>Ga0181568_10000791_pt1 | contig 28668 bp, 19 predicted proteins | sample 101ome_20_FD_133758 | JGI IMG/M metagenome (GOLD analysis project Ga0181568, IMG submission 133758) | Coastal salt marsh microbial communities from the Groves Creek Marsh, Skidaway Island, Georgia - 101404AT metaG (megahit assembly) | ecosystem: Environmental > Aquatic > Marine > Intertidal...
CGCTCCACCACACCTCCGGGGACTGCTCCGCGGCGCCGGGAGGGAGCCCCTCGATCAGGGAGAGGGGGGCGTGGGCGCGGGCGAGGATCGCCTCCCCCGGTGCACGCGCCCCGTCGAGGATGACCCCCTTGACGCCCTGCGTCCCGACATCGATCCCGATCGTCAGCGTCATCGGCGGCTCCCCCCGTGCACCTGTCCCCCGCGGGCTCGCCCCGGTCAGCTCCCCCGCACGCCGAGGAGGTGCTCGACCACGAGCTGGTCCAGCCGCTCGTGGCGCTTGCCGGCGCGGGCGAAGGGGGCGACATCGATCTCCCGCTCCGCGAGGGCGGCGGCCCCCTCCGGCGAGTAGCGCAGGAGCGCCTCGAAGTCGGGGTCGCGCGGCTCGGCGAGGAGCTCCTGCACCTCGGGGTCGGCGTCGAACGCGTGCGCCTTCTCCCGGAGGAGGTTGTAGGTGCGCATGCACCCCGCCGCGAAGTCCCAGACCCCCGCCTCATCCTCGGTGCGGTAGGCGTGGGCGTCGAAGTGGCGCATCCCCTCCCACCGCGGGAAGCGGCCCCCGCTCCCCTCGAGCATCCGCACCAGGAGGAAGGCCCCCTTGAGGTCCTCGGAGCCGAAGCGGAGGTCCTGATCGTAGCGGCCGATCTTCTGGGCGTTGAGGTCGATGTGGAAGAGCTTCCCCGCCTCCAGCGCCTGCCCCACGTTGTGGACGAAGTTCAGCCCCGCGAGGTTCTCGTGGGCGACCTCGGGGTTCACGCCGACCATCTCCGGATGGGCGAGGGTCTCGATGAAGTGGAGCATGTGACCGGTCGTCGCGAAGTAGATGTCCCCGCGCGGCTCGTTCGGCTTGGCCTCGAGGGCGAAGCGGTAGCCGTACCCCTGGGCCTTCGAGTGCGCGCAGAGGAAGTCGAGGGACTCCCGGTAGCGGGCGATCCAGGTGCGCGGGTCCCTCGCGGCATCCGCCTCCGCTCCCTCGCGCCCTCCCCAGAAGACATAGACCTCGGCGCCGAGCTCGGCGCCGAGCTCCATCGAGCGCATCACCTTCTGCAGGGCGAAGGCCCGCACCGCGGGGTCGTCCGCGGTGAGCGCGCCGTCCTTGAAGACGGGGTGGCTGAAGAGGTTCGTGGTGCACATCGGCACGCGCATCCCGTTGTCGTCGAGGGCGCGCCGGAATTCGGCGACGATGGCGTCCCGCTCCGCCGCGCTCGCGTCGAAGGATACGAGGTCGTTGTCGTGGAGGTTGACCCCGTAGGCGCCGAGCTCCGCGAGCCGCTCGACGATCCGCACGGGGGAGATCGCCCCCCGCACCGGCTCTCCGAAGGGGTCGCGCCCCGGGTTGCCGACGGTCCAGAGGCCGAAGGTGAAGCGGTCCTCCGGCGCGGGGGTGATCCGGTCGTGATCGTGCATCGTCCCCTCCCTCTAGCTGCGCTCGACCGCGCCGAGGCGGGTCCACGCCCCGGCCTCGGAGCTCTCGAGCGCGGCCGCGATGAACTCGATCCCCCGCACTCCGTCCACGATCCCCGGGAACGGGTCCTCCATCGCATCCGGCAGCCCTCGCACGCGGCGGGCGAACGCGGTGTAGATGTTCCCGAACGCCTCGAGGTAGCCCTCGGGGTGCCCCGGGGGGGTCCGGGTGAGGGCCTGGCTCGTCGCGCCGGTCGCGCCGGTGGCGGTGCGGAAGGTGCGGACCACGCCCTCGACATCGGTGACATGGAGGTCGTTCGGGTGCTCCTGGGCCCACTCGACCGCTCCCTCGGTGCCGAAGACCCGCAGGCGCAGGCCGTTCTCCCGCCCGAAGCAGACCTGCGAGGAGCAGAGGGTGCCGGTCGCCCCGCCGTCGAGGCGGAGGAGGATCATGTCGTCATCGTCGAGGGCGCGCCCCTCGACGAAGGTGTCGAGGACGGCGAAGAGCTCGTCGACCCGCTGGCCGGTGACATGCTCGAGGAGCTGGAAGGCGTGGGTGCCGATGTCCCCCAGGGCGCCGACCGGGCCGGAGCGCGCGGGGTCGGTCCGCCACGCGGCCTGCTTCTGCCCGGTGCTCTCGAGGTCGGTGGAGAGCCACCCCTGGAGGTACTCGACGTAGACCTTCCGGACCCGGCCGATCCCCCCGCCGCGGACGCGCTCGCGCGCCTCGCGGACCATCGGCGAGCCGACGTAGTTGTGGGTCAGGGCGAAGACGCCGGGGTTCCGCTCGGTCGCCTCGCGGAGGGCGTACGCCTCGTCGAGGGAGACGCAGAGGGGCTTGTCCATGATCACGTGGAAGCCGGCGTCGAGGGCGGCGATCGCGGGGGCGGCGTGGACGTGGTTCGGGGTCACGATGGAGACCGCCTCGGCGCGCTCCCCCGGGGGGAGCGCGCGCTCGCCGGCGAGCATCTCCTCCCAGGTGGCGTAGCAGCGCTCCGGCGCGAGCCCGAGGGCGCGGCCGGTCTCCGCGGTGTTCGCGGCGTCGCGGGAGAAGGCCCCCGCCACCAGCCGGAAGTGATCGTCCATTCGCAGGGCGGTGCGGTGGACCGCGCCGATGAAGGCGCCGGCGCCTCCGCCGATCATGGCGATGCGGACCGGGTCGTGGGTCATGCCTCTACTCCAGTCCGAGCACGCGGCGGTTGAGGGAGGCGTCGCCGCTCCCGGCGAAGTCGTCGAAGGAGCGCTCCGTCACCTGGATGATGTGAGCGAGGACGAACTCGGCGCTCTCGGCCGCCCCGACCGCGGAGTCCTTGAAGGCGCACTCCCACTCGACCACGGCCCAGCCGGAGTACCCGTACTTCGCGAGGCGGGTGAAGATCCCGTTGAAGTCGATCGCGCCGTCCCCCGGGGAGCGGAAGCGGCCCGGGCGGTCCGCCCAGTCCTGGTACCCGCCGTAGACCCCCGAGCGGCCGCTGCGGATCAGCTCGGCATCCTTCACATGGAAGGCCGTGATGCGGTCGTGGTAGATGTCGATGAAGTCGAGGTAGTCGAGGGCCATCAGCTCGAAGTGGCTCGGGTCGTAGTTGATCGTGACCCGCGGGTGGTGGCCGGTCGCCGCCAGGAACCGCTCGAAGCTCACTCCATCGTGGAGGTCCTCTCCGGGGTGGATCTCGAAGGCGCAGTTGACCCCGACCTCCTCCGCCACGCGCAGGATCGGCTCCCAGCGCCGCGCGAGCTCCGCGAAGGCCTCCTCGATGAGACCGGCGGGGCGGGGCGGCCACGGGTAGACGTAGGGCCAGGCGAGGGCACCGGAGAAGGTCGGCATCGAGGTGAGGCCGAGGTGCGCGCTCGCCCGGAGGGCGTGGATCACCTGCTGGGCGCCCCACTCCGCCCGCTCCTTCGGCTTCCCGTGCAGCTCCGGCGGGGCGAAGGCGTCGAAGGGGATGTCGAAGGCGGGGTGGACCGCCACGAGCTGCCCCTGGAGATGGGTGGCGAGCTCGGTGACCGCCATGTCGTGCTTCGCGAGGCGCCCCTTCCACTCGTCGCAGTAGTCCTTCGACTCGGCGGCGAGGGGCAGGTCGATGCAGCGCGGGTCCCACGCCGGGATCTGCACTCCGGCGTAGCCGAGCTGGGAGCACCACTCGACGATGGAGTCGAGGGCATCGAAGGGGGCGGAGTCTCCCATGTACTGGGCGAGGAAGAGCGCGGGGCCCTGCATGGTCGGCATGGTGCACCTCGATCCGGGTTTTCGGGGGGCTCGGGCGGAGAACCGCCTCCCGGTCCCACCGGGAGGGGCGCCACGAGAGCCCCGACTCTCGGTCAGGGAGGGAGGCGTGTCAAGGCGGCCGCCCCTCAGCGGGCGAGGAGGTTCGCGAGGAGGCGCAGCGCTCCCGGGACCCCCGCCGGGGCCTGCCGCCAGAGGCCGAGGCCGACGTAGATCCAGCGCCCCTCACCGACCGGCGCCTCGACCAGGGCGCCGCCGCGGATCCCCGCGTTGTAGGGGAAGGAGTCCGCGATGGTGAGGAGGTCGAGGTACGGGGTGCCGGCGCGGAGCTCGAGGAAGTAGAGGCCCCGCTCCTGGACCCACCCCGCCCAGTCCCGCGCGTCGATCCGGTTCGGCGCGGCGAGGAGCGGGTGATCGGGGTCCTCCGCCGCGACGAGGGCGCGCTCGTCCGTGATCCGCCCGCGCCCGACCCGCGCCCCGGGAAAAGGGACGAAGGGGCTCGTGCCGTCCGCATCGTTGAACTCGAGCTTGTGATACTGCACCACGAGGGTGCCTCCCGCCTCGACCCACGCCATCAGGCGCGGCTGCGCCGCGCGCAGGTCATCCCTCACCTTGTAGGCGCGCACCCCGAGGACGATCACCTCGAAGCGGTCGAGGTCCCCCTCCGTGAGGGTGTCCCGGTCGAGGAGCACCGGGGCCAGCCCGAGGGAGCGCATCGCCCAGGGGAGGGCGTCGCCGACCCCCTCGACGAAGCCGATGGCGCGGTCGCGCACCCGGCAGGGGAAGCTGACGACCTCGATCTCCGCCGCCTCCTCGAGGCCGGTCGTGCGGATGTGGGGGTGCTCGATCCGCCGGTAGCCGCGGCGGCTCTCGCGGAGGATCCGACCCCCATCCCGGCGGCTCGCGACCGCGCGGATGGTGGCCCGGGCGGTGTGCCCGCTCCCGGCGAGGGATGCGGGGGCGAGGACCGTGAAGGGGACCGGGACCTCGATGCCGCCCCCGGGGGTCTCGACGCGGAGGGAGCGCGGCTCCACCTGCCAGCCGTCAGTGTCGGGGGCGAGGAGCACCTCCACCGTGGCCGGGGTGATCGTCGACAGGAGGAACTCCCCGCGGGCGCTGGGGGAGGTGAGCTCAGCCGCATCGTCGTCTCGCGGGGCGAGCTCGACCGCGCGACCGGGGCGGATGCTCGGGTCGGGGACGACGCGGAGATCGGTGCGGCGCAGGCGCGGGAAGACCTCGTCGCGCCACTCCCCTTCGACCGCCCGGGGGACGAGGGGGAAGGAGGCGCCCTCCCGCTCGGTCAGGACCACGCGCCCCTCGAGCCGCACCGCCGGCTCGGCGGCGGGGATCTCTCCGCGGATCGGGCCGTCGAGGAGGGACGGCCGGAGGCCGCGGGGGAGAGCTGCGGTGCGGAGCTGGCGGCCTCCCTCCGCGGGGAGGTCGATCGTGACGGCGATGGGCTCGACCCCCGGCGCGATCAGGCTCAGCTCGAGGCGCAGGGGGACCCCGCGCCAGGACTCCGCCGCGAGGGTGACGAGGGCGCCCTCATCGGGGGCGACGAAGGGAGCGGCGGTGACGGCGGCGGTGCGGAGCCCCACCGCCTCGGCGAGGAGGCGATCGAGAGTGTCGAGGAGGGAGGCGAGGGCGGGGTGCTCCCCCTCCTCCTCCGCCACCGACGCGACGATCGCGCGCGCCTCGAGGAGCGACGGGATCGCGGCGGCATCGAAGGAGTCCTCGAGGCTCCGACGGAGGCGGTCGATCCGCTCCCCGAGCCCGCTCCGCCCCTCCGGCCCATCGAGCAGCCGGTCGGGGACCCCCGCGAGGGGGGAAGCGCGGGGACCGAGGGGGGCGTCGGCATCGCGGCGGAGCTCGAGGCGCGCCTTCCGGCGGGGGAGGGGGGGCTCCACCGTGACCATCCCCTGGCACTTGTGCATGGCGCGGGAGCGGCTCCCGATCTCGGCGTGACTCCCGCCGAGGAGCGGGTCGTAGTCTCCGAGGGGGACCTCGCAGGGGTGCGCGGCGGGGGTGTCCCCCCAGATGACGGAGAAGAGACGCGCGGTGCGGTGGGGGGGGCCGAGGTCGGGCCAGCGGGTCGTCGCCGCGATCTCCCACGCCTCGTCGGTCAGGCGCGCGGAGGCCTGATGGTGCTGCCCGCCTCCCTCGCCGTCGGGGGGGAGGGTCAGGATCACATCGGGGCGGTGGAGTCGGATCGCGAGGACGAGCTCGCGGAGCATCCGGGTCCTCCCCCAGACCTCCTCGGTCTCTTCGACGCTGAAGGAGTAGCCGAAGTCATCGGCGGAGCCGAACCACTGCTCCGCGCCGTCCCAGCGGTGGGCGCTCTCCAGCTCGGCGGTGCGGAGGGCCGCGATGGCGCCGTGGAGCTCCTCGCCGATCTCGTTCTGACCGCCGTTCCCCCGGGTGAGGGTGAGGAGGGTCACATCGACCCCCTCCCCGTGGACGAGCCGGGAGATCAGACCGGCATCCTCGTCGTCGGGGTGGGCGGTGACGTAGAGGACGCGGTGGGTCGATTGGAGTCGGCGGAGGAGGAGGGGTACCCTGCCGGCGCCGGAGGGCGGCGCGATGATCGCCTCATCCGCCCGGACGATGGCGACGCCGGACGGGAGGAGGCTCAGGAGAGCCGAGGCGAGGACGCCGGCGAGAGCGGAGCTCCGGACTCGGCCGGTCGTGAGCGGGGAGCGCATCGAGGACTCTCCTCCCGGAGGGGCAGGGGCGCCGGAGCGGCGGACAGCGGTACCGGCGGACACGGATCGTGGGAGAGGACGAGGCGTGAGTCTACTCGACTGGGGGGTCTTCTTCGCCTTCCTCGTGTGGGTCATCACCGACGGCGTGCGCCGCCATCGCCGGGATGCGGATGCCGAGGCGCATCTGCTCGCGGGCCGCGCCGCGCCCTGGTGGGTGATGGGGCTCTCCATCATGGCCACCCAGGCGTCCGCCATCACGATGCTGAGCACCACCGGGCTCGGCTACTCCGAGGGGCTCCGCTTCGCGCAGTTCTACCTCGGGGTGCCCCTCGCGATGCTCATCCTCGCGTTCACCCTCGTCCCCCTCTACCACCGCGCCCGGGTCTTCACCGCCTACGAGTACCTCGGCCAGCGGTTCGACGAGCGGACCCGCCTCCTCTCCGCCTCGGTCTTCCTCATTCTGCGGGGGCTCTCGGTCGGGATCGTCATCCAGGCGCCGAGCGCCATCCTCTCCCTCGTGCTCGGGATCGAGACCACGACGACGATCATCACGATGGGGGTGATCGCCGTCCTCTACACCGCGGTCGGGGGGATGAGCGCGGTCCTCTCCACGGATGTGAAGCAGATGGCCGTGATGGTGCTCGGCCTCGTCATCACCTTCATCATCGCCGTCGCGCGCCTGCCGGAGGGGGTCGGGCTCGGCGGGGCGCTCCACCTCGCGGAGCTGACCGACCGCCTCGACTGGCTCGATCTCTCCTTCGACCCCGGGGAGAGGTACACCCTGTGGTCCGCCCTCCTCGGGGGGACCCTCCTCTTCCTCGCCTACTTCGGCTGCGACCAGAGTCAGGCCCAGCGCTACCTCGCCGGGCGGTCCCTGGGGGACGAGCGGGGCGCGCTGCTCCTGAACGGCCTCGCCAAGTTCCCCTTCCAGCTCTTCATCCTCCTCACCGGCGTCCTCGTCTTCGCGGTGCACAACTTCGAGCCCCCGCCGGTGAGCTTCGTCCCGGGTCATCAGCGCGCGCTCGAGGTGGGGGTCGGAGCGAGCCCGGCGGAGGGGAGCGCGGCCCGGGAGGCGGTCGATGCGGCGATCGAGGACGCGCAGCGGCGTTGGGAGGAGCGGCGGCGCGCGGCCCTCGCGGCGGTCCTGGCTCCCGGCGATGCCGGCGCGGGCCGCGGGTACCGGGAGGCGGACGCCGCCGTGTTGCGGTCCCACGCCGCGGCGGTCGCGACCCTCACGCAGTGGACCGGGGAGGACACCCGGGAGCAGCGGTTCATCTTCCCCCACTTCATTCTGAACGCCCTGCCGATGGGGCTCGTGGGCCTGCTCATCGCGGCGATCTTCGCGGCGGCGCTGTCGAGCATCGACAGCGAGCTGAACGCCATGGCGACGGTGGCGGTGATGGACCTCCACCCCCGCGGCCGAGCGCGCGAGTGGACTCCGGCGGGGGTGCGTCGCGCCTCCTCCGTCGCGATGGTCGCGTTCGGCGCCCTCGCGACCGGCTTCGCCCTCGCGGCCCGGCGGACCGCCTCCCTCGTGGAGCAGGTGAACGCCATCGGCTCCTACTTCTACGGTGCCCTCCTCGGCACCTTCGTGCTCGCCGTCGGGGTGCGACGGGTCGGGGGAGTGGGGGCGTGCACCGCGATCGTGGCGGGGATCGCCGCGGTGTGGCTCTCCGAGCTGCTCCTCGGCGAGGCGCTCGCCTTCCTCTACCGCAACACGGTCGGGACCTTCTCCGCCGTGGCCGCGGGGATCCTCGCCTCTCTCCTCACCGGAGAGTGGCGGCGGAGGGGGATCGCCGGGGCGGAGGGGGAGGCGGGAGACGGGAGCACCACGGGCCGGTCTCACCTCGGCGACGCTGGACAAACGGCGCCGCCTCGGGAATAAAGCCCTCGCCCGAAGCCCCCACCGAACCCTTCTACCGGAGCCCTTCTCCCGGAGGTCGGACGATGGATTGTCCTCGCTGTGCCCTTCCCCTGGTCGAGACCGAGTACGAGACGGTCTCCGTCGATGTCTGCGAGCAATGCTGGGGCTTCTGGCTCGATCCCGGCGAGCTGGAGGAGGTGCTCCTCGTCGGGAGCCTCGTCTTCTCCGAGGAGGAGCGGGAGTCGGTCCTGGGGGCCCGCACCGCGTGGGATGCGGGCCCGGAAGAGCCGGCCGCCTGTCCCGTGTGCGCCGCCACAATGGAGCGGGCGAGCTACGACGAGAGCGTTCATCTGGTGATCGACCGCTGCTCCCGGCACGGCGTCTGGCTCGACACCGGGGAGATCAAGAAGCTGCAGGCGGTGGCCGAGACCTCGGCGGACATCCACCGAATGCTCCTGCGGAAGCTCGGCCTCTGAGGGGAGCCGGGGCGCCGGGGGACTTCCGCTCATCGCGAATTGCCGATGGCCTTTTCCCAGCGACTTCGGCACCCTCTCCCCTCTTCTGCCCCCGGGGGGCGCCCCATCTCCGAGAGGTCTCCGCATGGTCCGTTCGAGCGCTTCGCCAGCCAGCCCCGAGAGCCACCGCGCGCCGCGCTCCGGCGCGAGGCGCTGGGGGCTGCTGCTCCTTGGCGGAGTGATGCTGGTGGGCGCTTCGGGGTGCCGCTCGGTCGAGCCGACCGGCCCCCCCGGCGACGGCCTCTATCTCGGGGCGATCGCGGGGGCGTGGTGGGAGAACTTCGACATGCCGACCGCGTTCGCGGTCGATCAGTCGGCGCAGTTCGGCGCGCGCGTGGGCACCCGTCTCCTCGATCGAAGGGCGGCGCTCGAGCTCTCCCTGGAGCATCTCGTCCCGGTCGACCTCGAGGTCGAGGACCCGTCCGTCGTGGTGGGGGAGGTGTCGGGGGACCTGCTCATGGCCCACTGGAAGGGCTACCTCGTCGACGCGCCGCTGCAGGGCTACTGGCTCGTGGGGGCCGGGGTGATCGACGGCGAGGTCACCGAGGATGTCGGGGGAGGCCTCGCGTCCGCGGGGCGGGAGTTCACCTGGCGGGTCGGGGCGGGGGTGGAGATCCACACAGGTCCCGAGTGGAGCACCCAGCTCGAGGGGACCTGGACCCAGCCGGGCGGGGAGCTCGATGCCTTCGGGTACTACTCGATCGTCGTGGGGATGCTGCGGCGGTTCTGAGCCCGCCCCTCGCGCCGCGCGAGGACCGGCGTCTCAGTCGAAGAGCGCGTCGACGAAGCGCTCCGGCTCGAAGCGCTGGAGGTCGTCGATCCCCTCGCCGACCCCGATGTACTTCACCGGCAGGCCGACCTGATCGAGGATCGGGAAGATCACTCCGCCCCGCGCGGTCCCATCCAGCTTCGTGAGGACGAGCCCGGTCACCGGCATCGCGGCGTGGAACGCCTGGGCCTGGGTGACGGCGTTCTGGCCGGTGGTCGCGTCGAGGACCTGCAGGACCTCGTGGGGCGCGCCCGGGATCTTCTTCTCGATCACCCGCCCGATCTTGGAGAGCTGATCCATCAGTCCCTTCTCGGTGTGCAGGCGACCGGCGGTGTCGATGATGAGGACGTCGGCCTCGAGCTCCTGGGCCTTCTCGACGGCGTCGAAGACGACGGAGGCCGGGTCGCCGCCCTCCCGTCCCCGCACCATCTCGACCTCGAGGCGCTCGCTCCAGATCCCCAGCTGGTCGACCGCGGCGGCCCGGAAGGTGTCCGCGGCGGCGAGCACCACCGTCCGGCCCTCCTCGCGGAACTGCTTCGCGATCTTGGCGATGGAGGTGGTCTTGCCGACCCCGTTCACCCCGGCGACGACGAAGACGCTCGTCCCCGACTCGGCGAAGCGGAGAGAGGTGTCCTGCCCGAGCTTCTCGACGAGGCGCTCCTTCAGGAAGGGGGTCGCCTCCTCGCTCGAGAACTCCTTGCCCTTGTAGGCGTCGCGGAGCTGGTCGCAGAGCTCCATCGCGGTGATCGGCCCGAAGTCCGCCTGGATCAGCACCGCCTCGATCTCCTCGAGGAGCTCCTCGTCGAGCTTGCGCCCGATCGGGACGATGGCGGCGAGCTTCTCGCGCGTCTTCGACAGGCCGCGCCGGAGCGCGGCGAAGGCGCCGCCCTTGCGGCCGGGCTCCTGCCCGTCCTCCGCTCCCCCCTCGGGGGAGGGGCCGTCCTCCTTCTTCCCGCGGCCGAAGAGCTTACCCAGCGCCATGGGACTCCTCCCTCTCGGCGAGCATGCGGTCGAGGATCCCGTTCACGAAGGACCCGGAGCGCTCGGTGGAGAAGCGCTTCGCGATCTCGATCGCCTCGTCGATGACGACCTTGGGGGGCACATCGGGGAAGTGGGTCAGCTCGGTGATCGCGAGGCGGAGCACGTTGCGGTCGACCACCGCCATCCGATCGATCTTCCAGTTCGAGGCGCGCGCCGAGATCGACTCGTCGATGTCGATGGCGTTCTCCCAGTAGGTCTCCACCAGCTGGCGGCAGTAGTCCCGGACGACGGGATCGGTCGTCAGCCGACCGATCAGCTCGGAGGCCCCCTCCCGACCGGTGTCCGGTCCCTGGAGGTCCCACTGGTGGAGGCACTGAAGGGCCAGCTCGCGCGCCGCGCGTCGTTTCGCCATGGGACCTATCCCTCGTCGTCGTCCGAGTCGGAGAACTCCTCGAAGAGCCGGGCCATCTCGACCGCGGCCCGGGCGGCGTAGACCCCGTGGTGCGACTTCCCGCCCCCGGAGCGGGCCTCCGCCTGGTCCCGCGTCTCCGTGGTGAGCACCCCGAAGATCACCGGGATGGCGTCGTTCTGTGCGAGCTCCGAGAGCTGGTGGGCGGTCGTCTCGCAGATGTGATCGTAGTGGCTCGTCTCGCCGCGGATCACGCAGCCGAGGGTCACGATCGAGTCGTAGCGATCCTCGTCGAGGCAGCGGCTCACGACCGGCGGGATCTCGAAGGCCCCCGGGACCCGGTAGACATCGATGTCCCCGGGGGGGACGCCGAGCCGGGTCAGCTCCTCGAGGCAGCCGTCGAGGAGCCGCTCGCAGATCTCCTCGTTGAAGCGCGAGACCACGACCGCGACGGAGAGGTCGCTCCCGTCGAGCTCGCCCTGAAGGAAGTTCGGCATGCGCTCACTCCCACTCGATCGTGGAGGGAGGCTTGCTCGAGATGTCGAGGACGACGCGGTTGACGCCCTTCACCTCGTTGCAGATCCGGGTGGAGATCCGGGCGAGGGTCTCCTGCGGCAGATAGAGCCAGTCCGCGGTCATGCCGTCGACGGACTCGACGATCCGGAGGGCGATCACGTTGTCGTAGGTGCGCTGGTCTCCCTGGACCCCGACCGTGCGGACCGGGAGCAGGACCGCGAAGCTCTGCCAGATCCGGCGGTAGTCGGTGAGCTTCTCGACCTCCTCCTGCACGATGACATCCGCCCGGCGGAGGATCTCCAGCCGCTCGGGGGTCACCTCGCCGACGACCCGGATCGCGAGGCCCGGGCCGGGGAAGGGCTGCCGCTGGACGACGGTGTCGGGGAGGCCGACCTCCCGCCCGATCTGACGCGCCTCATCCTTGAAGAGCGTCCGCAGCGGCTCGACCAGCTCGAAGTCGAGGTCGTCGGGGAGCCCGCCGACGTTGTGGTGGCTCTTGATCGTCACGCTCGCGCCGTGGTGGGGCGACACGCTCTCGATCACATCCGGGTAGAGGGTCCCCTGGGCGAGGAACTTCACTCCCTCGAAGCGCGCGGCCGCGGTGCGGAACTCCTCGATGAACTGGTGACCGATCCGCTTCCGCTTCGTCTCGGGGTCCTCGACCCCCGCGAGGGCCTCCATGAAGCGGTCGGTCGCATCGATGAAGTGGAAGTCGAGGCCGAACTGCCCGGCGAACAGGTCCTGCACCTGCTCCGCCTCGCCCGCCCGCAGCACGCCGTTGTCGATGAAGAAGCAGCTCAGGCGATCACCGATCGCGCGGTGGATCAGCATCGCGACCACCGAGGAGTCGACCCCGCCGGAGAGCGCGCAGATGACCCGCTCGTCCCCGACCTGGGCGCGGATCTCCTCCACCGCCTGCTCCACGTAGTTCTGCACCTTCCAGTCCCCGCCGAAGCGGCAGATCTTGTAGAGGAAGTTGTGGAGGATCCGCCCCTCGTCCTCGGTGTGCGTCACCTCGGGATGGAACTGCAGCCCGTAGAAGCGCCCCTCGACATCGCGCACGGCGGCGAGGGGGGAGTTCTCGGAGTGGGCGATGGCGCGGAAGCGGTCGTCGATCGACATCACCCGGTCGCCGTGACTCATCCAGACCTGGATGCGCTCGGCGAGTCCGCCGAAGAGCGGGTCGGACTGATCGTCGATGATCAGGGCGGTGTCGCCGTACTCCCGCTCCTCCGCCGGCACGACCGTCCCCCCGAGGGTCTGGCAGGCGATCTGCATGCCGTAGCAGATGCCGAGGACCGGCACGCCGAGCTCGAAGATCGCCGGGTCGACGGTCGGCGCCCCCTCCTCGTACACCCCGCACGGCCCGCCGGAGAGGATCACCCCCTTGAGCGGCCGCTCGCGGAGCTCCTCCGCGGTGGTCTCGTGGGAGAGGATCTCGCAGTAGACCCGGTTCTCCCGGACCCGCCGCGCGATGAGCTGGCTGTACTGCGAGCCGAAGTCGAGGATCGCGCAGTACTCGTGGTCGAGACTCTGGTTCACGGCCGGACCTTTCCGGGGTGGTTCCTCACTGGGTGTCGCGGGCGCCGAGGGCGGGCTTCTCGTAGGAGTACATGTCGTGGACCCCGCCCTCGCGCTGGGCCGAGATCGTCCGCAGCTCGAAGGTCAGGTCGCCGGAGGCGAGGCTGTCGTGGAGGGCGGGGATCGAGCGCACGCCGATGTCCTGGAGGGCGTGGCGCAGCCCCTGCTTCAGGTAGGGGACGAGGTTCCGCACCGAGCCCTTGTCGACGACCATCCCGGAGACCCCCTGGGCCACCTTGATCTTCTCCTGCTCGGCGAAGTAGCGCTTGCCGCCGCCGGACTCCATCGCCTCGATGGAGGCCATGCCGCGGTAGCGCTTGAGGCGCACGCCGTTCTGGTAGAAGTACTCTCCCGGCGCCTCCGCCGTCCCCGCGAACATCAGTCCCATCATGACGGTCGACGCCCCGAGGGAGAGCGCCTTGACGATGTGTCCGATGTCGCGGATTCCGCCGTCCGCGAGGACGGGGACCCCCTGCTCCTTGCAGTGCAGGGCGCAGTGGTAGACCGCCGCGGCCTGACCGCGCCCGACCGCCATCGTCTCCTGCGTGGTGCAGATCGAGCCGGGGCCCATGCCGACCCGGATCCCGTCCGCGCCCGCGTCGATCAGGGTCGCGCACTGCCGCTTGGTGACGACGTTCCCCGCGATCACCTGCAGGTCGGGGTGGGCCGACTTGATGTGCTTCAGCATCTCGACCTGGTAGGAGGAGTTGCCCTGAGCGGAGTCGACGACGACGACATCCACGCCCGCCTCGACGAGGGCATCGAGGCGCTCCCGGTCCTCCGGGCGGGTGGAGAGCGCGGCGCCGGCGAGGAGCCGCTTCGACGAGTCCTTCGATGAGTCCGGGAAGTCGCGGTTCTTCTTGAGGTCGGTGCGCGACACCAGGGCGACGAGGCGCCCCTGTCCGTCGACGATCGGGAGCTTGCCCTTCTTCGAGTCGCGGAGGATCCGGTTCGCCTCGCGGAGCTCGATCCCCTGGGGGGCGGTGACGAGGTCGGTCGTCATGACCGAGCTCACCGAGAGGCTGCGGTCCTTCTCGAAGTCGATGTCCCGGTTCGTCACGATCCCGACCAGGCGACCGCCGAGGTCCCCGGTGTCGGTGATGGGGATCCCCGAGAAGCCGTATCGCGCGCGAATGGCGTCGATGTCGGCGATCGTCCGGTCCGGTCCGAGGGTGATCGGATCGGTGATGAACCCGTTCTCGAAGCGCTTCACCCGGCGGACGAGGCGGGCCTGCTCCTCGATGCTGTTGTTGTAGTGGACGAAGCCGATCCCCCCGAGGAGGGCGAGGGCGATCGCCATCTCCGACTCGGTGACGGTGTCCATCGGGGAGGAGCAGAGGGGGGTGGCGAGGGAGATCTCCCGGGTCAGCCGCGAGGGCAGATCCACATCCTCGACTCCGAAGTCGATGTATCCCGGGAGGAGGATCAGATCGTCGTAGGTGAGGCTCCGCTGGGCGGAGAAGAGCTCGCGGGCGTTGACGCCGTCCATCGCCTTGACCTTCCTTCGGCGGATCGGACGGAAGCCGGGCGCGGTGGGGGAGCCGGTCGTCGGGACCACCACTCTGCGATCCGGGCCTCGAGCCGGCGGCGGGGATGCGAACCGCCCGCGCTCCGGAGGGAGCGGCGGGTTCATCGCATCCAGCGGGCGACCTCGTCCTTCGAGGGCGCCGATGCCGGGTCCGCGTCCTGATCCTGGGGCCCCCGACCGAGAGCGGGGCGGGGAGGACAGAGGATAGGCGCCCGGCGAGGGAAGTCAACGGAGGCGAGCCAGAACGGGCGCGTCGAGGCGGTCCCCCGAGCGCCTCGGCAGACCGGCGTCGCAAGGTGGATCCAACCCCCGGTTCCGAGGCGAACTCACCAAGGGAGACCTCTCAGGGGCCCTAGTCTCGGGAGGCAAGGACCGATATTCTCCCCTGCGCGGTGGAGAAGCCCATGGAGAGGCGCCCCATCGTGCCGATATCGGGAGGAGAGGGGGAGCTCCCGACGCTCGGACCCGCCCGATGCGGCTCCCCATCCCCTGAAGCTCCCCGCCCCCCCCGGGGGGCCGTGGATCGACTCCGACGGCCGAAGTCGCCGTCCATGCGGGTCCTTCGGGGCCCCAGGCACGCGGACGCCGTCCCGCACGGTGCACCGCCCGCGAGAGGACTCCGATGCACTCCGATCCGTCGCACTCCGATCTCGAATCCCCCGGCTCCTCGGACTCCTCCGATGTCGAGCGCTTCGATCGCATCCAGGCCGCCTCGAAGCAGGTCCGCGCCGAGCTGGGCCGGGTCATCGTCGGGCAGGAGGATGTGATCGACCAGCTCCTCCTCTCCCTCTTCGCCGGGGGCCACTGTCTCCTCGTCGGAGTGCCCGGCCTCGCGAAGACCCTGCTCATCAGCACCCTCGCCGAGACCCTCTCCCTCAGCTTCAACCGGATCCAGTTCACCCCTGACCTGATGCCCTCCGACATCACGGGCACCGAGGTGATTCAGGACGACCCGGAGACGGGGGAGCGCCGGTTCATGTTCCTGCGCGGCCCGATCTTCGCGAACGTGATCCTCGCGGACGAGATCAACCGGACACCCCCGAAGACCCAGGCCGCCCTCCTCGAGGCGATGCAGGAGAAGCAGGTCACCGTGGGCGGGACGCGCCACGCCCTCGAGCAGCCCTTCTTCGTCCTCGCGACCCAGAACCCCATCGAGCAGGAGGGGACCTATCCCCTCCCCGAGGCGCAGCTCGACCGCTTCATGTTCAACATCCGCGTCGACTACCCGAGTCAGGACGAGGAGCTCGAGATCATGCAGCGGACGACCGGCGGCGCGGGCGCCGCGGTCACCCCGGTCATCGGCCGCGAGGAGATCCTCGACCTCCAGCAGCTCGTGCGGCAGGTGCCGGTGGCGGACGACATCATCCGCTACGCGCTCCGACTGACCCGGGCGACCCGGGTCACCACCGGCGAGGCCCCGGAGTTCGTGCGGCAGCACATCGACTGGGGCGCCGGCCCCCGGGCGGGGCAGTACCTCGTCCTCGGCGGCAAGGCGAACGCGATCCTCGCCGGCCGCTCCCATGTGACCTACGACGACATCCGCAAGGTCGCCCATCCGGTGCTGCGTCACCGCATCCTGACCAACTTCGCGGCCGAGGCCGAGGGCGTGACCTCCGACAACGTGGTGAGCCGCCTGCTGGAGGAGATCCCCACGCATGGCCACTGAGGGGCCTTCCTCCGAACGGAACTACCTCGATCCGGTCGAGCTCTCGAAGATCTCCGGCCTCGAGATCCGGGCCCGCCTCATCGTGGAGGGCTTCATCTCCGGTCTGCACAAGAGCCCCTATCGCGGCGCCTCCGTGGAGTTCGCCGAGCACCGGGAGTACGTGCCGGGGGATGACATCCGTCACATCGACTGGAAGGTCTACGGGCGCTCGGACCGCTACTACATCAAGCAGTACGAGGAGGAGACCAACCTCCGGACTCACGTGATCCTCGACGCCAGCGAGTCGATGGACTTCCGCTCCGGCGGAGGGATGTCGAAGCTCGACTACGGCCGGACCCTCGTGGCCGCGCTGAGCTACCTCGTCCTCTGGCAGCAGGACGCGGTGGGGGCGATGGTCTTCGACTCGGACATCCGGGCGCAGGTGCCGATCAGCTCGAGCCGGGGGCACCTCCAGGACCTCGTCCGCGTCGTCGCGGCCGAGCCGGGGCGCGATGCGACCGACATGGGGGAGGTCCTCTCCCGCATCGCGGAGCGGATCAAGAAGAAGTCCCTGCTGATCCTCGTCACCGACCTGCTCGATGATGTCGAGCGGATCACTCTCGGCCTGCGGCGGCTGCGGCACCAGGGGCACGAGGTGATGGTGTTCCATCTGATGGATCCGGATGAGCTCCACTTCCCCTTCCAGCGGATGACGCTCTTCGAGGGGCTGGAGGAGTACCCCGACCTCCTCGCCGATCCGAACGCCCTGCGGGACGCCTACCTCACGGAGGTCGAGGGGTTCGTGGAGGCCCTCAAGCGGAGCTGCCGGAACGCCCTGATCGATTACGAGCTCGTCGACACCTCGAAGCGGTTCGATGTCGTCCTGACCCGCTACCTGCAGCGGCGGGCGGGGACGATCCGGTGATGGGGGGGGACTTCCGATGACCTGGGCCAACCCGGGGATGCTGGGGTTCCTCGCGCTCGGCGCGATCCCCCTCATCATCTACCTGATCAACCGTCAGCGCTACCAGCGCCGCCCCTGGGCGGCGATGGAGTTCCTGCTGCGCGCGATGAAGAAGCACCGCCGGCGCCTCCGGGTGGAGAACCTGCTGCTTCTCCTCATCCGCACCGCCGCGGTCCTGCTGTTCGTCCTCGCCATGGCGCGTCCGACCCTGGAGTCCGGCGCCCTGCCCGTGGTCGGGGGCTCCGGCCGGAGCGAGCTCTTCCTCATCGACCGCAGCTACAGCATGGCCCTGCAGGACACCGGCCGCTCCACCCTGCGCACGGTCGCCGACATCGTGCGCGACCAGGTGAAGTCCCTCTCCCGGGGGGACCGGGTCGGGCTCATCTACGGCGGTGGGTTCCCCGACATCATCACCCGCGAGCCGGAGGTCATCACCGAGGCGGGGGCTCCCCTCGTCCTCGAGGCGCTCGAGGAGGCGGAGATCGTCCACGAGCCCCTCGATGTCGCGCCGCTCCTCGCGGTGGCCGCGGACTGGATCGCCAGCGAGGCGGCGCGCGGGACCGGCTGGGTGATCCACCTGTACAGCGATCTCCAGCGTCAGGACTGGACGAGCGGTGAGGGGACCGTGGACCCCGCCATCCGGGAGGCCCTCGGCCGCCTCGAGGAGCGGGGCGCGCGGGTCTTCGTGCATCCGGCGGGGGAGGAGCGACCCCGCAACGTCTCCATCACCGCGGTGCGGAGCGCCTCCCAGCTCCTCGCGGTCGACCTGCCGACCCAGTTCCTCGTCAGCGTGGTGAACGAGGGGCGCGAGGCGGTCGCCGGGATCGAGGTCGAGCTCTGGATCGACGAGGAGGTCCAGGGGAGCCGCCGGATCTCGGTGGAGCCCGGCTCCACTGCCACGGTGGCGTTCCCGACCGTCTTCCGGTCCACCGGTCCCATCTCGGTCCGCGCGGCGGTGCGCAGCGACCAGCTCGAGGTCGACAACGAGCGCTTCGCCGTCTTCGAGGTGCGGGAGTCCTTCGACCTGCTGGTGGTCGACGGGAGCTTCGATGCCTCGGAGGGGATCTCCGAGGCGGACTGGCTGATCGCGGCGCTCGGCGGCGCGACGGTGGCGGAGACCGGGGTGCGACTCAGCCCCTACTCGACGACCGTCACCACCCCGGACCGCTGGACCCAGGAGCTCCTCGACCTCTACCGCGGGATCATCTTCGTCGACCCTCCGGAGATCTCCGCCGGCGAGTCGGAGAAGCTGGAGGCGTTCCTCGCCGACGGGGGGGGCGTGCTCTTCTTCCCCGGCGATCGCTTCCGGCGCGAGGAGTTCTCCGCCAACGCCTACCGCGAGGGGGAGGGGTGGTTCCCCTTCGACCCCGCCCAGGTGGTCGTCGACGACCGCCGCGAGATCTACTACCACTGGATCATCGAGGAGCCGGACCACCCGACCCTCGAATACCTCGCGGACACCGCCGAGGCGGGGATCGCCGATGTCGCGATTCACGGCTTCGTCCGCCCCCGCGCCCACGATGGCTCCACGGTCCTGATGACCCTCGATGATGCCGACCGCACCCCCGCCCTCCTCCTGAAGGAGTTCGGGCTCGGCGCGACCCTCGCGTCGATCACCGGGGCGGGGCGGCGCTGGAGCAACTTCCCCATCACGCCGGCCTACCTCCCCTTCCTCTACGAGACCCTCCCCTTCCTCGTGACCCGGGATGACACCCTGCGGAACCTCGCCATCGGCGAGCCGTTCCGCCGGATCGTCCCCAGCGAGGAGTACTCCGCCCGGGTCCTCCTCGTGCGGCCCGGCGGGGATGGGGTCCCCCTGGTGCTGGAGGAGCGGGAGGATCGCAAGAGCTTCGACCTCTCGGTCGATGGGCAGTCGGCGCCGGGGGCCTACGAGATCCGCTACGGCGGCCTCGTCGACTCGGTCTCCCGCTCGGAGTGGTTCGCGGTCAACGTCGACCCGAGCGAGGGGAACCTCGCCGCGATCCCCCCCGAGGAGCTCGTCGACATCTACCCCTGGCTCTCGATGCTCACCGAGGTGCGGGAGGACGCCGAGGTGGAGGAGTACGGCTCCGGTGATCTCTGGATGCCCCTCCTCTGGAGCGTGCTGCTCCTCATCCTCCTCGAGAGCTTCCTCGCCCGGATCTTCGGCCGTCGACGCTTGAGGGGGGCGTGATGCAGCTTCCCGCGAACGAAGCCCGACTGGAGACGCGGATCGAGTGGCTCGGGGCCCCGGATGCCTGGGTCATCGCCCTCCTCATCATCCCCGCGATCCTCTTCGGGGTCTGGTGGGTCTACTCCGGGGAGCGCGGGCGTCTCACGGGCTGGGGGCGCTGGGCCCTCGGCGCCCTCCGCTTCGCGATCATCCTCATCCTCGTCGGGATCCTCTTCCGCCCGACCCTCACCGAGGAGCGGGTCCAGAGGGAGAACTCGTGGATCCTGCTGCTCGTCGACGACAGCTACTCGATGGGGATCTCCGACCGCTTCTCCGACCCCGCGATCCTGACCTCGATGGAGCGCGTGCTCGGCGCGCCCTACGGGGATGACACGACCCGCCTCGACCTCGTGCGCGGCCTCCTCGGCCCGGACGGGGACTTCGTGGATGCGCTCCGCCGGAAGGCGAATGTCCGCGTGGTCACCTGCTCGAACGGGATTCAGCTCGTCGCGGACCTCCCCCGACTCGATGGCGAGGCGGGGGGAGACCCGGGCGGGCTCGACCTCGCCGGCATCACCCTCCGCGGGCGGGTGACCCGCCTCGGAGACTCCCTCTACGAGTCGGTGAACGAGCTGCGGGGGGAGTCGGTCTCCGCCGTGATCCTCTTCAGCGACGGACGCGACAACGGGGGAGTGGTCCAGCCGGAGGAGGCGGCCGCGCGGCTCGCGCGGCGCGAGGTGCCGATCTTCACGGTCGGCGTCGGGAACGCCGAGGAGCCCCGGGACATTCGCATCTTCAACCTCGACATCGCGGAGGTGGTCCTCGCCGGCGACCTCGTCCCGGTCGACTTCCAGCTCTCCCACCAGGGCTTCACGGGGGAGAGCGTGCGGGTCGACTTCGAGCTGGTCGAGACCGGCGCCCGGGAGCGCACGGTGGCGCGGGAGACGCGCTACCTCACCCTCGGAGAGACGGGGGAGATCACCACCGGGCGCATCGAGTTCCGCCCCGAGGTCCCCGGCGCCTTCCGCGCGCGGGTCGAGGTGGCGGAGCAGGATGGCGAGCTCTTCACCGACAACAACCTCGACGAGAAGCCGATCCGCGTCCTCGACGAGCGGATCAAGGTCCTCTACGTCGAGGGACCGCCGCGCTACGACTACAAGTACCTCGCCCACGCGCTCGTCCGTGACCCCACCATGGAGGCGCGGGTGCTGCTCACCTCGGCGGATCCGGAGTACCCGCAGGAGTCCTCCGTGGGGATCTCCCCGATCTCGCGCTTCCCCCGCACCCGCGAGGAGCTCTTCGAGTACCACGTCGTCATCCTCGGCGATGTCCCGGAGACCTTCCTCTCCCGGGAGCAGATGCAGTGGCTCGTCGAGTTCGTCGATGACCAGGGGGGAGGGGTCGTCTTCGTCGCCGGCCGTTGGTTCCTCCCGGGGCGCTACCGCGGGACGCCGCTCGAGCCTCTCTTCCCGGTCGAGCTCGAGGATGCGGATGCGACCGGCTACGACGGCGCGAACATCACCTCCGACTTCAACGTGCGCCTGACCCCCGAGGGGAAGGAGCACCCGGTGATGCAGCTCGACGGTGACCCGGAGCGCAACGAACGCCTCTGGCAGTTCTCCGGGCGGAGCGACCTCGCGATGCCGGGATTCTACTGGTACCAGCGGGTGAAGCGGGTCAAGCGGGGGGCGGTCGCCCTCGCGGTCCATCCCGAGGCCCAGAACCTCCAGAACGAGTCGCGCCCGATCTTCGCCTACCAGTACTTCGGGCGGGGGCGGACCTTCATGTCCCTGACCGATGACACCTGGCGGATGCGGAAGCTCGTCGGGAACCGGTTCTTCTACCGCTTCTGGGGGCAGATCGTCCGCTTCACGAGCGCCGGTCGCCTGCTGGGCGAGTCGAAGCGATTCGCGGTGAGCACCGACCGGGACGAGTACGTCCTCGGCGAGTCGGTCACGATCCTCGCCCGGGTCCTCGGCCGCGACTTCAAGCCGACAAGGGCCGAGGAGCAGATCCTCGAGGTCGGCCGGGAGAGCGGCGGCGAGGAGGTCGAGGTCACCGCGATCCAGAACCCGGCCCGTCCGGAGTACTACGAGGTGACGGTGGAGGCGACCGAGCTCGGAGAACACACCGTCGTCCTCCCGGGGGACGGATCCGAGGAGGGGGCGCGCGCGAAGTACCGGGTGGTCGTTCCCCAGCTCGAGTACGAGGACCCGCGCATGGACCGGGCCCGACTGGTGAAAATTGCGAGCCTCTCCGGTGGCAAGTACCATGATCTGGGGCAAGCCCGCGCCGTGATCGACGAAGTGCAGCCTTTCGAGCGAGAGGTTCCCATCTCCGAGGACCGCAGCCCCCTCTGGGATGAGACCTGGCTCCTGATCCTCTTCGTCTCGCTCCTGACCGCGGAGTGGCTGCTCCGGAAGGTGTTCCGCCTGCTGTGATCTTCTTCGGCCCCCTCCCCTCGATTCACGCGCCGAAGCGGCGCTCCGCCTGCGGAGCCCTGCTCCTGTCGATCCTCGCGATCGCGGGGGGCGGACCGGCCCACGCGCTGCAGAGCGCCGAGGGTGGCGCCCTCTTCCCGCTCGTCGTGGCGGGGGACGAGTCCGCGCAGCGGTTCCGGGAGGCGCTCGGTCTGATCGAGGAGGGGACCGCGGAGTCGCCGGAGCCCCTCTCCCCGGATGCGATTCGCGGGATCCGCCAGCTCCAGGTCCTCCACGAGGAGATCTGGGGTCGCAACCACATGCTCGTCGACCCCTCGCTCGCCCGTCAGGACGCGGAGGTGGCGGTCTCCCTCACCGAGAAGATCATCGACGCGCTCCTCGCGCTCCCGGGCCCGGTCCGGGCCTTCTACCTCTCGGAGTACGGCCTCTCCGCCCGATCCCTCCTGGAGCGGGCCCTCGCGGCGCAGGATGTCGAGTCTCTCGTCCGGACCGCCCAGCTCTACCCCTTGATCGACACCGCGCCGCGGGCGCTCCTCGCCGCGGGCGATCTCTGCTTCGAGCGCGCGCAGATCTCCCGCGCGGATGGCATCTGGTCGAGCCTCCCTCGCCTCGCCCCCAGCGGCGTCCACGAGGAGGAGCTCGCGCTTCGACGCGCGCTCGTCGCCTCCCGTCGCGGGACCGCCCGGGAGCGGGCCGCCGCGCGGGCCGACCTCGAGAGGTTCGGGCGGGAGTTCCCCGAGCTGGGGGCGGCCCAGGGGGCGGACCCCCGGATCGATGCCACCGGGGAGCTCCCCGACCTCCCCTTCGAGCGCGGCCGCCTCGACTGGCGCACCGTGCCCTACGCCCGCGAGAACTACTTCGACGACGACGACATCCTCCCCTTCGCCGCGGTCCCGACCCGAGGTCCGGGCTGGATCGCCGTCGCGACGAGTCGGCGGGTGCTCCGCTACTCGGTCGACTCCGGGAAGCAGATCGGCGAGGTCGCGCTCCTCCCCAGCCTCCACTACTCGGAGAAGACCTCGCTGCCGCGCTTCTACACCGTCAGCGAGGGAGACCTCCTTGTGACGAGCTATGTCGCGGATCGCACCGACTCGAAGAACTACCTCGGCTACGCGATCGAGGTCGAGATTCCCCAGCGCGGGCTGAAGGGGATCCGGATCGGGTCCGAGGACGTGATCTGGGACACGATCCGGAACAACCCCGACGAGCTCCTGCGGGAGCTGAGCTTCAATGGCTCGATCGCCATCGACGGCTCCCGGGTCTACGCCCTCGCGTGGCGCAAGAAGGGCTACATCGACGTCTTCCTCGTCTGCCTCGACCTCCACTCCGGGAAGCGCCTCTGGAGCGCGCCGATCGTCGGCAACCAGGTGGAGCTCACGATGTTCGGGGAGGCGGCCTACGAGCCGGTGGTCGGTCAGGTCGCCGTCGACGGCGACGCGGTCTACTGCTCGACGAACCTCGGCGCCATCGCCAAGGTGCGGTCCTCCGACGGGCATGTCCTCTGGGCGACCGCGTACGACCCGCTCCGCAAGCGGCAGCGACGCGGGCGGCGCCGCACCCCGATGCAGCAGATGACCGTCTGGGAGCGGAACCCGCTCGTGCTCCACGAGGGGCGCCTCTTCGCCACTCCGCTCGACTCGAGCCGCCTGCTCGCCCTGGACCCGGCCGATGGTCGGGTCATCCAGGATGTGCGCGGGAGCGGCTGGATGGTCGGGGTGTGGGACGAGTACCTCGTCCTCCTCGAGCACCGCAGCCTGCGGCTCCTGCCCTTCCGCGACCTCGATCGCGGGGGGCGCGCCTTCGCCCTCCCGGGCACCGTTCGCTCGCGCCCCGGCCTCGTGAAGGACGGCCTCGTCTACACGACGGAGGGGGAGGGGCTCTTCCATCAGTCCTTCACCGACCCGCGGCGCACCTCGCCCCAGCGCCTCTCCGGCTACGGTCCGATCTTCGGAGGCGGCCGGGGTCGCGGGGCCAGCCCGATCCGGGATGGGGACATCCATGTCCTCCCGGACCGGATCCTCACCGTCTCGTCCCAGTGGATCCAGTGCTATGTCTCCGCTCCCCCGGCGGAGGAAGGAGGGGATCGATGACCCCCATCGCCATGCTTCGAGACCGGGCCGGGAGAATCCTCCTCCTCGCGTCCCTGCTGGTCCTCCCCCTCGCCGGGAGCGGACCCGTGATCTCCCAGGAGCTCCCCGATGAGGTGGAGCGCCCGATGGACGCGGAGCTCGTCGACCAGGCGCGGCTCGCGATCCACCGCGGCCTGCAGTACCTGAAGGCGAGCCAGAACGCCAACGGCTCCTGGACCGACAAGATCGGTCGGAAGGTCCACTACAACTACGACGCCATCGAGGGGCAGCACGTCGGCGTGACCGCCCTGGCCTGCACCGCGTTCATCGCGGGGGGCAGCCTGCCGGGGGTGGGGGAGTACGGCGAGCAGGTCGAGCGCGGGCTCCAGTACGTCGTCCGCAATGTCGGGGAGAACGGGTTCATCACCGCGAACGGCTCCCGGATGTACAGCCACGCCTTCGCGACCCTGTTCCTCGCCGAGGTCTACGGGATGACCGGGATGAGCGAGGTCCGCGCCGCCCTGAAGCGCTCGGTCGGGCTGATCGTGCAGGCCCAGAACGAGCAGGGCGGCTGGCGCTACCAGCCGGGGGCGAACGACGCGGACATGTCGATCACCGTCTGCCAGGTGATGGCGCTCCGCGCCGCCAACAACTCCGGGATCCATGTCCCCAAGGGGACGATCGACAACGCGATCCGGTATGTCCGGAATTCCTACGATCCGACCTACGACGGCTTCTCCTACCAGGCGGATGACGGCCGCTCCCGCGGTCGCTCGCGGACCACCTTCTCCCTCACCGCGGCCGGGGTGACCGCGCTCTACGGCGCGGGGGTCTACGACGACCCGATGATCACCGATGGGCTCGTGTACCTGATGGAGAACCGCCCCTCCCGCTACGAGGCGGAGTCGACCTTCGACTACTACTACGGGATGTACTACGCCACGCAGGCCGCCTTCCAGCGGGGAGGCGAGTACTGGTACCGCTGGCACCGCAGCGTCTGGCGGGATGTGATCGCGCTCCAGAACCGCGGCCAGGGGAGCTGGCGCGACCTCGTCGGTCCGAACTACGCGACAGCGATGGCCTGCATCATCATGCAGATCCCCTATCAGTACCTGCCGATCTTCGAGAGGTAGCGGATGGCCCCCGAGCAGACCCCCACGGTCGAGCGCCCCGAGGTCGCCCTCGGTCGGCTCCAGGAGATGCGCCGCAGCCGGCACGCGCTCCGGGTCCGGACCGGGCTCTTCCGCTGGCTCGCGCTGGCGGGCCTCCTCGTGTGGGCCTCGTTCCTCCTCGACTACTTCCTCTCCCTGCCGGTGGGCGTGCGGGGCTTCCACATCGTTGCGGCGGCGGTCGCCCTCGCGGTGGGGTTCAAGCTCCTCCTCCTCGCGGCGCGCTCTCCCATCGCGGAGGACCGCCTCGCGGCCGAGATCGAGACGGCGGCGGGAGACCTCGAGCAGGCCCTGATCACCGCGATCCAGCTGACCCGTCCCGACAATCCGCGCCGGGAGCTCTGCTCCCCCGTGCTGCTCGCGCGCACCGTCGCCACGGCGGAGGCGCGGATGAAGGACCTGCGCCCCGGCAGCCTCCTGTCGCGACGGCTCGCGAACCGCGCGCTCCTCGGAGCGCTCCTGATCCTCGGTCCGATCGCGGGGGGGGCGGTGCTGCGCCCCGACCTCGCCGAGACCTTCGTCCAGCGCAACCTGCTGCTCGAGTCGGTGGAGTGGCCGCGCGCCTACCTGCTCACGATCGAGGAGCCCGCCACCCCGATGACCCTGCTCGCCGTCGGGGATGCCCTCACCGTGCAGGCGACCCGCGAGCGCGGCGGCGAGGCGCGGGCGAGGATCGTCGCCTTCTTCACCGATGCGGAGGGCGAGGAGACCCGCGAGGAGTTCCCCTTCGAGCGACGCGGGGAGGGGAGCTTCCGGAGGATCTTCACCAACGTGTCCCGGGACTTCCGGTTCCGGGTGCTCTGCGGCGACTTCGCCAGCCCGTGGTACGAGGTCGCGGTCCGCAGTCGGCCGCGCATCGAGACGATCGCCCTGCGGTTCGACTACCCCGACTACACCGGCCTCGACGCCGAAGTGCCCGCCGCCGCCCTCGAGGGGGGTCACCTCAAGGTGCCCGTCGGGACCCTCGTCTCGTACGAGGCGACGACCTCGATCCCGGTGCGGGAGGCGGCGCGCGTGGAGACGAGGCGGGCCGGGGATGGGGAGTGGCGCGACGAGCAGCCGGTCCCGATCACGGAGGGGGAGCGCCTCGCCGGGACCTTCACCGCCGAGCAGGATGGCTACTACCACTTCCGACTGGTCTCCCGTGACGGGTTCGAGAACCCGACCCCGATCCGCTACCGGATCGCCGTGATCGAGGACCAGGCCCCCGGTGTCCAGCTCATCGAGCCCGGCCGGAACCAGGAGCTGACGAACCGCGCGACCCTGCGCGTCGCGGCTCACCTCTCGGACGACTACGGGATCGAGGAGGCCTCGCTCTGCTTCTTCCGTGACGGAGAGCTGGCAGGGGAGCCCCTCCATGTGGTCCCCCTCTCCCTCGAGGCGGTCGGCACGCGGAAGACCGTGATCGAGCTGGAGCTGGAGCTGAAGGACTGGGAGCTCGCGCCGGGGACCCGCCTCGAGTACGTCGCCCGGGCGACCGACGCGATCGGCCAGCTCGGCGAGTCGCGCGCGTGGCTCCTCACGATCCTCGAGGAGGACGAGGTGCGCCGCGTCCTCGAGGAGGAGACGGAGCGGATCCGCGAGCTGGTCCAGGAGACCTTCGAGCTGCAGCGGGATGCCCGCCGCGGCGTCGAGGAGCTGGAGGAGCAGGCGAGGGTGGCGGGGGGAGAGCTCCCGGAGGAGTCGCGGGCGAGCCTCCGTCACCAGCGGATGAGCCAGGAGCGGGTCAACCGTCGCATCGATGACACCATGGAGCGCTTCGAGGAGCTCGTCGACCGCGTCGTTCAGAACCGTCTCACCGACTACAAGGACCTGCCCTGGATCCAGCAGCTCAAGGAGCGGCTCTCGACGATCGGGGAGGAGAGCGCCGAGCCATCCCTCGAGCAGCTCGATGCCCTGACCGAGCGCGCGGAGACCGACGAGGTCGGTCCGCGCGACCTCCGCGAGGCGGCGGACCGCATGCGCCGGAGCGAGCTCGGCCTCCAGCAGCTCGCCGACGAGCTGGAGGAGTGGGGCGACGTCCAGACGATCATCCGGAAGCTCGAGGACCTCCTGAACACGCAGAGCGAAGTCGAGGCCACGGTCCGGGAGCGGATCCGCGAGACCCTCGGCGAGCCCCCCGCCGATTCCGGCGGTGACTGATCGCGACCCGAGATTCGGAGGTGCGTCCCGGCCCGGGGCGCCCTCGTCCCCCGAAGGGAGGACCGCCATGCGTGCGGTTCATCACGACGCCCGTGCCCGACATCGCATCCTTTGTGCGCCTCGGCTCCTCCTCGCCCTCCTGCTGATCGCGGGAGGCGGCTCGGCACGCCTCGAGGCCCAGTCGGGGAACCGCCTCTCCCGGATGCAACAGGAGGCACGGGAGTACCTCCGCCTCGTCCAGGTGCAGATGGAGACCCTCTCCGAGCGCCTCGCGGCCGAGAAGCCGGATGACGCGGATCGGCTGCGCGGCGCGCGGGAGCGGATCGTGCGGGACCTCCTCCTCGAGGACATGCGGGCGATCTCGCAGCTCCTCGATGACGAGGAGTATGTCCCGGCCCTGGGAACCATCGAGAAGGTCCGCGGCAACCTCGAGGCGGTCATCACCCTCCTTCAGGATCGGGGGCGGGACCCGGAGGAGGTCCGTCGCGAGCTCGATCGGACCCGCGAGAAGCGCGAGGCGATCGGGCGGATGGCGGACACCCAGCGCGACCTCCGGCAGCGGACGGCCGATGCGGAGCAGGCGCGCGCGGACCTCGATGCGATCCGCCAGGCCCAGACGGAGATCGACGACCTCACGGCGGAGCAGGAGCGGCTCCGCGGTCAGCAGGACACCGAGGACCCGGGGCGGGCGGAGCGAGCGGAGCAGCTCGACTCGATGCAGCAGGAGTCGCGTCGGCTCGCGGGCGAGCTCTCCCGTCAGGCGCGGCAGCAGGAGTCGATCGAGCGGCTGCAGGAGCAGCTGCGCGCGCTCGCCGCGGAGGCGGAGCGGGACACCCGCGCCGCGGGCGAGCAGCTCGAGGCGGGCTCTCCTCAGGAGGTCGCCTCCGATCCCCGCTCCCGCGAGCTGGGAGAGAGGAGCGGAGAGCGGGCCCGGGAGACGGGCCAGCTGAAGCAGTCCGTCACCGCGCTGCGCCGGGAGTCCCGCGGGGACTCGAGCGAGGGCGCGGAGGAGCGCGACGCCGCCCTCGCGGAGGCGGAGCAGGCGCTCGCGAGAGCGGCGGATGCCGCGCGCCGCTCCGCCGCGGAGCAGCGCACCGACCCCGCCGCATCCCAGGCGGCGCGGCAGGAGGAGAGCGCCGCATTGGAGGCGGCGGCCGAGGCGATGGAGACCGCCGCGCGACAGGGCGGTCCGGAGTCCTGGCAGGAGCGCATCGCCGACCTCGCGGAGCGCTTCGCGAACTGGAGCGCGGACCCCCGGAACACCCCGACCCCTCGCAGTGAGTCCTCCGCGTCCGAGGCGAGCGAGCGACTCTCGGAGGCGGAGTCCGCTCTGGAGGATGCGAGCTCCTCCGGGCAGCAGCAATCCGGACAGCAGCAATCCGGACAACAGCAATCCGGGCAACAGCAGTCCGGACAACAGCAGTCCGGACAACAGCAATCCGGACAGCAGCAATCCGGACAGCAGCAATCCGGACAGCAGCAATCCGGACAGCAGCAATCCGGACAGCAGCAATCCGGACAACAGCAATCCGGACAACAGCAATCCGGACAACAGCAATCCGGACAGCAGCAATCCGGACAGCAGCAATCCGGACA
>Ga0181568_10000798_pt1 | contig 28562 bp, 10 predicted proteins | sample 101ome_20_FD_133758 | JGI IMG/M metagenome (GOLD analysis project Ga0181568, IMG submission 133758) | Coastal salt marsh microbial communities from the Groves Creek Marsh, Skidaway Island, Georgia - 101404AT metaG (megahit assembly) | ecosystem: Environmental > Aquatic > Marine > Intertidal...
TGAGATCTGGTGGATACTGGGATGAGACAATGGTAGAGTGTCCAAATAACAACTGTAATAATAGGCCTCAGTTCGATCAGTGGTATATGATGACATACACACTTTCAAAAGAACTAATAGTTGATGAGGTTACTGGAGATACTTCTGAGATATACAGAGGACGTGCTTACATGAATGGTAATCTTGTTGAGACTAAATTACTAGGACAGAGTTCTGGATCTAATATTGCTGATTTTAATGGAGACCTAGTAATTGGTAGTGCTACATGGGATAATGACTATTATAAAGGAATGCTTGATGATGTCAGAATCTATAGCGGAGCATTAAGTGATGAAGAAATTAAATCTCTCTACTCAAAAGAATTAGTAAGTGAAGAAAATCTTTCATCTAACGCTATTGTAGTACTTCCAGGAAACATATCAGCTTCAAATTATGTGTTTGCTCTAGATGATAATGTATTTAATGAGCCATTTGAAACTCTTGCCTTATCAATAGATTCTATAGAGAACGGAGTAAGCGGGTCAATCCTATCTGGGGATATTGTTATTGTTGACAATGACATAACTCCTAAAGCATCTATATCTAATGTTGGATCATCAAATACGATTAGAGAAGGAACTCAATCTTACGTAACAATTCAAGCTTCTCTTGATCAGGTTACTACTAGAGATGTTACTGTAGTTCTTGAAAATTCTGGTGATGCTTCAGATCTTGACTTCTCTTTATCTACCAATAATGACACAACAGGTACTGTCGCTACTCTTGCTGCACACTATAAGTTTAATGGAGATACTAACGATGAGACTGATAACGATAACGATGGTGTTAATAACGGTGCCGTCTTTGTTGAAGATAGATTCGGAAATCCTAACAAGGCTCTTTATTTCAATATGGAAAATAGTAATGTTACAGTTCCATTTACTGGAAGCTTAAGGATTGAAAAAGATATTACGTTTAATACATGGATCTATGTTAGTGCAGATGCCAGTCACTGGCAAAGATCAGTTTTAAATGTTCAAGGGAATCCAAATCAACACTACAGTATGTTTATATACACTTGGGATGATAATTCTAATGAGCAAGAAAGAGGTCAGTTTAGAGCTGAATTTAGCGCTGGAGGAACAGGTGAAAATACTAGTATAGATTGTTACAACAATGGTAATTATTGGGATTGCGCAAGAAGGCCTCAGAGAGAGAGGTGGCATATGTTAACATATACATTTAAGACAGTAACCGAAGTTGATGGTATTACTGGAGTAGAAAGTGAAGCATATTTAACACAAACATATTTAGATGGTGTATTATCTGTAGAAAAAACTGTAAGTGAAGGGTGGAATAATGATTTGCCTGGGGAAGGAAATGCAGAAATCATTTTCGGTGGTGAGAAGTTTAAAGGTATCATTGATGATTTTAGAATATACGATGGGGCTTTAGAAATTGAAGAGATTAAAAATATTTATGCTCTTGAATCTACTCCTTCTGAAAATTTTGAAAATTCTATAACAGTTCCAGCTGGACAATTAAACTCTAATGTTTATGTATTTGCTGTTGATGATGATCTATTTGATGAGTCCGATGAGAAGGCGGTATTTGCTATTGATACTGTTTTAAATGGTGAAGTAAATGAAAACTCTTCCTCAATAGAAATTGAAATTGAGGATAACGACATAAGACCAGAGATTTCTATAGAGCTAGTTGAAAGAGATACTATCTCTGAAAATAATGACACTACATACTCTTTAATTAAAGTGTCATTAAATCAGAAGACAACTAAGGATGTTAGGTTTAAGCTATCTGCTAATCAATCAAATGATATTGATAATGCTATCGATAGTGATTACATCATTTCTGAAGAAAAGATCACAAATTCTACTGAAAGAAATAAAGCTAAGATGGTTGCTCACTATCAATTTAATGGTGACGCCAGAGACGCGACTGATAATGATCATGATGGGTCAGTGAATGGAGCAACACTAGTGGAAGATAGGTTTGGTAACGCGGAAAGTGCAATGTACTTTGACGGGGTCGATGATAATATTAGAATTCCATATTTAGGTAATTTAAGAATTGAAAAAGAAATTACTGTTAATTCATGGATAAGGGTACTACAAAAGGAAAGTAATACTTACATGAGGTATTTATCTGTTCAAAACGGTGAAGAATGGCTAGATATATCTATTCATGAGAGAGATAACAATCAGAAATTTGCGTGGTATACAAGAGCAGGTGGATACTGGGATCAAACTGGAGTTGAGTGTCCAAATAATAATTGTAATAATAGACCTCAGTTCGATCAGTGGTATATGATGACATACACCCTTACTAAGGAATATGTAACTGATGATATTACTGGTGAAACCTCAGAGATTTTCAGAGGAAGAGCTTATATGAATGGTAATCTTGTTGAAACTAGAATACTAGGAAATAGATCTGGTGGAGAGATTGTAAATGTTTATGGAGACTTAATAATTGGAATGGCACCTTGGGAAAATGATTTCTACAGAGGTATGCTAGATGATATAAGAATTTACAGCGGATCTTTGACATCTGAGGAAATTATAGGGTTATATAATCTTGAAAAATCTGATGGATCGGGTTCAACAACTGACATTTTTGATAATAATTCTTTTGTTGTTAGAAAAGATTCCCTTTTCACTAATTTATATGTTTACCCAGTTGATGACAAAATATATGAAGGGCTTGAAAATTTAAGTTTAGTACTAGATACTGCTGACTATGGAAAAGTTTCCTCGTCATCCGCAGATATAATTATTGAAGATAATGACCTTTTACCTGAGGTCAGCCTTACCCTTGAAAAAGATCAAATAAGTGAACAAACTGGGTATGATAAGGTTAATCTTGTTGCTACACTTTCTAATCCAACTGGAGATACTGTAGAAATACCATTAGTGTACGGTGGAGATGCTGATTATGGTTCTGACGTAGAGAAACCTGATTTCTCGGTTTCTGGAGGATCAATTGTTATTAATCCAAACACGAATTCCGCTTTCGTTGAAATAATGGCTATTAATGACTCAATAGAAGAAAAAGACGAAACAGTTGAGATCAGAATTGTAGGAGTAAAAAATGCTTCTGACTCTATAAAACAAAATCTTGAGCTTATAATTACAGAAGATATCTGTTCATTTGTAGACACTGACCTAAGAGGAAATATCTTAGAAGACTTGACACTCACCAAGCTTTGTGGTCCTTACATGGTTACTGGTGATGTGCTTATTGGAAACGGAGCAGTCTTAACAATTGAACCTGGAGTAACTATTGAGTTTGCAGGACCTAATTCTATAAAGGTAGATGGAGGATATATCAAGGCCATAGGTACTGAAGAAGATTCTATCACATTTACTGGTGTAAGCTGGAGAGGAATTGATGTTATCACAGAAGGTTCTGAGTTTGTGTACACTAGGCTAGTTGATGAAGGTAACTCTGGACAAGGAGATTATATCCTTAAATTGAAAGGTTCGAATATTTCAAACTCTCTAATCGATGGAAGTTATGCTGGTATTTTTACTAACGATAATTCTTCTATAAATAAATCGGTTATTCGAAATATCAGAAAGGATGCGATATACTTAAATAATTCAACTGCTTACGGTAATATAATACAGGATGTGTTTACTGAAGCGGATGATAATGATCAGTATGCTGCAGTAAGATTAAATAACAGCTCTAGCTTCACTAACAACCTAATTTATTCATCGACTGAAGATAGGAATATGATTGCTGTTTCTCCAGAGTGGGGAGATAATATAATTTCTGGAAATACTATTGGACTTGATAACGGTGTCCATGGTAAATTTGGTATTCTTCAAAGAGATGGTGATGGATATCAAAATAAAATATTAAATAATAGAATTGGTGGATTCAAGACAAATGTTGTATTAATTGGAACAACTCCTGAGTTTACTGGAAATACTCTGATGGGTCAAGTTGATATTGATTCTAAGGAAATGAACGTGAGAATTGCCAATGATAATATTCAAGAGGAAACTCAAAATTATCCTGGATACATTGGAAATGGCTGGATATGGGGTAGAAGTTATAATAGTAGTAATACTGCTATAAATATGGAAGGAAATTACTGGTCAAATGTAAGCTCTTCAGAAATAGCTTCAACCATTTATGATTATAATGACAGAGTTGACTTAAGAGGAAATGTCAACTTTGATAATAGCTTGTCATTACCATCTGTTGATGCTCCAATTGCACCTCCTAAAAATCTTGTTAAATCAATTAGCCCTCTTGGGATTAAACTTCTGTGGTCACCAAATGAAGAACAAGATTTAGCTGGATACAAGCTATATATTAATTCTAAAGATCCTAAAAATGCTAGAGATTTAGGTAATGTTAATGAGTATGTCGTTAATAATGGTAATATAAATGACACTTATTATTTAACTGCCTACGATACCGATGCTGACGGAACTGATGATCAGTACGAAGGACACGAGAGTTGGTTCATTTCATCTTTCAATGCTATTCTGTTAAATATTGAGAGTAGTAAAAATGCTATCTCTGAGCTTGATGAGTTTAGTGAAAGTACTATCACTGTCTCCTTATCTTCTCCAAGTCCTGAGGATATTAGCGTTAGCCTATTAACTTCTGGAGAAGCAGCGCTTGATAAAGATTATACTCTAAGCTCAACCTCTTTAGTTATTGAAGCAGGAGAGTTGTCTTCATCGGTAACGCTAAAAGCAATAAACGATAATAATGAAAATGAAGAAGATGAAATTATTGAGATTTCAATTGGAGAAGTTTCATCTGGAAAATTAGGTGCAAACTCCAAAGCCTCAGTAGTATTATCTACTCAAATTTGTGAGTTTATACCTAATACTCTATTTGGAGATATTGAAGAAGATATGACTCTTTACAGTCTGTGTTCTCCTTATTTTATTACAGGCAATCTACTTGTAAAAGAGGGTGTGACGCTAACGATACAACCAGGAGTTACAGTTGTGTTCAGTGAAGATAGATTACTAAGAGTTAACGGTACCTTAATTGCTGAGGGAACCGAACAAGATTCTATTACATTTACTGGTTTCAATTGGAAGTTTATTGAAATAACTAATAACCTCGGTGGATCAAAAATAGCTTATGCAGACATCACTGATGAGAGTGAAAACGAGTGGGGTGATTGGAAAGTAAAATTAAATAGAGCTTCTAGTCTTTCTAATTCTACTATTCATAATGTACCTAATGGAGTAGCAGTTGGAGATAGCTCTTCTGTAAACTATAACACATTCCACGATATTTCACAAACTGCTTTTGATTTATATTCTGGATTTGCTTATGGAAATACAGTATATGGTGTTGGTATTAACATGGGAAATAATGCTGCAATTAGATTGTATGGAACATCCGACTTTAGAAATAACAGGGTTTATGATATAAGAGGTGGTATTGCAGCAGTAATGACTCATGATAATTCTATCATAGAGAAAAATATTATTGGAGATTATTCTGGAAGACACGGTATGGCAGGTATCATTGTATCCAATGGAAATGATCACACAATTAGAAATAATAAGATTGGTGGCTTTATTTCTAATGTTGTACTTATTGGAACCGAACCATCTTTCATACGAAATAGCTTTATAGGAGATCTAAATTACCAGAGAGGTCAACGAAATGTCGTTGTTGGTAATGGTAACGTAAGACTATATGATTCATTAAATTATAATTCTGGCATAGAAAGAGAATTCTGGGGACAAAACTATAATGCTGAGCAAGTATCAGTTAATATGAGGCAGAATTATTGGGAAAATATTCCTTCATTATTTATTGATGAAACTCTTGAAGATTATAATGATAATTTCGATGTAGTTGGAGAAATAGTTTACTCTGATGAATTATTATTACCTGATGATAATACTCCTATCACTCCTCCAAGAGGTTTAGAAATAACTGAGTCTACACTTGGTGACTACACTCTTTCATGGAATGAAAATTCTGAGGATGATATTGCTGGTTACAATGTCTATACTGGAGTTAAAAGAGATAAGGTTGATGCTGGAAACACAACAACAACCCAAATTTCTATAGATGATGTTAAGGATTTCAATATTGAATTAACAGCTTATGACTCTGATGCCGATGGTGTAAATGATATCGTAGAAGGTAACGAAAGTTTGCCGGCAACTGATTATCTATTAAATACTCTTCCTAGAGCTTTCAATGATACTCTTAGAGTACCAATTAATGAAAAAATTGAGATACCAACGTATCCTTCTCAAGAATCTATTAATATTGGTTTTGAATTCAAAAATAATATTAAGGGTATAAATGGAGTGTACTCTTCTTCTGCTGCCTCTAAAAATCTTAGTAATAAGGTTGAACTTGATTTTGTTGATGACAGATTTGGAAATGAAAACAGTGCACTAAGTTTAGATGGTAAAAAGTATGTTTCGGTGCCGCACGACGATAACCTTAATCTCAATACTGATAATGGGTTTACTATCTCCCTATGGGTTAAGTTAGATTCATCTGTATTGCAGAGAGATAATTCTTATATCAATATAATTTCTAAAGGAAAAGATAATGATAATGACAGATGGTGGCACTTAAATCATAGTTCGTGGTGGGGCTTAAGATTTGTTTATAATTATAATTATATACATTTTGACAGAAAGATTTTAGATACAGAATGGCATCATATATCTATCTCTTACCAGAGAAATCCAACATTTGGAAATGAAAGAATAAGGTTGTTCTTAGATGGCGTATTGGTAAGAAATCATAATGAGGAACTTCCAGAAGTTAGTGATAACGACGGACCTTTATCGGTAGGTAATACTTCAAATCCTTGGGAAAATGGTTTAAGTGGAGGTATTGATGATGTTATTCTATATAACATCCCACTATCTGATCAGCAGATAATAGATCTTTATAGTATCAGTAAAGGTGGAAACGTCTTAAGTAATGATATAGATTTAGATGGCGATGTCTTAACTTCTAACCTTGTTGAGGATGTTAATAGTGGTACCTTAATACTTGAGTCTGATGGAGATGTAAGCTATGAACCGACACAAGGTTTCTCTGGTTACGATTCATTTACTTACAATATCTCAGATGGAAGTTCTACTTCTGAAACAGCAACGGTTACGATAAGTGTTTCTACTCCTCCGACAGCTGTGTCTGATAATTATTCAGTTACTGAAGATAGCGTTTTGACTGTATCAGTAGAAGAAGGAATTTTAAGTAACGATACTGATCCTGAAGACGATAAACTTCAAGTTGTCCTAATTGGAGACGAAGAGTATCACGCAGATTTAACATTTAATAACTGGAATGTAAATTCTGAACCGGACAATTCAGATGATGGTGATTTTGCAATTGTTGATGATGAAGGATTCTGGTACGATGTTGGTTACAACCAAACTTATAGATTTATTGTAGAGTTTAATGATAGAAGAAATAGTATTAATGATAATAATTATGATTACTTGGGTCAGTGGAATGGACACAGCTATTTCAGATATAATAACTGGGTTGATTGGAATAACGCGAAGTTACTTTCTGAACAGACAGATGGAGGATATTTAGTAGTAATAAATTCTTATGCTGAGAATCAATACTTATGGAATATTACGTATAATGATACTTACTGGATTGGTTATTATCAAGACAGAGATGATGAGAATTACTCTGAACCTAATGGAGGATGGAAATGGGTCAATGACGGAATTGTAAAAACGCAGACAGATATTAATGGTGATATTAATATAAGTTCAGATGGTTCTTTCGTCTTTAAACCTAAGAGAAATTTCTTTGGAGAAAATACATTTAAATATTTTGCTTTTGACGGAATTCAATATTCAGACACAGCATCAGTAAATATAAATGTTACTCCAGTTGATGACAGACCTGATGCAAGAAATGATTATTACACAATTTATGAAGACAGTGTCCTAAGAGCTATATCTGGATTTACTTCAGATCTTCCTGAGGAAGGTTTAGTTGTTCATTATCCATTTGATGGTAATAGAGATGATTTTGGTCCAAGTAATATAGAGCTTAAAGTTTATGGAGATCCTAAACCTGCAGAAGATAGATTTGGAAATCTTAACGGTGCATACTATTTCGACGGAGAAAGAGACTTCATGCTAGGAGATGCTTCTTCATTCCCTAAAGAAAATAATTCCTTCTCGGTTTCTCTATGGTTCAAGAGTGATGATATCGGTCAGAACAGGGGCTACGCGAGACAACTTTTTGGATTCGGGGGACCTGCGTTTAACCTTATTTTTGATAACCCTGCATTACCTTCATCAAACAGTTTAGAGTTACAAGGTATGGAATACTACCTATCAGGTGAATATAGGTTTAGATCTAAATATCTCTACGATGCTAATACTATTAACACTCTATGGCATAATGTTGTTGTTACTTATATCGAGAATGAAAATGCTTCTGATGATGATCCTGCTGGTACTCTTAAGTTATTCTTCGATGGTGAAGAGGTAATGTCTAACATGTTAGATATGGATACGGAGACATTTAATAAGATATTTACTATTGGTGCTCATCCAAATTCAGTAGGTGATTTTGTCTATATCTATCCTCAGTATAAATGGTTTAAAGGCTCAATAGACGACGTTATTGTTTACGATAGAGCTCTTTCTATTTCAGAGATTGAACAACTATCATCAACATCATTTGCATCAGTATTAGCTAATGATAGAGAGGTAGACGGTCAGACCATGACAGCTAACTTAATTAGTGATGTTTCAAACGGAGATCTTGTCTTTAATGATAATGGAAAATTTGTTTATAAGCCTGATCCTGAATTCTATGGATATGATACTCTAACGTACATTGCAAGTGATGGTCAACTACTTTCAGATACAACGACTGTTCTAATTACTATTATTGAGGTAGATGACGTACCAATTGCACTACCTGATTCATTTGAAATAAATGAAGATGACTCATTATCTGTTACACCAGAAAATGGAGTGTTATCTAACGATATAGATGTTGATGGAGATGAAATTATTTCAGAACTAGTTATGTCATCTGCTAACGGAACTCTAACTCTTAATTTTGATGGTTCCTTTGATTATAAACCAATAGAAAACTTTAATGGGTTAGATACATTTAAGTATGTGACTAAAGATGAATTAAACGTTACTGATTCTATTCCTGTAGTTATTACGATAAATCCAGTGAATGATAAACCAGTGTCTGATGATGATTTCTATGTACTAGAGACAGGTAATGTACTAACCATTAATGCTGATTCAATAGGCATATTAGGAAATGATGTTGATATTGATGGTGACACGTTATACTCTACAGTTTTAGATGATACTAAGGATGGAGTGTTATCTTTAGACTCATCAGGATCATTTACCTATACTCCTAATTTAGATACTTATGTAGGAGTAGATACATTTACTTACCAAGCTTCTGATCTTCTTTTATCTGATACTGCAACTGTTGTAATTAGGGTAACTGATAGACCTATAGCAGTTCCAGATACATTTAGTGTATTTGAGGATAACTGCTTGAAATCTGGTAATTTTATGGAGGCTCCTTCAAATGAGACAATGTCTTATACTTATATTTCTGAAAATGTATTAAGTAATGACTCTGATCAGGATGCAGAAAGCTTAACAGTTATACTGGTAGAGACTACATTAAATGGAGAACTTTTCCTATCAAGTGATGGAGAGTTTGAATATTGTCCAAATCCGAATTTTAATGGAATAGATGTATTCACTTACGTCATAACAGATTCTTATCTGTATTCAGATACTGTTAGCGTTATTATCAATATAAATCCTGTTAATGATTCTCCTGAAGGTAACGAAGATAAGTACGGTCTTCTTAAAGATCAGATACTAACTACAGATTCTTTAGAGGGAGTTTTATCAAATGACATTGATGTTGATGGCGACACATTAACTGCTTCTTTAATTTCAGATGTTGAGGAAGGAACTTTAGAGTTCAACTCTAACGGTAGCTTTAGCTATACCCCTCCAGAAGGATTCTTAGGAGAAGCTATTTTCACCTATAGTATCACTGACCAAACTTTTGAGACAAGTGCTATAACTGCAACAATTGTTGTCACTGCTAGACCAGTTGCTAAAGACATTGAATACTCAGTGTTTGAGGATAGTATATTATCTGTCAGCTCAGTAGATGGATATCTATCTAATGATACTGACGAAGATAATGTAGAAGATTTATTTGGACAGTTGGTATCACCACCAACAAATGGAGAGTTTGCTTTCCTTGAAGATGGTAGTTTTGAGTATATACCGTTTGAAAATTATAATGGAAATGACTCATTTACATATGTTGTCTCTGATGGTATTTTAACTTCTGATGATACAGCTACAGTATCTATATTAATAGTTCCTGTAAATGATGCGCCTAATGGAGTATCAGATTCATATTCTGTCGATGAAGGAGGAACTCTTACAGTATCAGCAGATGAAGGCTTACTAGTAAATGATGATGATATTGATTCAGATTCAATCTATTCAGGTTCTGGTATAGATCCATTGTATGGTACAGTAACCATAAATACTGATGGATCATTCACATATATTAATAATGGAAATAATGCTCCAGTTGATGTGTTTACATACATGGTATTTGATACATTAGGTTTATCAAGTGAGGTAGAGGTTTCTATTTCTATAAACCCTAGTAACGATGTGCCAATTATTCTTCCAGGTCAAACACTTAGTATAGATGAAAATCCAGATATTAATCAAATAATTGGTCAGGTATCTGTTGACGATGAAAATATTCAGTCTGACCTCTCTGGACAGTATTCAATTGTGACTGATCAGTTATGGTGCTCAGATGATAACCAGAATGTTTTTGAAGGAGATATTGTGTTCGAGAGAATTTCAACTAATGAGTTTGGAGTTAATATTTTGACTAGCACTGGAAAAACTCTAAATGGTGATTATTCATTCGGTGGTTACTTTACATGCTATGATGGGTATGAAGGAACTCCAGGTGGATCATTAAGACTTTTAGTAGATGAAAATGGCTTATCTATTACTGGATCAAGTCAGTGGGGTGAGGTATTCTCATTCGATACAGTTATATATGATGGTCAGGATCTTGAGATTCATTGGTCGAATTCTTCAGGAGAATCTGCAGTAAGTACTATCACAAGAGATGATAATATTCAGTGGGTAGATCTTATAGCTGGTGGATCTTCAAATACAGGATTTACTTGGTCTGTAATTTCAGGTAATGAAAATAATGCTGTTGAAATTGATAATCTAGGTAATCTATATGTCAATAATCCTGATGTATTTGATTTTGAAGAAACTCAATCAATAAGTATTGCACTTACTGCAAATGATGGAGTATTTACATCAGATGAAGAAAGTGTTACAGTTTCAATTAATAATGTTTGGGATATGAAAATATCTTCTACTACTATTGAAGATGCTTATTGTGGTGGAGGTAGTACTGGAAGCATATCTCTAGATGTAATTGGAAATGAAGGTTCTGTATCTGTAATATGGAGAAAAGGAAATGAAGAAATATTTAATGGTGATGAGTCTGGTCTATCAATCACTGACCTTTCTACTGGTTTATACTCTGTAACTATTACAGATGATGTTGGATCTATTACTGAAAATTATCAGATTGTTTCTCCTCCTATTTATAATGGTCTTGATGTTTGTTATGTGTCAGCAGATACAACAGATATAACTAAAAATAGAATTTTCATTAATGAAGGTCAAAATCCTTACAATATTGCTAAATTCTTAATTTATAGAGAAGGTTCAGTTGCTAATCAGTATGATAAGATTGGAGAAATAGACGTATCTTCTGGTGAAGGATCTTATTTAGATGACGTAGATAATAGAGTTCGAGCGTATAGATATAAAGTTGCAATCCAAGATAATTGTGGTAACGTCTCAGATCTAAATGATGTTGAACACGTGACAAATCATTTAACTGCTAACCAAGGTATAGGTGGAGAAATTAATCTTCTGTGGTCTGGTTATGAGGGAATGTTTGTGCCAACATATCAGATTTATAAATCTGTTGATGAGGGAGATTTTGAATTACTAACTGAAGTTTCATCAAATAATACTTCATACACGGACTTAGATGTTAATCCAGCAAACTCATATAAATACTTCATTGGATTTGAAGCAGATGTGAACTGTGTGGCTGAAATAGGGGGTGAAGCGTTTGAATTTAATAATTTCGATGAGATAGAAAATGTATATATTCCTAATGCTATACTTGAGGAAGGTGCGTCATATGTGAATCCTACATATGGAAGTAGTTACATTACAAATACCACTGGATTGAAAGGAAAGAGGGTAATAAGATCGAGTCCATTCTTCTTAGAGGCAGAACCTCCAGTAGAAGATCCTTTAGCAGTGGAGTCAATTATAATTGAATCTGTCGATAAGGTTTACCCTAACCCAGCTTCACAAATAGTATACATTGATCTTGCAGATGATGCCGGTGATATTGAGAAACTATATTTCATTGATTTCTCTGGTAAAGTAATCGATAATGTTAGATTTAAACAGACTAAAGATAAAGCCGCTGTTGATATAGAAGTTCTTGAGTCTGGAATTTACTTACTTGATGTAACTACTAAACTCGGACATAGTAGAGTGAAAGTAGTAATTCAAAAGTAGAAATTTTTGCTTAGATTTATTGGATCAATCATTATGATGAGGGCTATATATATTTTAATCTTTGGTATTGTATCTAGTGTTTCTTTTGGTAAGACTATCAATGAAAATGATACAATAGACTATTCGAGAACTGGAGATTATTTCCCTTATGTCCTTTTGGAGGATAGTGACTCAATTTATTATCCAATAACCTATGAAATAGAATTATTTGTAAATGATTTATATGATCTAGATATACAAAATAATTTTTTTACTGCGGAGATAACTGCTGGTATATACTCTGATTACGATTCAATTTTTACAACAGTTAATGGGGATATTTTCCCTCTCTATCCATCAGATTATATTCTAATGGAAACAAAAGATGCACTAGATGGGTACGAAGATAGTTGGTATTATTACGGGTATATACCTGACCCAAAATATGAAAATTATGCATGGGAATTGAATTATAAGAATGTTTTTAATCATAAGTGGAATCTTCGTGAATATCCTTTTGATAAGCAATATTTCAAAATAGAGTTTATAACACCTAGAGATACTTCATTTGTAACCATAAAGCAGTCAGATTCATTTCCACCTTCTTTCTACAAGGAGATGGATAATTTTAGGGATGGATATAAAATCTTAGAAATTACCTCTGATGTCACTTACTTTGAGACACCTTATGAAGATGAATTTGCTCCTGGTGTAATTAGGAAAGAAGTGGGAACTAAAGTCACCTTTAATATTTTAGTTGATAGATCAGGATCTTATTTATTTTCTAAACTATTTGGAGGTTCCTTTTGTGCATTTATAATTTCTTGGCTTACCTTTTTTATGCCAAAAAAAGAATTTGATTCAAGGATTTCATTGAACCTTGGTGCAATTTTTGGTGCGATTGGAAATAGATATTTTGTAGATTCAGCACTAGCAAATATTCAAGTAATGACTAAGTCTGATGTCATAAATTATATTTGTATTGTACTACTTATACTAAATATTATCTTAGTGATTGTTCAGAGAAATAATAAAATTACTTGGCCTTGGTTAGAAAAAAGTACTAATGCACTTATCTTTTCTGCTGCATTATTTGTATTTCTTATAACAGTAGTAGTTTTCTGGTAATTTTTAAAAATTAAATACTACCTTTTGAACTAAGTCTTTATCTAGAGTTAAAGCTACAGGACATTTTGTAGCAACATCTTTTAGTTTATTTTTTTGTATTTCAGACAATTCATTTTTCTCAAAATCTATTTTGATGTGTATCTCTGAAATCTTTCTAGGATTTTCAGACATCACTTTTGTTATTTTAGCTGTGGAATTAGGAAGTTTGAAATTTCCTTTATCAGCACAAATTCCCATTATTGTTGTCATACAGCTACACAATGCACTGCATACTAGGTCAGTAGGAGAGAAGGCTTGTCCCTTTCCGTTATTATCTGTTGGAGCGTCAGTAGTAATTTTATCTCCTGAATTTAAATGCGTAGACTCTGTTCTTAACTCTCCTATATATTTATTTTCTATGGAGTATTTCATAATTAATCTTTTTCAAAAAGTTTTTTGTTAAGTCTGTAATTTCTAAGCCTATTATCTTCTTTGGATGGGATAGACTGAATCATGTCTTCAGGGATATTTGTTATCGCTTTCAACTTAGTATTAATACCATTTAGGATTATAGACAATTTTTTTCTTTTATTATTAAAGGATTGAGATCCATTCTCAATGATATCAAATAGATTATCTGTACCAATTCCATCTTTATTAGTTTTTTTTAAAATATACTTTAATGTCTTCTCCTCGTTTTCATCGAAAATTAGAATTTGTTTTCCATTATATAAAATCTTTTCATCTTCAAGAATAAGATTTTTATTAATGAATAATGCTTCTATTTTCTGCCTATAATAAATACTAGTTAAAATTACTAGAGTTAAAAAGATTATCGTATAATTCCACCCTGAATTTGAAGTTGCGTAAATAAAGTGTTTCTCTTTATAACTTTTAGGTAAGAATTCATCTAATTTTTTTATAGAAATTTCGGGGTATTCGTCTAATGTATATTTTGTTATATACATAACTTCTTTTGTATTCTTATTATATATTATTGGACTTACTTGATTGATATTATCTAGTTTAAAGTCAGAAACAGTAAAACTATTTTCTCTTAAATTGAATGTGTACAAATCATCAAATATTAGAACATATAAGAAGTTTTCATCAAAAAATTTAAATGATCTATTATTTCTTGAGTTATGGTAGTTATAGATGAAGTCGGTCTTATTAGAAAATTGTAAATCAATCTTTCCAAGATTCTCCCAACTTTTGTCCTCAGTTGAGAACCGAAGAATATTATATTGTGATGATTTTTTTGAAATAGGTTTACTTTTAAGATCGTAAACTCCTCCGAAATAGTAAATGTGATTATTTACTCTGTCATGATAATTTAAAAAAACATTGCTTGGATCAGGAATAAAGTTTTTAGTTTCATAAAGAAACCACTCATTATTTCTATTTTCATCAAAAAATAAAATTTTATCGTAATTATTAAAATATCCGTATCCCCCCATATTAAAAATTGTATCATCTTTTACATATAAAAATGAATTAAACTGTAGTTTATGCTCGTCAGAGTTATCAACTCTAATTATAGAGTCATTAGAGTGAGTGTATACAGCTCCTCCTCCAGATTGAACAAAATAATTGTTGCCTTTTTTTTCTATGTGATTGAGTCTTCCAAAACTAACTTCATTTGGAAATTCATTATATGTTATTGGAAGCTCTACCCATTCTTTAGAATTATCATCTCGAGTATAATATCTATCATAATAAAATACGTAATATTTCCCCTTAGAGGAGTTATATCCCAACGAAAAATTATTTTCTTTCAATAAAAGTTTATCGTACGTTTTATTGGCATAAACATCATATTCCATGCTAAGTACCCAAAAGAATAATAAGATAAATTTTTTATTCATTAATATAAACTTAATTTTTTTTTAAAAACTTCTTACATAAATCCTGATTTTTTCGTTACATAGATATTATTAGTTTTACATAATGAAAAAGTTTATAATTTTATTTTCTTTATTTCTTTCAAGCGTCAATATATCTATTTCTCAAAATATAGAGTATTTTGAAACTGATACTGAAAGGTACTGGGGTATTAATAAAAATTCATGGGGGGGATTAATCGGAGGAGGTATTTTAAAGTTTTCAAATAAAATTTCTAATAATTTATACAAGACAATAGGATTTGAGCTGGTAAATATTAAACATCCCAAAGAAAACAAATACTCCTCAGCTTTGGGTTATGGAAGAACTTTTGTCTGGGGTAAGAAAAATTATCTATTTTCTCTTAGAGGACAATATGGTAGAGAGTTAATTGTAGTCAATAAAAGAGATTATCAAGGTGTAAGAGTAAATGCTCAGTTGGCGATTGGTCCTTCTCTAGGATTATTGATGCCATATTTTATAAAGTATAGTAGAAATAATAGGATGGTAATTGAAAATTTTGATTCTACAGTCCACACTTTCAATAATGTCATTGGATCAGCTAGTTTTTTTGAGGGAATAGGCGATATTAAAATTAAACCTGGTTTAAACTTTAAAGCTGCGCTAAATTTTGAGTTTGGTTCTCAAAAAACTGCATCTGCAATAGAAGTTGGTTTCCTTGGTGAAATTTTTACTGATGAAGTTGTTATAATGCCTACAGCTAAAAACTATTCATTTTATCCAACGGCATTCATTACTTTATTCTATGGAAGAAAATATTAATTTTTATATTCTTTGATTTAAATTGCTGAAAATATGGGAGAGATCAAATCTAAAATGCCTCGATTTAAAAAACCAAACTGGCTTAGAGTTAAATTACCAGTTGGCGAGGAATATAAAAAGGTAAGGAATATAGTAGATAAGTATAAACTTCACACAATCTGTGAGAGTGGAAACTGTCCTAATATGGGAGAGTGTTGGGGAGCAGGGACTGCAACATTTATGATTCTTGGTAATGTCTGTACAAGAAGCTGTACTTTCTGTGCAGTTGCAACTGGAAGACCACCAGAATATGATGATAAGGAACCAGTCAGAGTTGCTAAGGCTATAAAAAAAATGGGAGTAAAACACGCCGTTATAACATCAGTAAATAGGGATGAGCTTAAAGATAGAGGTGCTGAAATCTGGTATCAGACAGTCTCTAAAACTAAAGAGTTATCTCCTGAGACAACTATTGAAACTTTGATTCCTGATGTTAGAGGAAACTGGGACGCTTTAGATAGGATGATTGAAGCTGGGCAAGAAGTTGTATCTCATAATATTGAGACAGTCGAGAGACTATACAAGAGAGTTAGACCTCAGGCTAAATACGAGAGAAGCTTGGAGCAAATAAAAATTACTAATGAGAGAGGAATGAGAACGAAGTCCGGAATTATGGTTGGTTTAGGAGAGACCAAGGAAGAGGTATTTAAAGTAATGGATGATATGGTAGATCATGGTCTCCACATTCTAACCATAGGTCAGTATCTCCAGCCAACAAAAATGCATTTGGAAGTAGATGATTTCATTAGTCCTGATATCTTTGAGATGTATAAGGAAGAAGGTCTTAACAGAGGACTCAAGTATGTTGAATCGGGTCCGCTTGTACGATCTTCTTACCATGCTGAAAGACACGTTAATGTGCCAATCTAAATTATTCATTTATCTTTTCTTCTTTTCTAGTTACTCACTTGCACAGGTGAATACTTCTAATGTTGAAATTGTTAGAGACAGCTGGGGAGTGCCACATATCTATGGTAAGACAGATAAGGAAGCTGCTTATGGACTTGCATGGGCTCATGCCGAAGATGATTTTGCTACAATTCAGAAAACATTCCTTCCTGCAAAAGGTTTACTTGGTTCTCTAGATGGAGTAAGAGGTGCGGTTTTAGACTATGCAGTAGAACTTCTTAAGTCGAGAGAAGTTGCAAATAGGGAGCTTAATAATTTGCCTCCAGAAGGTCTAAATATTATATACGGGTATCTTGAAGGTTTAAATTCTTTCGCTAAAAAGTTTCCGGAAAAAGTTTTAGTAGAAGGTTCTTTTCCACTTAGCATTTATGATTATTTAACAGGTTTAAATTTAATGCTTCACCTCTTCTCAGATACAGGTGATATAATAGGTCAGCTCCTAAGTAACTCAATTAATCCTATTGATGAAATGTCGGGGGTTGATAATATTGGCTCTTCAATTGGTTCTAATGGATTTGCTTTTAATAGTTTAAAAACTACAGATGGAAAATCATATCTCAATATCAATACTCACCAACCACTTGAAGGCCCTTTTGCTTGGTACGAAGCTCATGTAAATAGTGAGGAGGGATGGAATATGTTAGGGGGTCTTTTCCCAGGACTGCCTTTGCCAGTTATTGGCACTAATGAAAATTTAGGCTGGACCCATACCTATAACTATCCAGATATGAACGATGTTTTTCAGCTAGTCATTAACCCTAAAAATAAGAATCAGTATAAGTTAGATGGTAGATGGGAAGACTTTGAAATTAAGAAAATTAAACTAAAAGTAAAGTCTTTGCTTGGAGTTAAAATTAAAGTAGGAAGAAATATAATATGGTCAAAATTTGGCCCAGTAATTAAGAATAAGAAAGGATACTTTGCATTCTTCTCACAGTCTTTAAATAATATCAGTGCTATTGAGCAGTGGCTTAAAATGAACAAAGCAAAAAATTTTGATGAGTTTGAAGATGCATTAAAGTTACTTGGTATACCTAGGTTTAATATAGTGTACGCTGATAGAGATGATAATATTTTTTATATGAGTAATGCTCGTCTTTCTGTCAGAGATGAATCAATAAACTGGAGAAACTTAGTAATAGGTGATACCTCATCTATTATTTTAAATGATTACCATCCATATGAGGACTTACCTAAACTTCTAAATCCTCCTAGTGGATACCTATTTAACACTAATAATTCACCATTTAACTCTACAACGAAAGAGTATAATCTTTTAGAGGAGAATTACAGTTCAACTTTTAGTTATAAAGAAAAAGAAAACAATAGAAGTCTAAGGTTTATGGAAATAATCAAAGACTATGATAAACTAAGTTTTGATAATTTTAAGGTCATTAAATATGACCAACAATATCCAGATTCCTTAGCTTATGTCGGAAATATTGCTAAAATATTTAATTTTGATACAGATGACGACACATTAAATGATATTCTAAATATTATAAAAAATTGGGATAAAAAAGGTAGTTACAATAATCTCGGAGCAGCACATTGGAGTCTTTTCTACAGGTTTATACTAGAATTATTGTCTGAAAATGATTTAAAAGTAACTGATGAAATTCCAATTAAATTATTTAATAAAGCCCTTCAGAAAACCAGAAAACATCTTACCAAATATTTTGGAAAAGTAGATATATTACTAGGTGATTTACAAAGACACACTAGAGGAGAAATATCATTACCGGTATCAGGTCTAATAGATATGATAGCCCCTACTTATGTTACTAAGTATAAAGATGGAACATATAGGTCAGTTTCAGGAGAGTCTTATATCATGCTAGTAAAATATTCTGATTCAAATATAGAGATAGAGACTGTGGTTCCATACGGAAATTCAAATGATCCATTAAGTCCTCACTACACAGACCAGATGAAACTATACATAGACAAAAAAACTAAGTCAATGACTTTGGATAGGGAGACAATTTATAAAAATGCAGCTTCTATCTACAACCCTAATTAATAAGGTTGATTTTCTTTTTTAAATTTTGAATTCTTCTAAAAGATTCATTGATTCTTAGTAAGGAAATTTCACCATCTCTGACTCCTTCCTCTATAATATTTATAACATCCTCTGGATAAACTAGGTTTTTATATACCTGATTATTTGAGAATATTAAAACATCAACTCCAGCATTGACTGCGTAAACTATAGATTCTTTCAATCCAAAGTTTCTTGTTATAGCGCCCATCTGCATATCATCAGAAAATACTACACCTTCATAATCGAGAAATTCTCTTAATAATTTATTAATACTTTTTTCTGAAAGTGTAGCAGGCAACATACCGTCATCAATTTTCCTGTTAACTACATGACTAGTCATAATCCCATCTACTTTATCTTCTAGCATCAGCTTATGATAAGGAAATAATTCCTCAACTATCCACGAGTCTGAAACATCTGTAAACTCTTTGTGTGTATCGGTTGTTGAGCTACCGTGTCCAGGAAAATGTTTTAATACTGTTATAATATCATTTTCTCTGTGTGCATTTATAAAATTTCTTGCGTGGTAGTAGACTTTATCACTGTCTCTACCAAAACTTCTCTCAGCATTATAGATAAAATTAGTGGTATTTATTGCAAGATCAACGACTGGAGCAAAATTTACATTTATGCCTAATTCTTTTAGTAGGCCACTAGTTTTCTTTGCATAGAAGTAAGTTGAGTCTAGATTATTTATATCTCCAAGATATTTGGCAGACTTTGTCTCGTAGAAACCATAAACTGGCTTGAGTCTATTTACTTTTCCACCCTCTTCATCTATTGCGATAAATGAAGGTATTTTAGAATTTCTCTGAATTTCATCAATTAATATTTTTAGGTGATTGGCTGATCTTTTCTTAGCTATATTTTTTTCGAATAAGATGATACCTCCTAAATTTTTTTCAGAATATTTTTCTAACATGGAGTCGGCCTCTACAACCTTTTGAATATCCTGAATTCCAAAAATCAGCATCTGAGATATTTTGATTCTCAGAGAGTCATTTTGACTTTCAGAATATACAGAAATTGAATTAAAGGTTAGAAAAAAAATAGTTAGTAGAGTTATTTTAAAGCTTTTCATTTTTTTTAATAATTTCTTTTATCAATTTACTAAAATATTCTCCATTATATGGACCATACCAGTTCATTGTATACGTTTCATAAGTATTTATATCATCTCTATCGTACCATTTATCGTCTGTGATATAGCCAACATACCCACCGTTAAAACTATTTATAATCAAATTTAATTTATTATTTGAAATGGACTTCTTAATTGGCTCAACAAGTTCTCCAGAAAAATCAGCAGGTATTCCCACTATCACTATATCTCCAAGTCTCAAATAATTTAAATATTTTGGAGAATCTCCAATCAGAAAATTAAATATCCATGGTCTTATTATTAGTTTGGAATTAATCTTGAAAGATTGTTCTCTCATCTCTATATCTATCTTTTCAGAAAATAGTTTAGTCTGATACCTAGTCCCCACATTTCTCATTGCCTCTCTAAGATACGGATATAGTCCTCTGCTCATCTCCTGAAGCTTTTCCTCTCCTTTTTTTGATTTAGTTCTTGGACTCATACTTCCAACAGATCCAGCGCCGTAAATAGCAAAATCTACATCATCATTTTTTTCTAATAGATTTATAATGCTATTTGGGTAGTCTCCACTTAAATTTCTTTGTCTATGTCCAAAGCATGTTGCGTGAGCTGAGTATGAGAATATTGAAGCTTTCTTCCCGTCATCTCTAATAATTTTAATAATCCTCAGGAATGGATCATAAGTCCCGATACTATCACCAACTAATCTATTTGTAATGAAGTCGGCGGCATAGATAGATGCAAATCCTATTTTTGATTTTTTTAGATCTAGCATAGCTTCTCTTATTGCTTCCCTAGTTTGAGTAGTGATAAATTCTAAATTCCTTTTGTCATACTTCCCACCAAAAATATTTCCTGCGAGACCCTCAAGATATCCTCCAATACTTGAGTGCGTGTGGCTAGCCGTGAAAAAAATATTATCACTACTGATTCCTAAATTTTTTGATATCTCGTCATGGACAAGGTTTGGAGGTACTATCAAAAGATCCATCGATACGTAAGCTGATACTGTTTTCCCATTATCAAATACTACTGCTCTTACCCATATCGAGTCATAGACTCCCTCAAAGTCAGCTCCTTTCCTTGCTCCGTATCCGGCCATAGGAGTAAGGTATTTAGGTATCAAGCTTTTCTTTGCCCATCCTACTTTAATTGTGTCACCATCAATACCAATATTGTTATCATATTTAAATTTTTTAATTGTGTTTTTATAGTAAGAAGTGTTCTCAAGAGGTGTTCTGTCAAGGGGTTTTATAGTTATTATAACTAAAAAAAGTACTGAAACTATAACTGCTGAATATTTATTAAACATTAAATTTCATATTAAATTTGATAAAACAATATTATAAAATTATGAAATACATACTTAAAATGCTCTTAGTTACCTTGTCTTTCTCAGCATTCCCAGGCAACTTAGATATTAATAAAAAAAATAAAAATGAATTAGACTCCATACTACTTCAAGTAGGAGAGTGGAGAGATATCGGTCCGTTTAGAGGTGGAAGATCAACAACTGCTACAGGTATTACAGGTAACGATCAGATATATTACATGGGTACAACAGGCGGTGGTTTATGGAAGACATTTGATGCTGGTCTGAGCTGGAAAAATGTTTCAGATGGTTTTTTTGCTACGGGCTCAGTTGGTGCTGTATCAGTTTCAGAGAGTAATAATAATATTGTTGTCGTTGGAATGGGAGAGTCTCCAGTCAGGGGAGTTATGACATCCTCGGGCGATGGTGTTTATAAATCATTAGATGCAGGAGAGACTTGGGAACATATTGGTCTTGACGGCACTAAACATATTTCTCAGGTAAGAATACATCCTGATAATCCTGATATAATGTTTGTTTCTGCTCAGGGAAGCCCATACGCAGATACACAGGATAGGGGAGTTTTTAGAACTACTGACGGTGGAAAAAATTGGAAAAAAGTTTTATTTGTTGATGCAAGTTCTGGTGCTATTGATCTTGCTATGGACTACACTAACCCAAGAATATTGTACGCTGCATTTTGGGATCATCAGAGATTACCATGGTACGTAAGAAGTGGTGGTAAAGGCAGCGGAATTTGGAAATCTGTAGATGGTGGAGACACATGGAAGAAGTTAGAGAATGGATTACCAAAATCTCTTATGGGAAAAATTGGTGTCACTGTCTCTAGAGCAAATCCAAAATTATTATATGCAATAATAGAGTCAGACGAAGGTGGTCTATATAAATCACAAGACGGGGGAGAGTCTTGGAAATTAATTAATGATGAGAGAGTTTTAAGAGCTAGGTCATGGTACTACATGCATATCTACGCCGATCCATCTGATGAAAATATTGTATATGTACTTAATGCTCCTATGATGAAGTCAATAGATGGAGGAAAAACTTTTACAAATATTCCTGTGCCACACGGAGACAATCATTACTTATGGATAAACCCTGATAATTCAGATATCATGATTAACTCTAATGATGGTGGAGCAAATATTTCCTTTAATGCAGGAAAGTCTTGGTCTACCCAAAAAAATCAACCAACCTCTCAGTTCTATAGGGTTAATGTTGATAATAGGTTTCCATACTGGGTGTATGGTGGTCAGCAAGATAACTCTTCAGTAGCAATTAAAAGCAGTACATTTAGTAATGGTATAAGCTGGAAAGATTGGATAGCTGGGGTTGGAGGTTGTGAGACCGCTTACGTAGCTTTTGATAAAAATAATCCTGTTTTAATATATGCAGGGTGTTATCAAGGAATAATTACAGAATATAATCTAAATTTAGATAACTCAAGAAATATCATGGCTTACCCTGCTATGGGATTAGGAGAACCTTCTAACGAGCAGAAATACAGATTTAATTGGAATGCTCCAATTATCGTCTCAATGCATAATCCTGATGTAATCTATCATGCAGCAAATAAATTATTAAGGACAACAGACAGAGGCAAGTCTTGGGAAGAAATTAGTCCAGATTTGACTAAGAATAAAAAAGAAAATTTGGGACCTGGTGGTGGTCCGATTACAAATGAAGGTGCTGGTGGAGAAGTTTACCATACAATATATTATGTTGCTGAATCTCCACATGATAAAGATATAATTTATGCTGGAGCTGATGATGGACTTGTACATATTACTATGGATGGAGGTAAAAACTGGAATAATATAACACCTGACTTGGAGGAAGGTATGATAAACTCAATAGAAGTTTCACCTCACGATCCAGCCACTGTATATATCGCATTCAACAGGTATAAATTTGATGACTTTAAGCCTTACTTTCTTAAATCAAATGATTATGGAAAGTCTTGGGAAGTATTTAATAATGGAATTGAGCAAAATAGTTTTGTTAGAGTAGTGAGAGAAGATAACGTAAAGAAAGGACTATTATACGCAGGAACTGAGAGAGGTATATACCTATCTAATGATGGAGGAGAGAATTGGACTAAATGGCAAAGAAATTTACCTATTGTTCCTATAACTGACTTAAAAGTTCACCAAAATGATTTAGTTGTTGCTACGCAGGGAAGAGGTTTTTGGATATATGACGACTTAACTCCAGTTCATGAGTTGTCTGATGAGTTGCGAGATAAAAATGTTCACTTGTTTGATGTAGAGGATAATCATAAAGTTCTTTTCTCTGCTATGAGAAGACAAGGACCTCTTGGAAAAAACCCATACTATGGAACGGAGATAAAATACTTTATAAGAGATTTTAATGAAGATGACTCCTTAGAATTAAAAGTTGAAATTAAAAACAATAAATCTGAGGTTATAAGAAAATTTTCTAGTGATGGAAAATATAAAAGTAATAGAGTAGAAGTTAAAGAGGGTTATGCTTCTATAAAGTGGGGTGGTGACGTAGATGGTTTTATTCCACCTAAAGGTGTAATGGTACCTAGAGGATCGGATGGTTATATGAGTTCGTATAACGTAAAGCCAGGAAATTACTCGGTTGTGTTTTCATATGGTAACTACCAGAAAGAAAGCTCTTTTAGAATTCTTCCTGACCCTAGACAAGAAATATCTTTAGAGGAATTTGATAAGAAACAAAACTTACTTATTAAAATACATACTGATATTAATGATATATATGAAAGTTTAACTAATATGCAGGACGCAAGATCTCAAATTAAAGATCTTCAAAATAGGTTAGCCTCAGAATATTCTGATATAGTCAATCTTTCAAAAGAGACTTTAGATCTTATAGATGAGATTGAAATAAAACTTATATCACCGAAACAGAAAACTTTTCAGGATGTTATAAATTTTAGAAATCAGCTTGATGCGCAGCTAATGGACTTACTATCTACTGTAAATAGAAATGCTCCTCCAATAACTGATGGTCAGTTAGAGAGATTTAAAGATCTACACAGTACCTGGATAGACATTAAGCTAAGTTATGATAAAGTGCTGAGTAATATAAGTTCAATTAATAATATGCTGATAGAAAGTTCTGTCCCTTTTATTTCTAAAGGTCAGTAAGTAAATGGCTAGATTTTTTTTCTTAATATCTTTATTAATTTTCTCTTTTCCACTCCATTCGCAGAGTGTCAAGAAAGCATATAAATTCTATGATAAGGGAGACCTTATAAAGTTAAAGGAAATTCTTATAAAGATGGATGAGAAGTTAATTGATACATCAGGTAAATATTATTTATATTCCCTCCTCTACCTTAAGAATACTGATAGTAGAACTAAAATTGATACTTCTTACGCCTATATAAAAAAATCAATAAATACATACCCAACTGAACTTACAAAAGAAAGGGAAGAACTTGAGGAGCTTGGCATATTTATATCTTCTTTAGACTCTATCAAAGCTATAATCGACTCTATAGAATTTTCTTTTGTGAGTAAAATTAATTCTATTTCAGAATACAAAAGATATATGAAAGATCATAAAGACTCTAAGTTTTATGATCAATCAAAAAAAAATTGGCATTCACTAGAATTTAAAATAGTTTCAAAAATAAATAACTGGCAGGCATATGAGGAATTCATGGATAATTTTCAAGATGCTGAAGATTTTTTGTTGGCTAAGTCTTTGTATGAAGAGCTGCTATTCAAAGAAAAGACATCGGATAGAAGCATTTTCTCATTTGAGAAATTTATAGAAGATAATCCTAAAACTCCTTATAGAGACTCTCTCGAGTTATTGATATTTAATTACTATGGGCTTAGTAACAATACCAAAAGTTTAAAAAATTTTATTGCAAAATATCCCAGAAGTAAATACTCAATTCAAGCTCTTAATATTCTTTATCACTCGAGTAATAAAGACTTATCAATTTTGAAAAATATAGATGTGGATGATTCTTTTGAAGACTCATTGACTTCTATTTCTAATATTGACAAAGAAAATATTCTGGGTGTCTATGAAGAAGAGGAAGTTTATTTTATTAACGAGAAAGGGAAGAAAATTTTAAATTTTGATTATGAAATAATCTCTAATAATACATTTTGTTCTTTTGAAGACTCGGACTTTTTTATAATTGAGAAAGAAAACAACCTAAATATTGTAAACAGGGAATTCAGTAAAATATACTCTGGTCCAATTTCAAATTATATAGAAGATATTGGAAGTGGTTTAATCAAGATATTATATGATGACAGAGTTGAGATAGTTCATAAGTCTGGAAAACATATTTTTAGTGGTGAGTATAACGATGTTTATCTTGTTGATGGTAGGTATTTACTATTAGATAGAGACGATAAATATTCTTTATATACTTTCCTAGGTGAGAAAATTTTTGGATCAATTTTTTCTGATGTGTTCCAGGAGGGATCATTTATTATTTTCGAGAATGAGGAGAGAAAACTTTATGTGACTACTAGCGATAAGTTAGAAGAAGAAGTGCTAAACCTTAAAATTGACGCTAACTTCACTCATGATGATTATGAGTATTTTGAAGATGATAAAATTCTTCTTTTCTCTAATGATAGGGAAGAGCTTTTAGACTCCGATATGAATCAAATCATATCTCTAGATTCTCAAATAATTGAAAAAAATTCTTTTGGGTGGACAGCTACTACAGATTTTGGAACTAGAATAGTTAGTGATAAAATATCTATTCCGTTTAGCTCATTATATGATAAGATAGTGTATTCTGAAAAATATTTTATTGGTAAAAGAAACTCCTACTGGGAGGTTAGAGATATTCAAGAAGATTCCATAATACTTGACAATTTAGACTCAGTATCTAGCATTACTGATTCAGTGATTTGGTATCGTGATAAGATGCAAGAATCTATTTACTTCCCAAATTCAAAAGAAATAATTTTTGAAGGAAATTATAATTTTAATGTGTTGTCATCAAAATTTGGATCTTTAAAATATATTAAAATACAGACAAGAGATGAAGTATATATTGTAGATATGTTGGGAAATAAACTCCCTTCAGCAGAATATTACTACACAGTTGAGAAAGGAAATACTTTTAGTTTCTTATCTAGAAAATTTAATATTTCTCAGTCAGAAATAATGAAGATAAATAATAAAAAAAATAAGAAATTATTTGTTGGAGAAAAGCTTAAAGTTAGAGGGTATATTCCAAGTGCAGTAATATCAGATTCTCTATTTTTAATAGAGTTTAATGGAAAGAAAGGAATTTCAGATGCTGGCGGTTCAATTATATTAGAACCTGAATATGATGGAATCACAAACCTGTCTGAGAGTAATATAATTCTAATCAAAAACGAAAAATTTGGTAATTTTAATTCTTCTTCAAAAAAGTTAATTACTCCAAAATTTTCAAGTGTAATTCAACCAATCGGAGAATCTTATTTTAAAATAAGTACAGATAACTCATATGGTTTAATAGATGAGGATGGAAATCAAATTTTAAGTGGTTATGAAGATATAAAATTTTGGAATGATTCTTTATTTATTTTATATCAAAATCAAGAATACACACTTTATAATGTTTTTAAAATGGAAAAAGTAATTGAATTTGAAAATTTTTCTTTTATAAATAATGAAACTATTGATATAATTAAAATTAAAACAAAGGAAGGATATGGAATTTATTCTTCGATTTATGGTGAAATTTTAATGCCAGTATATGATTCTATAGAAAGCTTTTATGTTGATGGAAGAAATTATTTTTTAGCAAAGAGAGAGATTTCTGAGGCGAACCTCTTAATTAATTTATTAGTAAATAAAATAGGAGAGGTGATTTTAAATCAGGCCCTTGATCTAGAGACTATCTCATTAATAGGTTGTGATTAAACATTTCATTTACTTTTAAGAAGTTAACTCCTAAATAAGATGATATTTTATTAATTTTATTAATTAAAAATTAAAACCCATGTTTAAATGAGGTCAGTTTTATTATTACTTCTTTTTTTATTTTCTTTCCTTTCTTATTCTCAAGCGCCGCAAGGATTTAGTTATCAGGCAATTGTCAGAGATGCCTCTGGAGAGGTAAGAGCAAATCAAGGTGTTCAGTTTCAATTTAGAATTCAAGATGTATCTGGTAATGTTTTATATACTGAATCTCATATTGGTATTACAAATAAATACGGATTAGTAAATGATATTATTATTGGTAAAGGGACTTCAACTGATAATTTTAGTTCAATTGATTGGGGAAACGGAAGCTATTATCTTAATATAAGAGTTGATGGTGTTGATCTGGGAACTACTCAACTTTTAAGTGTACCTTACGCTCTCTATGCCTTATCTGCTGGATCGGGTGGAGGGGGAGAAGATGGTGTAGGAATTAAGACTACCATAGATAATGGAGATGGAACATTTACTTTATTTTACACTGACGGAACTAGTTTTACTACTAGTGACTTTACTGGTAATCCTGGGTTAGATGGATCACCAGGTAAGAGCGCTTATCAGATATGGCTAGATCAAGGAAATCAAGGTGATGAAAATCAATTTCTATTATCTCTTATTGGTCCAAATGGAAGTATTGGAGAAAATGGTGTTGATGGAAAGAGTGCATATGATTTATGGATAGAACAGGGAGGAAATGGATCAGTAATAGATTTTTTATCAGATTTAATTGGTCCTAAGGGAGAAAAGGGAGAAAAGGGAGAAAAGGGAGAAAAGGGAGAAAAGGGAGAA
>Ga0181568_10000799_pt1 | contig 28516 bp, 18 predicted proteins | sample 101ome_20_FD_133758 | JGI IMG/M metagenome (GOLD analysis project Ga0181568, IMG submission 133758) | Coastal salt marsh microbial communities from the Groves Creek Marsh, Skidaway Island, Georgia - 101404AT metaG (megahit assembly) | ecosystem: Environmental > Aquatic > Marine > Intertidal...
TCACGGTACTCACGTCAACACTGGTGTTCGCGCTACTGATTTGCGCCGTATTGAGCGGTTGGTTGTATCGCCGCCAATCGCCACGAACCAAATCCAATGTTCCAAATCGGAGGACAACCGGATCAGTAAAGCCCTTAAGCCACATTCTCATAAAGCGTACGGAACGCAAATCTGACATATTGTTAACTGCTTCAAAATAGGGACGTAAACTTGGGTTGTCATAGTATTCTGGTACAACAGGAATTTTGAATTGCAGCCAACGTGAAGTCGTTCGATCGCCATTGGCAAGTTCTACATTATTATTGATTCTTACATCGGTAATAAATGGATGTGAACCCACTTGCATATACTTTTGGATCGGAATGCTGTATTCAAAATAACTGTCGATGGTGTTCATGGTGTTATCCATATTGAGGTCTTCCGCATCGGGCACCGTATAGGATCCACGGTTGTTGTTAGTCACCTCAAGGATCGAATTTCCGTCTGTACCATTGAAGCGTTTATACCGGTTTAGAATCGACCCATTGGCTTGTAAAAAATATTGGTAATTATCCCCAGCCGGATCGCTACTTTCGGCAGTAAATCCAGTGGAATAGATCCTACCTTCTTCTCGATCGGATAGCCCATCATAACCCACATCTTGCAAGCTACGGTTTGCACCGTTTGCGTCAAACGCATACACTAAAGACTGGGTTGCAGGGGTTCGCGCCCATCCCGTTTCGTAGGTAAGTGCCAAACCGTCTGTTCCAGGCAATCCATTTTCATACTGCTTGCGTCCATCTCGCAAAACGTCTTCCGAAATACTTCCTAAATTGAAGATCAAATTCCCTAGACTCTCATCGGTTAGCTCGTCATTTTCAGAAAATGTGTCGAGCAACCAAAACTCGATATACTCCACGTTAGACTGATCAAAGTTGGTGCTACTTAGAGCACGGGTTATCCCTGCCCAATTTTCAGAAGGTTCATTGACAAAACTCCCATAGGGATTGGTGTTGTAAGGCCCTTTTTCTTCGGGATAGTATGCCAAGTCCATCGTGTATTGAACTGCCGTTTGACCTTGCACAAGGTCTTGTTGTGGAAAAATTTCATTGATAAATACCCGTCGTACCTCGTCCTCGGATAGATCATTATTTGAGATTTCAGATGGTCGCTGACTCGAATAAAACACGGGGTCAATAGTGTACCACGCCAGTCGTGCGCGATGGTGACCACTACTGAGATCATCAATCGGTGCGTCGGAACCTTGCACATTGGCAGCAGGCACACTCGACAATGACCAAGACAGCACATCACGCAAATCGATATTACTTTGTGCTCCTTCAAAATCATCGACATAAGTGGTTGCTTCTCCATTGAGCTCGGTGCCTTTTGGAGTCCGTGACAACAAATAAGCAATCTCTCCACGGAAGGAAAGATTTGACATGACCTCCGTGTCTATATTTGGCAGCTTGTTGACCATGCGAGTGAGAAATGGCACTTCTGTCGAAAAGGTAGAGCTCATTCCCAGCATGGTATTGTTGACTGGTTCTAGGCCATAGTTCGCTTTTTGTGTAAGTGGTCGCTCACTGAGTTTCATCATCGTAGCTCCCATCAAAAAATTATCGCTGAATTTATGTTCAACATGAACCCCGCTAAAGCGTTTGTTTTGCTGACCAAAAAAGGAGTTGCTTTCGGTCGAAACTTCAATGGGAACATTGGAATTTTGTAAACTTTCGTTGAGTATGGTTACACGCCCGAGTTGGTAATTTACCGAGTAATCGATCCCTTCTTGCAGAAGACGACCACCAGCAGTCACACGAACCGATCCTCGTGGTACATTGAAGGCTCCCAGAGAAATTCCAGCTCCTCCTCCACTCGACTTGTACCGCCCTTTGAGTTGAAATTTGTTTTGCGCTGCAAAGTCAATTGCCTCAGATTTGGTCAGCTTATACATTTCTGGAAAGACATATTTATTTTGATTGGGGTTATAGGTGGCTGCTACATCATAGTCCTCACTAGAGTCAGACTGTAAGGTGTCAAACAAAAACTCCCCAAAAGGTTCTACTTTAGGAAAAATAATGCGTCCATTTTCTCGGTCAACTGTAACGCCTTCAACAAAGTCAAAAAAGCCATCTCCACCATCCTGAAGGTCATTGTAGATATTGAGCCGATCGATCCCAAAAACGTTGAGTAACACTCGTTGATCAAGACCCTCTGGCCAAATGTCTTCTGCAATTGGTGAAATATAATTTATTGGTGAGGGATCTGAAAAAAGGAGATTAAATACAAAGCCATCTTGATCAAGTTGATAAGCCCCGATATTGTAGATGTTTTTCATCATCAAATCCCATACTGGCTGCTGCACATTAGTCAGGTTGCTTCGAAGGAGTTTGACCACCAAGCTATTGTTGAGAACCTGTTGACTTTGACCAATCCCACTAGTTGAGCTTGATGGCACTCCATCGCCAGCAAACTCACCAACTTGATAGGTTTGGCCCCCGACCGTGTACTGAAAAGCAACCGCCAAAATCTCATCATTGTTAAGTCGTTGTTTTAAGGAGATATACCCTAACTTGGGATGGAGGGTATAGTCTGTGGATTCGAGTTTTCGTGCACTTTCAAGAACCGCATAATCGATTCCCTCTTGAACCACGTCTGAAAGTGTTCCAAAGCCGTTACGGGTCGTGGCAATATCTCGAATGTCGCTTGTCAGAATTCCACTTCCCAACTGTTCCGGACTGAGCTGGTTGGCTTTGTTATCGGGATACCCATTCACGCTCGATGTAGTAAAAAAATTGGGAGATAAGTCATCGAGACGGGTTTGATCTGCACTCGTTTCTCCCAAATCTTGTAAAGCAACAAGGTTGCGGACATTATTGGTCTGTGCATTGCGGTTGGTTACCCACACCTCTACTCGTGTGATTTGAACCGCTGTATTGATATAGGGGTAGGTCGCAGCTGCAAAATCATATTGATCGCGAAAATACTGTGCCAAAAAGAAGTGGCGGTCTTCCTCGTAATCGAGTGCAAAAAGGGAAAACTCTTCAAGGGTGCCGTCCGCAGAGGTCATCATGCGTTGGGTTTGGGAGCGTTGCTCTGAAACCACAGCTGAGATATTGGTATTTCCAAACTTGAGATCTGCCTTGACGCCAAATAAACTTTGTGCTCCTGAAATCAAAGAGCTATTGAGTGGCATACTTACATTTCCAATTTCCAGCTTCTGCAAGATTCCGTCTTCGTTGCCGCTAAAGCCGTCTTTCAAACTCTTGACTTTATCGATTCCTCCCTTTAGCCGATCCACTTCGTTTTGAATCCGACCTACCGCACCTGAGGCAGCAGACACCGTATTTCCCACACGACCGCCTACCGACTGGCTTACTTCATCGGCTGAGGGAGGAAAAAAATCAAGTTTGATCAAATTCTGAAAATCAAAGGTAGATTGGGTATCATAATTGGCATTGACCCGAAAACGTTCCCCGATATTTCCAACCAATCCGACACTAATCCGCTGATCGAAATCGAATCCGAAGCTACTCTGATTTCGTGGGGAAAGAGCGGGGTTTCCAGACTTTTGATAGCGCACCCCCAAATCGATTCCAACCGATCCTTTCGGGATAATTTGAATGACATCGCTTCCGAATAGTCGTCGAAACAAATCGGATCGGACATAGAGATCAGGCAGTAGGTTTTTTTGCTGTTCTGGGTCTTCTACATCCCCCGATAGCAGCGCTTGTTTGTCATTCATATAGTCCAAGGCCTCTTTACGCATCATTCGGTCGAGGTACTCATCAGGGGTTAGAGTCAGTGGCGCATTGATATTAATTTCACCAACTTTGACTGTATAAATATACAGGTCAAGAACGGGGTCATAGGTGTATTCTTCCACAAAAGAGCTCGGAAGGTTTTTAAGTGCAAGATTTTGGATAGCAGGGGATAGCTGAAGACTGTCGTTCTGGGCAAACCCTTGCCAAGACAACATCAATACAGCAAGAACAAGTATCTTCTGGATTGAAACCAATCGCATACAAGCTATAATTTATTCAGTGCATTTCGAATTAGACGCTCGACACTCATTTCAGCATCCATCGATAAAAGCTCATCAATCACCTTCACACAGGGTTTTGTTTGGTAACCCAAGACTACCAAAGCAGATAACGCCTCTTCTTTATTGGTATTGCTTGAAACCGCGGGAATTCCCGCATCGGCTACAACAGCTTGTATTTTGTCGCGCAATTCAATGACCACGCGTTGAGCGGTTTTTGCGCCAATTCCCTTGACCGACTGAATAATATCTACTTGCTCACCTTGTATCGCCTGGCTGATTTCACTCGGGCTCAAAGAGGATAACATCGTTCGTGCCGTGTTGGCACCGATTCCTGAAATTCCAATGAGCAAGCGAAACAATTGACGCTCCAAGTCCGTGGTAAATCCATAAAGCGTATGTGCGTCTTCACGAACTTGCAAATGCGTAAAGAGTTGGATGTTTTCCTCATCCGTCAGTTGCCCAAACGTATACAAAGAAATATTGACCAAATAGCCCACTCCTTGGCAGTCAATGACGACTGAAGTCGGTGATTTTTCAACAAGACGGCCACGGAGTTGTGTTATCATAGTTTCCTCTCAAAAGTAACGATTATTTTGGCATTACAATAGTCTTTATTTTACAGGCTTATCGCAAAAAATCAAGGTTGCGTTTCAAACCAGAAAATTGGGTTCTTTGCACTGCGCTTTCCGCAAATAATCGATCAAAAACTGCTTCTGTGATTTCATGCCAATCGCCTTTGCTCATTTGCAAAAGTTCGGGTGAGGGTTCAAATTGTGGCTCTTGATGAGGCGTTGAAAATCGATTCCAAGGACATACATCCTGACACACATCACAACCAAAAGCCCAATTATCAAATTGGCCCTTAACTTCTTGTGGAATCGCTTCTTTGAGCTCAATGGTAAAGTAGGAAATGCATTTACTTCCATCTACTTGATAGGGGGCAACAATCGCTTGGGTTGGACAAGCATCTATACAGGCGGTACAGGACCCACAATGATCTGTGACTGGTGCATCTTGTTCCAAGGACAAATCAATGATCAATTCTGCGATAAAGTAAAACGACCCCGCTTGTTTAGAAATCAAATTGGTGTGCTTCCCAATCCACCCCAAACCCGCTTTGGCAGCCCATGCCTTGTCCAAAACAGGCGCTGAATCGACAAACACACGACCGTGTATCTCTCCGACTTCTTCCTGTATCAGATACATCAGTTCAAACAGTTTGTCTTTGATAACAGTATGATAGTCTTTTCCGTAGGCATATTTCGAAATTTTGGGTGCACTTGTATCTGACTGAGATTCTTTTGGAAAATAATTATACAACAGTGAAACCACACTTTTTGCCCCTGGCACGAGTTTGGTTGGATCGAGTCTCTTATCAAAATTCCTCTCCATATAGCTCATGCTTCCATGATGCCCTTGGCGTAGCCATTGCTCCAATCGAGGGGCTTCATCTTCTAAAAATCCCGCATGAGAAATTCCGCATGACAAAAAGCCGAGTCGTTTTGCATGGTCTTTAATCAGTTGACTATGTTGGGCAGCTAGATTCAAAACAAATCTCCTTGGCGACTCGATTTGGTGCGGCCCAAATGACGATAGGCAAGGTCTGTTACTTCTCGTCCACGAGGAGTACGTACAATAAATCCTTCTTGGATTAGAAAAGGTTCATAAACTTCCTCTAGGGTCTCTGCACTTTCTGAAACCGCTGTCGCTAGGGTGCTGATTCCGACTGGACCTCCCTTAAATTTATCCATCATAGTACTTAGAATCTTATTGTCCATCTCGTCCAAACCATGGGCATCAACATGAAGGGCTTCTAGGCCATATTTGGCAATCTTCATATCAATACTGCCATCGCCTTTGATTTGTGCGAAATCACGAATTCGTCGCAACAAGGCATTGGCAATTCGGGGGGTTCCACGACTCCGCCCTGCGATTTCAATGGCCGCTTGATTGGTAATCGAAATATTCAGGATATCTGCACTTCTCTCCACTATCGTCGATAAGACTTCGGTGGTGTAATAGGTCAAGCGACAATTGATGCCAAAACGAGCACGCATGGGAGCAGTCAGCAAACCTGACCGAGTGGTCGCTCCGATAAGGGTAAACGGATTGAGGTTGATTTCAACTGTCCGAGCATTTGGCCCGGACTCAATCATGATATCGATTTTATAATCCTCCATAGCCGAGTAGAGATATTCTTCTACTATGGGACTCAAACGATGGATCTCGTCGATAAACAACACATCTCTGGGTTCGAGGTTGGTAAGCAGTCCTGCCAAATCCCCCGGTTTATCAAGAACGGGCCCTGAGGTTACCTTAACGCCAACTTGTAATTCATTTCCTAAAATGTGGGCAAGGGTTGTTTTTCCCAACCCGGGAGGGCCGTGTAAAAGGGTGTGATCAAGGGCATCTTCTCGCTGGTTGGCAGCCTGAACAAAGACTTGCAGATTGTCGAGCACTTGGGGCTGACCCATAAAATCGGAAAACCGCAACGGGCGTAACGCACGATCGATGTCCTGTTCTTCAGGGGTAAAGTGCTCTCCGTGTGGATCTAGATGCTCGTTCATTTTTCCAAAGATAACCAAAAATCAACGGGAATCTCGCATAAAAAACCCTCCGTCTGGAGGGTTTGATATGATATGATTTACAATGAACGTACTTAGTGCTGCAATTCTTCTTCTCCTTTTTTCAGGGGAATATGTTGTGGTACATAATCTTCATCGTGCCCTGGCTTGGAGTAGTCATACGCCCAGCGATGTACTTCTGGAATATCCCCTTCCCAGTTGCCATGGAAGTGTTTGATTGGCGCTGTCCACTCTAGCGTATTTGATTTCCAAGGGTTTTGAACCGTTGGCTTTCCGTAAAACATACTGTGTATAAAGTTGTACAAGAATACAATTTGTGCTGCTCCTGCAATCAATGCAAATATGGTAATGACGACGTTGATGTCTGCTAGGTCGTCAAAGTATGGAAAGGCAGTATTGGTGTAATATCTTCTTGGTAATCCAGCCATACCGATAAAGTGCATGGGGAAGAATACGCCATAGGCACAAACCGCTGTTATCCAAAAATGGATATAACCAAGTTGCTTGTTGAGCATGCGTCCAAACATTTTTGGAAACCAATGATACACCCCAGCAAAGAGTCCGTACAGCGCAGAAATTCCCATCACCAAATGAAAATGTGCAACCACAAAATAGGTGTCATGCACGTTGATATCCAAGGTGCTATCTCCCAAAATGATTCCCGTCAGACCACCTGTAATAAAAGTCGAAACCAACCCAATCGAGAACAGCATGGCTGGATTGAGTTGCAGGTTCCCTTTCCACAGGGTTGTGATATAGTTAAAGGCCTTCACAGCTGATGGGATCGCGATGAGTAGGGTTGTAAAGGTAAAAACAGACCCTAGGAATGGATTCATTCCGGAAATAAACATATGGTGGCCCCAAACGATAGTCGATAAAAAGGCAATCGCCAAAATCGATGCAACCATGGCACGATACCCAAAAATGGGCTTACGAGCATTGGTAGCCAAGACTTCAGAAGTGATTCCGAGTGCGGGTAATAGGACGATATACACTTCGGGGTGTCCTAAAAACCAAAAAAGGTGCTCAAACAGTACAGGTGATCCGCCTTGATAATGTAAAACCTCACCTTGAATAAAAATATCTGAGAGGAAAAAAGAGGTTCCAAAGCTGCGATCCATAATCAGTAGCAAAGCAGCTGAAAGCAATACGGGGAAAGAAACCACACCGATGATTGCGGTTACAAAAAACGCCCAAATGGTCAATGGCAAACGGGTCATGCTCATTCCCTTGGTTCGCAAGTTGATAACGGTTACTATATAGTTTAACGAACCTAGTAATGAAGAGGCAATAAAGATCGCCATCGACACCAACCAAAGCGTCATTCCCAATCCAGATCCAGGTTGTGCTTGTGGAAGTGCACTCAAGGGTGGATAAATCGTCCATCCTGCAGCTGCTGGTCCTGCCTCAACAAATAAAGAGGCAAGCATCACCACACTCGACAGGAAAAACAACCAATACGAAACCATATTCAAAAATCCAGATGCCATATCGCGAGCGCCAATCTGCAGCGGAATGAGAAGGTTACTAAACGTACCGCTCAATCCGGCAGTTAGTACAAAGAAGACCATGATGGTTCCATGAATGGTAACCAATGCGAGATATACATTGGGATCCATCACGCCGTCGGGTGCCCATTTTCCAAGTGTGGACTCAAAGATACCAAAGGGTTGCTCTGGCCATGCCAGTTGCAAACGAAATAACAAAGACATCCCAATCCCAACAATCCCCATGATCAGACCCGTAATAAGGTACTGTTTGGAGATCATTTTATGATCTTGACTAAAAATATATTTTGTGATAAATGTTTCCTTGTGATGATGTGCGTCTGCTCCCATAGTGATTCTTTTTATTGAATGACTTCAGCAAAAGTTCTCTGCTGTGCCATCCAGGCATTAAAATCTTTTTCTTCTTCTACAATTATTTTCATTTGCATGTTGTAGTGCGATGCACCACAAATCTTGTTACATATTAGTAAATAATCAAATTGGTAAGATTCAAGTGCTTCTTCTCCATTGGCGATCAGCTCTTGGCTTTTGTCATACCGTATTTTATTGATTTTTTGCACTTTGGCTACCATATCAGGATTTTGTCTCATTTCCTCGGTAGTGGTTGTTGGGGTAAAGGCAAATTCGGTAATCATTCCAGGCACACAATTCATTTGCGCGCGGAAGTGCGGCATATAAGCCGAGTGAAGAACATCTTGTGATCGCATTTTAAAAATCGCTTTTCGCCCGACTGGCAAGTGAAGTTCTTGCACCACAACGTCATCCAAACCATTGGGGTCCGAAGCATCAATCCCCACAAGGTTTAATCCGTCAAAATCTTGTAAAAATCGAACATTGGCATCGCCAAGCACATTGTCTGCGCCTGCATAGCGCGCTTTCCAGTTAAACTGCTGCGCATACAACTCCACAACCAAAGCGTCTTCGTCTTCTTCAAAATTCATAATGTTCGACCAAGCGTACAATCCGTAAAGGATCAGTGCCGCCAATACGATCACTGGGATAATTGTCCATATAAACTCTAAACGATCATTGTCTGCATAAAACAATGCCTTTAATCCTTTTCTTCCTCTGTATTTGTAAGAAAAATAATGTAGAAGTGCTTGTGTGATGATTTGAACAAAGAAGATCAGTGCCATCGAAATCCACATCAAGCGGTCATAGTCTTTTCCGTGTTCGGAGGCCGATTCGGGCAGCAATACATCTCCCCAAGCCCAAAACGAATAGATGGTTATCAGATAAATGAAGACCAAAAAGGCAAACATGAGTTTTCCATTCCAATCGTTGTCTTTGTCGTTAGCAACTTGGCTATCGTCCACTTTTTGGTTGAGCTGAGCCACTTGGAAGATTTTGGTAATCTGCCAAACAGCAATACTGACCAAAAGTAAAATCGCAATCGTTAACAATGTCGTCATATCGTTATTCCTTCACACAAATTAATAGACAAAATGTTCGCTTTCTTTCACCAATGGGTCTCCCTTGGGCTTGAGTGGCGCCTTGGTCAGAGCCGAGAAAACCACATAGATGAAAAGCCCAGCAAATAACGAGACACTGCCCAATTCAGAAAGTCCAAAAGACCATTGATCCCCAACGGTTGCTGGCATAATCATATTATAAAAATCGAGATAGTGACCAATGATAATAATGATTCCAGCAATCATAATAAACCAGTTGTTTCGTTTGTAGTCACTGTTCATCAAAATCAAAAGCGGGAGGACAAAATTCATCGCAACCATCCCAAAGAACAACAGATTGTAATCTTCGATTCGCGTGATGAAATAGGTGACCTCTTCCGGGATATTGGAGTACCATATCAGCATAAACTGTGAGAACCACAAATAGGTCCAAAATACACTAAAACCAAACATGAATTTCCCCAGATCGTGAATGTGACTATCGCTAACATCCTCCAAAAGCCCTTTGGATTTTAGATAAATGGTAACCATGGCAATGATGGTTACCGCAGTTACGATCATACTCGCAAATACATACCAGCCAAAAAGCGTACTAAACCAGTGTGGATCGACAGACATGATCCAATCCCAAGCCATCATGGATTCTGTTACGATGTAGAATACCAAAAATCCAGCTGCAAGTCTAAAATTCTTTTTGTGATAGCGAATTCCTGATCCGTTGTCTTGTGCCAATGAGAATTTTCTAGAGTAAAAGCGGTAGAGATTCCAACCCACGATATAAAACAAGGCACGTGCTAAGAAGAAAGGAACATTTAGGTAACTTTGTTTGTTACGAATAATTTCGTCATGGGCCACAACTTCTGCATCCATCCATACAAACAAATGATTGAGATGAAGACCAGAAAGAACCAATAAAATAAAAACGATAACCGAACCGGGTAGTAGATAAGCCGTGATGCCCTCCATCACACGGAATAAAAGGATTGACCAGCCGGCTTGTGCTGCTCGTTGTATCGCGTAAAAAGCAAGTGCGCCAAGGGCGATCATCATAAAAAACAGTGCGGCTACATAAGTGGCAGCCCAAGGACGGTTTTGCAACTGATGTAAAAGGTGCTTGTCATGGCTATCTCCGTGACCACCACCATGAGCATCATGGCTCTCGGCGTGACCGTAATCTTTATCGTGCGTATCGAGATGAACGTCTGCGTGATCCTTGTGATCTTGATCGTGATGAGCTTCTTCTTTATGGTCATCGGCATGTGTATCGTGTGCGTCATGACCGCCATGATCACCATGACCACCATGACCGTGTGCATCTGCTACCATCGCTTTGGCTTCTTCCACAGTATTCGGTGCAGTGAGAAACCCAATTCCCAAAGCCAATGCGCCCACAACCATTAAGCTGAGGGAGACAATTTTTAGATTTTTAGAAAATTGATACATATTCTTACTTTGTTAATTGCCCTCGGAGATGCATCACGTGTTGGGTGATTTGCCAACGCTCTTCCGCATCGATTAAACTTGCATGTGATCCCATAGCGTTTTTGCCATACATCAATACATGATACACGCTACCTTCCGTGATTTCACGATCGGCATAGCTTGGGATTCCTAAAAACTTTTCGCGTTTCATCAAGATCCCTTGTCCGTCGCCCTTAGAACCATGACATACCGCACAATAGATAGTATAGAGCTCTTTTCCTTCTGCGCGGTGTGCCTCCGTTTCTTCAAGTGGCGAAAGCAGTTCGGCTTTGGCCAATTCGTAACCCTCATTGGTATTTGGATAATCATAGGGTTGCCACCCTCTCGGGATTGAACCCGCGACAGGCAGTTGAGCCGCTGTCCCGTTGGCAAAAGGTGCCTCGGCATAGGTGTCATAGCCAACTGACTCATACATATCCGGGAAATACTGATAGTTAGGCTGTGATGGATCAAAGCATGATGTCATACTCAACAATGCCAATCCACAGATGATAAGACTTCCGTTTCTTCTCATGATTGCACCTTTTTATCTTGTACTTTTACCTCGATCGCACCTGTTTTTTTCAACAAGGTAATGAGTTTCTTTTCATTGTCCCCCACAGCAACCTCCATTAAAAACTTATCATCAGTGGTAGCTGGCATTGGGTTTTCTGCTTTCTTAAAGGGCCAAAGTCGACTGCGCAAATAGAAGGTAATTACCATCAAGTGAGCAGCGAAAAAAATGGTCATCTCAAATAAAACAGGGACAAATGCTGGCACATTTTCGAGATAGGAAAAACTGGGCTTCCCGCCAATATTTTGTGGCCAGTCTTCGATCATAATGTAGTTGGTCAGCCAAATGGCAACGGATAATCCTAAGCAACCAAACATAAAAGACGCAATGGCAATGCGCGTAGGTGCAAGGCCCATCGCCTTGTCCAAACCGTGTACTGGGAATGGTGTAAAAACCTCTTCAATATGATGATTCGCTGCTTTGACGTCTTTGACAGCGTGTAGCAACACATCATCGTCATCGTAAATGGCATGGATTACTTTATTACTCATCGCTTGTTGTTTTTTTGTATTTGTCACCTGATGACTTCAATATCGATTTGACCTCTGCCTGCGCGATCACGGGGAAGGTGCGAGCATAGAGTAAAAACAAGACAAAGAAGAAACCGATTGTTCCAATAAATATCCCAATATCTACGAAGGTTGGTGAAAACATCGTCCAAGATGATGGGAGGTAGTCTCGGTGTAGGGAAGTCACAATAATTACAAAGCGCTCAAACCACATCCCGATATTGACCACAATCGATATGATAAAGGAGAACATAATACTCGTTCGCAATTTTTTAAACCACATAAACTGCGGAGAAAAAACGTTACAGGTCATCATTGCCCAATACGCCCACCAGTATGGCCCTGTTGCTCGGTTAAGGAAAGCATATTGTTCATATTCAACTCCTGAATACCAAGCAATAAACAACTCTGTGATATAAGCCACCCCAACAATAGAACCTGTAATCATAATCACAATATTCATCAATTCAATATGCTGAATGGTGATATAGTTTTCAAGGTTGATGACCTTGCGCATAATGATCAACAATGTTTGTACCATGGCAAAACCAGAAAAAATCGCTCCTGCCACAAAGTAGGGTGGGAAAATCGTCGTGTGCCATCCTGGGATGACTGAGGTTGCAAAGTCAAAAGATACAATGGTGTGAACCGAAAGTACAAGTGGTGTTGCCAGTCCTGCCAACACCAGAGATACCTCTTCAAATCGTTGCCAATCTTTGGCGCGTCCACTCCAACCAAAACTCAGTAGACCGTAGATTTTCTTTTGAAATGGCTTGACTGCACGATCTCGAATCATCGCAAAATCAGGCAATAGCCCCGTCCACCAGAATACGAGAGATACCGACAAATAAGTAGAAATCGCAAATACATCCCAAAGCAGCGGAGAGTTAAAGTTCACCCATAATGATCCAAATTGGTTTGGAATAGGTAAAACCCAATACGCCAACCACGGTCGTCCCATGTGAATAATTGGAAACAATCCCGCTTGGATCACGGAAAAAATTGTCATTGCCTCTGCTGATCGGTTGATCGCCATTCGCCATTTTTGACGAAATAGCAACAGTACAGCAGAGATTAAGGTTCCTGCGTGTCCGATTCCAACCCACCATACAAAGTTGGTAATGTCCCAAGCCCAACCGACGGTTTTGTTGAGTCCCCAAACGCCAATTCCTGTTGAAATGGTGTAGATAATACAGCCAATTCCCCACAAAAAGGCAACCAAAGCGATGCTAAAAACAATCCACCATTGCTTATTCGCTTTGCCCTCAACGGGTGCAACGATATCAACCGTCACATCGTGGTAGGATTTATTCCCGGTAACTAGCGGTTTTCGTATTGGTGCTTCGTAATGCGAGGCCATAGTTTTTTCTTTATGATGTCTCTGTATTTCTAACTTTTACTTGGTACTGCACATTGGGTTTTGTCCCTACGCTTTCCAAAAGGTGATACATTCGATCACTTTCCAAGGACTCGGCAACTCGACTCGATCTGTCGTTGATGTCACCAAAGGTAATGGCACCCGTTGCACATGCACTTGAACATGCTGTTTGGAATTCTCCATCAGCAATTTCACGCCCTTCTAACTTGGCGTCTAAAATTGTTGTTTGTGTTTTTTGAATACACAGTGAACATTTTTCCATAACCCCACGCGAACGAACAACCACATCTGGGTTGAGTACCATGCGACCCAAATCGTTATTCATATGGAAATCAAACTCGTCGTTATGATTGTATAGGAACCAGTTAAAACGTCTGACTTTATACGGACAGTTATTGGCACAATAACGCGTTCCGACACAACGGTTGTATGCCATATGGTTTTGACCTTGACGACCGTGAGAAGTTGCTGCCACTGGGCAAACCGTTTCACAAGGTGCATGGTTACAATGCTGACACATAATCGGTTGGAAGGTTACCTGTGGATTCGCCGATGGCTCTTCCAAAGAACTAAAGGTCGTTAGGGACTCTCCCAAACCACTGATTTCGTTCACCGTGTTGTTGTCTCCCGCAAAAGTATCTTCCGAGGAATAGTATCGGTCAATTCGCAGCCAGTGCATATCTCGTGACTTGCGAATCTCCCGTTTTCCAACGACCGGCACATTGTTTTCGGCATGACAGGCCACCACACATGCGCCACAACCTGTACAGGCATTCAGATCTATCGACAGGTTAAAGTGGTGCCCAACAGAACGGTCAAACTGATCCCAAATATCAACCTCAGGAGAAGTGACTGCAGTTTCAATATGATTTTTGCTCACCACAGGAACAGCATTATAGTCATTTTTGTCCTTGGTGTTAAAAATTTCGAGTGTGGTTTCCTTGACGATGTCTTCCCGACCCATCAAGGTATTTTGTAACTGAGTACAAGCGAACTCATGTGTGCCATCTACCGCTTCAACGCTTACAGGCTGAACGCTAGAGAAGTCATTATATAATGTATAGGCATTGGCACCTATTTGCATTTCAGACTTCATCCCAGCTTGCCTGCCGTAGCCAAATGCCAAGCCAACAGTTCCTTTGGCTTGACCGGGCTGAATGAGTACAGGCACTGTCAATGATGACGATCCAACTGTAATTTTTGCAAGACCTCCATTTAGCGAACCATCTGACTGCGTTTCATTCCACAGGCCAAGTGCATCGGCATCTGATTTGGATACGGTGAGATAATTGTCCCAAGTCACACGAGTGATCGGATCGGGAAGCTCATGAAGCCAAGGGTTATTGGCTTGTTGACCGTCTCCGATTCCTGTTTTGGTGTAAAGGTTGAGGGTGTATCCGTCTTGCGTGGCCGCAGAGAGTGAACGCACTGCATCGGCGACCGCATCACGGTACCGATTTTGTTTTATCGAAGAGTTCCCAACGTAAAATCCGTCATGTAAGGCCTTATTCCACGACTTGCCAATGAGGATATTTTTCTCCCAATAGGATCGCAATTCGTTTCTGTAATTTGTGTCTTTGTCCAACCAACTAAGCAGTACGTCTTGAAACTGTTTGGTATCGAACAAAGGACGAATGGTCGGTTGTGTAAGTCCGAAGTGATTCGTTTTGAATTCCACATCACCCCAAGATTCGAGGTAATGCGGTGTTGCTGCTACCCATTGTGCTTTAGATGCCGTCTCGTCGTTTTTCATACTGAAAGACAAAGAGAACTTGGCTTTATCTAAACCTGCAGCAAACTGGTCGCCATTGGCTAGAGTATAAACAGGGTTCACACCAGCTGTGATAATCCCTTGAACCGCTCCCCTATTGAGATCATCAACAAGCTGGGTGAGCTGTTCTGCACTGCCTTGGCGGACTGTCGTTGTGTGTTGGGTATCGATCACAACAGACCCTAATTTTTCATTGATTGCAAGTGCAATGCGTTGGGCTTCCACACTTGGTAAACCCGTGATTACAACTGCTTTTTTACCTGCTTTACGCAAATGCCTAGCGGCAACTTTAGCCAAATCTTGAATGGCTTGCTCAGCATTTGATTGACCGTTTGTCAGCTCGGAATAAAGTGCTGCAAGTACTTGCTTTTGTTGGGCAGCAGACAAAGGTACGCGCTTGTCAGCAGCGGCTCCAGAAAGCGTCATATTGGCTTCAAACTGGAAATGGGTTGACATCTTTGCCTTTCCGTTCTTTTTGACAGGAACGCGGGTTTTGACATACCCTGGTGCATGTCCTCCTCCTTGCCAGTCTCCAATGAGATCTGCGTCAAAGGAAACGATTGTTTCTGCTTTTGAAAAATCATAGGTAGGCAGTGCACGCTGACCATAGGCCTTTTCAAAAGCGTCTAGTGCATGCGATGATGAAACCGCATCATAGGCAATGTGCTTGATATTTTTATACTTGGCGGTAAGCTGATCGATCAACACCTGAGTCGAAGGGCTGGCAAACGACTGGGTCAGTAAGACCACTTGTGCGCCTTCGGCTTGTAAATTGTCGAGTTGTTGACGGCTTTGTCCGAGAAGTGTTGCCCAACTAACAGGGCTTCCTGACTGCGTAGGGCCTTGCAACCGGAAAGTATCATAGAGCGACAGTACAGAAGCTTGTACACGTGCATTCGCACGGTAGCTGACAGGAGCATCTGTGTTGTTTTCAACTTTGATCGGCCTTCCTTCACGTGTTTTTACGAGAATGCTTGCCATATCAAAGCCATCTGCAATGGTGGTTGCGTAAAAATTTGAAATCCCCGGGCGAATCTCTTCAGGTTGCACAACATAGGGAATGGACTTGTGAACAGGTCCCTCACAAGCAGCTAACGAGGCGGCAGCAGTACTAAAACCAACGTATTTAAGAAAATCTCGTCTATTCGTTTTGGAATTGTTCATCACCTGATCATCACCCAAAAAGGCATCTTCAGGAAGTTTTTCAACAAACTCACGCCCCTTGAGATCTTCAACAAACGCATTGTTGCTATCTAACTCCGCTGTGCTTTTCCAATAGTTCTTTTGGTTTGCCATCGTTGCTTTAGATTAGTAGTGACACTTTCCACACTCCAAACCACCCATTTGAGCGATTGTGAGTTTTTCGACACCATATTTTTTTGAGAGTTCCGCATGGATTTTCTCATAGTACTCATTGTTTTCCAAATCGACATTCGATTCTCTGTGACAGTCGATACACCATCCCATTGTGAGTGGAGAGTGCTGGTACATGATTTCCATTTCTTCCACAGGCCCATGACATTTTTGACATTCAATACCAGCAACATCGACATGCTGTGCGTGATTGAAGTATACAAAGTCGGGTAGGTTGTGGATGCGTACCCATTTTACTGGTTGCGAATCGCCTGTATAACGCTGATTCTCTTCATCCCAACCAACGGCTTTGTACAATTTTTTGATTTCATTCGTATAAAATTCTTTTGTGTATCCTTTTTCCAGATCTTCTTCCCCGTTATACTCAGCAATGTTCATATGACAGTTCATACACACGTTGAGAGAAGGAATTCCTGAATGCTTAGAAACACGAGCAGATGAGTGGCAATATTTACACTCAATCTCGTTGTCACCAGAGTGAATTTTGTGTGAATAATGGATGGGCTGTACAGGCATATATCCTTGATCGATACCCACTTGCATCAGATATCCATAGGCAAAGAAAGCACTAGAAAAGAGCAAGACAATCACTGTGCTAAACACCAAAAAGGAGTTATTGATGTAGACCTCCCAAAGCGGTTTGCGTTTTGGTTTGGTTTTTTCAACCTCCACTCCGTTTGCAATCGCAATTTTTCGCAATGTTTTGGTCACCAAAAAGAGCATGATTACTAGGATGACAAGTACCAACACCAGCACTCCCAACAACAATGTAGAGGTGGTATTGTCATCACCACTAGCGACTGTAGTTGGTACCGCAGCTGGCATGGCAGGTGCAGGTGGTGTGTAGTCGGTGTAAGCAAGGATATTGTCAATGTCTTCGTTGCTCAACTGTGGGAAAGCAGTCATCACAGACTTATTGTACTCCTCATAAATCGCAACGGCTTGTGCATCGCCAGATTTTACCATCGCCATTGAGTTTTTTATCCAAGAATACAGCCATTCTTTTTCGTACTTCTGGGAAATACCTGCTAGAGCAGGACCAACAGCACGTTTATTGAGCTTGTGACAAGCCGCACAATTCATATTGAAAAGAGATTTCCCCTTACCGATATCTGGCTCTTGTGCATGAATTGGGAGGGTGAAGGCAACAGCCAACACAAAGGAAAGTAGAACGCGGATTTGGGGAACATTTAGGCGAAAAAACCTGATCATGTTTTGTTTTTGGTGTTCAAGGAAAATACCTTGTTTTTTAAAGTCAACAAAATTACATCACAAAGCTCATTTTAAAAACTTTAGAACCGCTTGAATTATAAATTTATATTTATTCTAAATTACTTGTTTAAAAGTATGATAATCAATGTATTATACTCTTTTTGTTTTGCCATAATTAAACAAAATTTAATAAAAAATTGCAAGAATTTACCAGCAATCTTTTATTTGCAAAAGATGATGTATTTCAAGTCTTTTTGTTTCGGAATTTTGTTAGTGTTTGCCAATGCAATGCACGCACAAGACAGCGCATTGATTGTTAAAACCCCTCAAAATCTCGACGACGTGCTCGAGCGCAAATTGTCCTTGGACAAAAAGCGTTTGGCAAAAAACCAGTACACCATTCAAATTTTTTCTGGAAATTACGAGGCTGCAAAAGTCTACTTGGACTCCTTTTCTCGTGCTTTTCCAAGTCGTTATGCCAAGCTCTCTTTTGAAACCCCGAACTATAAAATTCGTGTTGGCAAATTTGCTACCCGTCTTGAGGGAATCCAAACTCTTGATACATTACGGGTAAAATTTCCTGAAGCCTTTTTGCTGAAGCCTTAGTTTTTATTTAAGTTTTTTCTTGACAGCAATCTCAATGTAGGCTTCGATAGTGTCTCCGATTTTAATATCGTTGTAGTCTTTGATCTGTAACCCACAATCATAGCCTTTAGTAACCTCTTTCACGTCATCCTTAAATCGCTTGAGGGATGTTAGGGAACCTGTGTAAACGACAACACCCTCGCGTACGATACGCACCATTGAATTTCGTGTGATCTTGCCATCCATCACCATACAGCCAGCGATGGTACCCACACGGGAAATTTTATAGGTTTCACGGATTTCAACATTCCCTTGAACTTCTTCTTTCATATCTGGGGATAAAAGTCCTTCCATGGCATCTTTGAGATCATTGATCGCGTCATAAATGATGGAATAACTCCGCACATCGATTTCTTCTTTGTCAGCCAATTGTCTGGCTGTACCCACAGGTCGCACATTAAAGCCAACGATAATAGCTTCGGAAGCGGAAGCCAAAAGCACATCCGACTCCGTGATGGCACCAACTCCTTTATGGATTATATTGACCTGAATTTCTTCGGTAGATAATTTTTGGAAGGAATCTGTCAATGCCTCAACCGAGCCGTCAACATCTCCTTTTAAGATGATGTTGAGTTCCTTGAATTCGCCCAAGGCGATTCGTCTGCCAATTTCATCCAAAGTAATATGGCGTTGGGTACGAACCGACTGTTCACGCACCAGTTGGGTGCGCTTTGCAGCAATTTGTTTGGCTTCTTTTTCTTCAACAAATACATTGAAACGGTCGCCTGCAGTGGGTGCTCCGTCTAACCCAAGAAGAGATACTGGGGTTGATGGTCCAGCTTCAGACACTTCGTTACCGCGCTCGTCTTGCATTGCGCGTACTTTACCACTGTGCTGACCGGCAAGAATGTAGTCTCCAATTCGCAACGTACCTGCTTGCACGAGTATGGTCGACACATATCCGCGACCCTTGTCCAAAAAGGCCTCAACAACAGTTCCTTGCGCAGCTTTTGAAGGATTTGCCTTGAGTTCTAACAGTTCTGCTTCAAGCATTACTTTTTCGAGAAGTTCAGGAATTCCTGTTCCTTGTTTTGCGGAGACGTCATGCGATTGGATTTTACCACCCCAATCTTCAACGAGTAAATTCATCGCTCCTAGACCTTCTTTAATTTTGTCTGGGTTTGAGTTTGGGCTATCAATTTTATTGATCGCAAATACAATTGGCACAGAGGCCGCTTGCGCGTGGCTGATCGCTTCTTTAGTCTGCGGCATGATGTCATCATCTGCAGCGATAACAATAATAACCAAATCCGTTACTTGTGTTCCACGTGCACGCATGGCTGTAAAGGCTTCGTGACCTGGTGTATCTAAAAAAGTGATTTTTTGACCGCTCTCTAATTTTACACTATATGCACCAATGTGCTGGGTAATTCCACCCGATTCATCTGCAGTTACATTTGTTTTTCGGATATAGTCAAGTAGTGAAGTTTTTCCATGATCGACATGACCCATCACCGTTACAATAGGGGAACGAGGTAACAAATCATCCGGATTGTCTTCTGGCTCATCTATTGTTTCTTCGATATCAGCAGTTACAAATTCAACGGTATACCCAAATTCTTCCGCAACGATTGACAAGGTTTCAGCATCCAGTCTCTGGTTCATGGTCACCATGATCCCCAGCGTCATACAGGCAGAAATAATTTCTGTAGAGCTGATATCCATCATAGTTGCAATTTCACCAACAGTCACAAACTCGGTTACCTTTAGCAACTTGCTGTCCGCTTCGACTTGGGCTGCATCTTCCTCAGATTTTTGACGGTGCGAGTCTCTCTTTTCACGTCGATACTTTGCACCCTTTGATTTGGTGGTTTTTCCTTGTAACTTTTCTAGAGTCTCACGAATCTGCTTTTGAATTTCTTCATCACTAGGCTCTTCGTGGGTAGGTTGGTTTGGTCGTTTTGCTTTGGGTTTGTTTTGCAGTCCTCCACTAGGACCCGTGTTTTTTGTAATTCGTTTGCGACGTCGTTTGCGATCATTGTTATCCGCACTCGGTTTTGTTTCTTTTTTCTCAAACTTTTTGAGATCAATTTTATCGCCCGCAATCTTAAGCCCAGTTAGCTTTTTGTACTGCGTAGTGACCTTTTCTGTATCTGATGTAGTTGTTTTTTCGGTCTCAGCTTGCTTTTGCTCAATTTGCTTTTGTGGAGTGGAGCTTGTTGCGGGCTCTGCAGCTTGCTTTTCCGTTTTTATTGGTTCAGCTTCAGGAGATTCAGTGCTTTCTTGAGCCTCGACTTTTACTTTTGGTTTTGGTTTCGGATCTAAATCAATTTTACCAACTTGGCGGAGACCCTTGAGTTCAGTACGCGCCTGAACAACTTGGGTTTTTGTTTCTTGCTTTTCTTCGATTCGTTGACGGATAGCTTCTTTTTCTTTGCGCTTAACTTCGCTGACTTCTTCTGAAGCTTCCTTTTTGTTTCGATCGGTCTGAAAAGCATCAACTAAAAGTTGATATTCCGCCTGGGAAATTTTAGACGTAGGACGTGCCTCTATCTCAAACCCATGTTCTCCCAACTGCTCTACTGCGCGGTCTAAGGAAATATTTAACTCGCGGAGAACTTTATTGATTCGTATGGTTTTGACTTCAGACATATGCTATATTGGTATTCAAAAATAGGGATTTCAATCCGTTAACTCGAAAATTCTGCGTTTAATATGTTGCGGACTTCGACAACGGTTTCCTCTTCCAAGTCCGTTCGTTTGACCAAATCCTCGACCTCTTGCTCCAAAACACTCTTGGCAGTATCCAATCCAACCTTTCGAAACTCTTCGATAATCCATCCTTCGATTTCATCAGAAAACTCCGTAAGCTCAACATCTTCCTCTGCCCCTTCACGGTAGACATCAATTTCATAACCAGTGAGTTGACCTGCTAAACGGATATTGAATCCACCTCGGCCAATCGCTTTTGAAACTTCTGAAGGATCCATATACACTTCCACGGCCTTCTTTTCTTCATCGATTGTCATATTGGTAATTTTAGCGGGACTCAGAGCACGCGTAATCATCAACTGGTTGTTATTCGTATAATTGATCACATCGATATTTTCATTCCCAAGCTCACGGACAATTCCATGAATTCGAGATCCTTTCATCCCGACACAAGCACCGACAGGATCGATGCGGTCGTCGTAGGAATCCACCGCAACTTTTGCTTTTTCTCCAGGGACACGAACCACTTTTTTGACGGTAATCAAGCCATCAAATACCTCTGGTATTTCTTGTTCAAAAAGTTTTTCTAAAAACTTTGGTGCGGTACGTGACATCACAATACTCGGCTTGGCACCCTTGAGCTCTACGCTTTCAATCACACCTCGAACGCTATCTCCTTTACGGAAAAAGTCTGATGGGATTTGACGGTCTTTCGGCAAGATGATTTCGTTTCCATCATCATCGATCAAAATCACAACACGGCTGCGTACATGATGTACCTCAGCGGTGTAGATCTCCCCAACAAGTTCGATAAATTGTTTGTAGATAATCGTATTGTCATGCTCATGGATTCGAGCGATAAGGTTTTGACGAAGGGAAAGGATCGATCGACGACCCAAATCTGAAAGTTTTACTTCTTCAGAAACGTCTTCACCAACTTCAAAATCGGGCTCAATTTTTCGCGCTTCTGTCAGTTCGATTTCTTCATTTTCGTCTTCGACTTGTCCATCTTCGACCACGACGCGATTGCGCCAAATTTCCAAATCCCCTTTGTCAGGGTTGATGATAATGTCAAAATTGTCATCGGTGCCAAACTTTCGCTTGAGCGTATTGCGAAACACCTCTTCCAAAATGGCCATGAGGGTCACACGGTCGATCAGCTTATCATCTTTAAACTCCGAAAACGATTCGATTAATGCGAGATTTTCCATTGTGTATTACTTAAATTGGATTTGAACGGTTGCTTTTTCGATTTGATTGTAGGGGACTTGCAATTGTTTGACCACGGTGTGTTTTCCCTTGCCAATTGGTTTGGGTTCACGGGCTTTCCACTCAAGAGTGATTTGTTCATCATCTGCCTGCTTGAGTATGGCCTTATAATTGTCATTGTCTGTGGTATGTACCGCCAGTTTTCTTCCAATATTTTTTTTGTATTGACGTACCATTTGCAACGGATGGGTTGCACCTGCCGAGCTCACCTCCAACGAGAAGTCATGTACTTCCCGATCGAGTTGATGTTCAATGTGGCGGCTCACTTTGATGCATTGCTCCAAAGAAACCCCATGATCCCCGTCAAGTACCACCTGGACTCTCGATTGATTATCGATGTGTAAATCAATCAAAAACAAATCGGGGTGGAACGACAAAGCCTCCGCTAATAAATTTTGTATGTTTTCTTTAAATTCCATCTAAAAAAAAAGGGGACCTTTTGAGTCTCCCAATGATTGATCAGAATGTGTTGCAAATATATATGTTTTAAAATTCTTACCCAAATCAATTTGTCAGATTGTTTATTCCTGTATTTCTACGCAAACTTTTTCTAACTCATTGAAATTCATACATTCGCAAATATGGAAGCTTATGCCAATGCCTTATTGATTGCCATTCCCGCCTTTTTGGTGCTTATGCTGACGGAACTAATTTATGGCTATGCGACCGGCAAACAAACCTATGTGTTTATGGATACCATTTCGAGTTTGAGCTCGGGACTGACCAATATTCTTAAAGACACACTTGGTTTAGTTGTGATTTTGATTTCCTATCCTTGGTTGAGTCAACAACTTGCCATTACCCATATCCAAGCAGATTTTTGGCTCTACCTCGCTGCCTTTGTCTGTCTCGATTTTGCGTCTTACTGGTCGCATCGTCTCAATCACAAAATCAATTTTTTTTGGAACCAACACATCATTCATCACAGTAGTGAAGAGTTCAACATGGCCTGTGCACTACGCCAAAGCATTTCCAATATTCTTGGTTATGGTGCCTTGTTTATGATTCCCGCTGCTGTTCTGGGAATTCCGCAGGAGGTCATTGCCATTTTGGCGCCACTTCATCTCTTTGGTCAGTTTTGGTATCACACCCAACACATAGGGAAACTCGGTTGGTTGGAATATATCATTGTGACCCCTTCCCAACACCGTGTTCATCATGCCATCAATCCCATTTATATCGATAAAAATCTCAGTGCAATTTTTTGTGTTTGGGATCGCATGTTTGGTACCTTTCAGGAAGAACTTGATGAAGAGCCACCTGTCTATGGCGTACTTAAGCCTGTGCAATCATGGAACCCATTGTGGATCAATTTTCAACACCTATGGGCACTGACCCGCGATGCTTGGCACACCAAACAGTGGAGCGATAAACTCCGCATCTGGTGGATGCCCACTGGCTGGAGACCCGAGGATGTCAAACAATCTCACCCAAGGACGGTGATAACCGACGTAACCAAACAGCAAAAATATGCGCCTCCCTATAAACGTTCCCACGCATATTGGGCATTGTTTCACTTTTGCGCAACCATGGGTTTACTGCTGTTAATGCTCTATCACTTTGGGAGCCTATCTTCTTTGCATGCCACCGCCATTGGCGTAGCTTTGTTTTCAGCTATTTTTGGATATACCAGTATCATGGATCAATACAAATGGAGTGTCGGATTTGAGTGGTTGCGAATTTCAGTTACTTTTTTTGCCTTACAATGGGCAACGGTTACTTTAATACCCATTATCTATTGGGCATGGACGGGATATCTTTTGATTTCCCTCACAGCACTGGCTTCAGGCTTTGGACGAGAACGCATGCTGATGCAAACCGAATATTGAATTGCTATTGGAGTTCTTTGTTGTTCGTTATGATTGAATCGGGGTTTTTTCATGCTTCCTATCGGAAAGCAGGTGACAAAGCAAAGGGGTAAAAAAATCCCGCCTGTTTAGACGGGATTCTCCATGTTGGCCTACTAGGGATCGAACCTAGACTCTTCTGAACCAAAATCAGACGTGTTGCCAGTTACACCATAGGCCAGTATGTCAAGTTTTTTTCAGTTGAAAAAACTGCTGTCGGTGATCGTCTGATTTTGAATCAGACCGCCTGCCGACAGGCAGGCGTCCTAACATCATGTGTTAGAGCTGTAGCCAGAACCACTTAAGGCCAATAGCGCTGCAAAAATAAAACAAAGTTTGATAATGCCAATAGTTCTATTTTGATTTCTCAACACAATGAGAATGTTGTACATTCGTAACTCCAAAAACCACAAATGAATTTTCGCGTCTGGAATCTGAGATTGGGTTGGTTTGCTTTTGCGATTTCACTCCTCTCCTACTTGCTCACTGTCGAACCCACTGCAAGTTATTGGGACTGTAGCGAATATATCGCTACCGCTGCCAAGTTGCAAGTTGGTCACCCACCGGGTGCTCCATTTTTTCAAATGGTTGGAGCGGTGTTTGCAATCCTCGCTCCCCATGCGGAATATATCGCTCTATCAGTCAATATGATGTCGGTATTAGCGAGCAGCTTTACGGTCTTGTTTTTGTTTTGGACGATTACAGGGATTGCACGTCGTTTGGTGCGCGAACAAGTCGATGATAATCACACCCAAATCCTGGTTTTAATCGCCGGACTTGTCGGTGCTCTTGGGTTTGCATACACCGATAGTTTTTGGTTCAACGCCGTTGAAGCAGAAGTCTATGCCATGGCAACTTGTATCCTATCTATCCTCTTTTGGCTAGGGCTACGCTGGGAAGCCGATATGGACAAGCCACGCTGCGATCGCTGGTTGGTGCTCATTGCTTTTGTTGTTGGTCTTTCCTTTGGCGTGCATTTTATGGGGCTTTTGACCATACCTGCCATCGGGATGTTATACTATTTTAAAACCACAGAGACCGTGACGATAAAAGGGTTTGTGTTGGCCAATATCCTCTCCATAGCGGTTTTACTTTTTATCTTTAAACTCCTGCTTCCGAGTACACTTGCGTATTTTGGATATGCCGAGGTGTTTTTTGTCAATCAAATTGGCTTGCCTTTCCACTCGGGAACTATCGCTGCTGGACTTACACTTATTGCGTTTTTTGTGTACACCCTTCAAGTGACGCATCGCAAAAACTGGGTACAACTCAATACAACTCTACTTTGTGTCCTATTTATTCTCGTTGGGTTTTCGTCTTGGCTGATGCTTCCGATTCGTGCCAATGCCAATACGGTAATCAATGAAAACGCTCCCACAGATGCACGTGCATTGCTAGCCTATTACAACCTCGAACAATATCCTGATACCCATTTATTTTATGGGCCAATGTTTACCGATATGTATGCTGGACAGGATGAAAACACACCTTATGTTGACGCTAAACCTAAGTACGAAAAAGATGAGAAATCAGGCCGATATATTATTGTTAATGAGTGGGAAAATGCGCAGATCAATAGTAATCGCAAGCACGAAGGCATATTACCGAGAATGTGGAGCAGTGGAAATGCAACCAATTATATGACTTACTACGGAACAGTTGACTTTGATGTCAAACTCGAGTACCGAAACGAAGAAGGTCTTGTAGAGGCAGTGAACACATTTATCAGCGACTGGAACGAGGGGCGAGCAGATGTAGAGGAATATCATAATTTCCTTACAACCTATGCTCCTTATCTAGATATCGAAAAGCCTTCGTTTTTTGACAACCTCCGCTATATGTTTGACTTCCAAATGGGATATATGTATTGGCGGTATTTTATGTGGAATTTTTCTGGTCGTCAAAACGATCTTCAAGGAAAACTTGACCCAATCAATGGAAACTGGATCAGTGGAATTCCATTTATCGACAACTGGCGTTTGGGCCCACAGGAACTGCTGCCAAGTGAACTGGCCAACAACAAAGGGAAAAATAAATACTATATGCTGCCCCTATTGATGGGGATTTTGGGATTTGCCTTTTTATATGGCAAAGACCCCAAACGGTTTTGGGTGATGCTATTGCTGTTTTTGTTTACCGGACTGGCGCTCAAAGTTTATCTCAACGAACGGGTTTTTGAACCGCGTGAGCGCGACTATGCCTTGGTTGGCTCGTTCTATACTTTCAGTATCTTCATTGGTTTAGGAGTGCTTGCCCTTTCCGAACGAATCCGGTCTTTTCTTCGTCCGCGTATCGCCGTTCCGATTGTCGGAGCACTGAGTTTGCTTTGCGTACCCGTACTATTAGCGTCCGAAAACTGGGACGATCACGATCGCTCGGGTCGGTATACCGCACAGTCAACTGCAAAGGCCTATCTGGACTCTGTGGAGGAAGATGTAGATGCCATGATTTTTACCATTGGAGATAATGACACCTTTGCCATTTGGTATGCACAAGAAATTGAAGGCTACCGAACGGATGTACGTAGCATCAATACCCAACTTCTGGCAACTGATTGGTATATCGATCAGCTCAAACGACGTACCTATACCAGCTCGCCAATCCCATCTCAACTCGAGCACCGTCAATATGCCTATGGGGTACGGGATTACATCAAACACGAGGCACTGCTCGACTCGGTTCGTTGGACATTAAATGACTTTATGCGTTGGGTGAGTAGTGACCAACCGCGAACGCAGTATAAGTTTCTCCTCGAACAATATGACGTTTCAACAACTAATATCCCCAAGTCAACCCAACAAATGATCTATTATCCGACCAACCAAATTCGGGTGCCAGTCAATAAAGAAAATGTATTAAAAAGCGGAGTGGTCAAGCCCGAGGACGCAGAACTTATTGTCGATTATATCGATATCGATCTTCCCACATCAGGGTTATACAAAAACCGATTGATGATGCTCGACATTCTGCACAATAACGACTGGGAGCGACCGATTTATTTTACAGGAGGCAGCTATGACGATAGCGAGTATTTTTGGATGAAAGACTATTTGCAACTCGATGGTTTGGTGTATAAACTCGTGCCAATCAAGACCCCTATTGATCCAAACAATCCCTACCAAATGGGTCGAATAGATGCCAATCAGATGTATGATATTGTGATGAAATGGGACTGGGGAAATTCTGATAGCCCTGACATTTATCACGATCCAGAAACGAGAAAAAACAGCATTTCTTTCCGATCGAATATCACACGATTGGCCAATGCATTAATTGAAGACAAACAAGTCGAAAAAGCAAAAACTGTCCTCGACCTGGCCATGGACAAAATGCCGATTGAGACTTTTGGCTATTACAGCTTGGTTACCCCTATAGCGAGTGCCTATTATCGTGCAGGAGCCACAGAAAAAGCCCAACAGATTGTGCAAAAGTTAGCAGCTGGCTATCATGAATATATGCGCTACTATGCCCAGTGGGACAATGACGACCAGTTGGCGCTTATGGAAGACCTCGTCGGAAATGTGGAGCGGTACAAAAGTTTGTTGACCGAAGTTGTTCAAGCCAGAGATTACGAAACCCTAGCTGCCATATACAATCGGTTCTACGAGTCGATATTGCCGTTTAGCTATATATATGGTAAGTATGACTTCTACACCGAGCTCACCCCATTTGTTGCTGGCTTATATGCAGCTGATCAACTGGAATTGGCGCGAGAGCTCAGTGGACATATCGCCCAGCAATACATCGATCTGCTCAATCGTTTTTTGACCCTAGAGAAGGAGCAATTGACGTATTTTGAAATGGAAATTGGCATTGAAGTCGAGGCCTATAAAAGCTTGGTATCTACCATCAAGCGAAACGAAACAGATTCTGAAGTTGTTGAGAAGGTGCAAAGCACCTATACGGAAACAGTTGGTCAGTTTAGTTTTCTCGACTAGACAAAGTCTTTCATCAGTGAAATAATGGTGTTGGCATCTTGACCGCCACTTTGTCGCCAGACCATTTCTCCGCCTTTATATATCATTAAAGTTGGTAATCCGCGCACACGAAGTGCTTCAGAAAGTTTAGGGTTTTTTTCGACATCGATTTTGATGACTTTACCCTGGTCACCCATGGCAGCAGCAACGTCACGCAACACCGCATGCATCTCACCAGAAGACTCATCCAAATCGGAATAAAAATTGAGGAGGATCGGGATTTTCGCATCAATAATGTCACCAAATTTTGACATAACGAGACTTTTTTTACACCATCAGGTCTTGCTAAAATAGTATTTTGTTCTAAAATGAACTGAA
>Ga0181568_10000802_pt1 | contig 28464 bp, 23 predicted proteins | sample 101ome_20_FD_133758 | JGI IMG/M metagenome (GOLD analysis project Ga0181568, IMG submission 133758) | Coastal salt marsh microbial communities from the Groves Creek Marsh, Skidaway Island, Georgia - 101404AT metaG (megahit assembly) | ecosystem: Environmental > Aquatic > Marine > Intertidal...
AACGGTTTGCTCTGGGTTTGCCCTGATGCGATTTGTAATAATCGTAACAACAGTATATAACACATAATAATTACAATTGCATGTCTCAAAATAAAGACAATCACAAAACGCAGCATGTCGTCATTTAAAAGACGTAAAAAGGGTGATTCCGAACAACGAACACGCTTGCAACCTACACGTAATAGTGACAAGAAATTACAGTTTGACGTCACTGGTTTTGTCAAGTGGCTTTATAATACTGTACATTGCATATTAGGTGCTGCACAGGCGTCACAAGTAATGGAAACATTTGGCAATATCTTGCCAATAGTGTATGCACAATACAAGGCTGAAACAAAATCAGCACCAAACTGCAATCCTTTGCAGGTGTATGCCACGTTGCAAGGACACGTCACTCCACAAGCGCAGACGGTTGCCATCCTGAACCTATTCACCCGACATTGGCGAGACCTCGGCTTGTATCGATCAAAGCTCGCTAAAATAGCAGCAATGACCGACACTAGCTTTGAAACCTGGTTTGAACAAACGTTCAAATTAGATCTGTCCACATTGACATCTGACAAACTCTATGCCAAATGTCTGTATCAAATAACTGCAATGTCAGAAATGACATTGTATGTCTATCCTCCGTTGCATGTTCAGTCTGATAACGAGTTCTCTTCAATTAAGACTGCCAACTTTCAAAATCATTGCCCACCGGTGCAGACCGCTCATTACGGTGATACTAGTACAGGACAAAAACTGAAAGGTGGAGGCACAGGCAATCCTACTGACTCTAGTTATCCGGCAGTACATCCTTGCAAATTGACAGGCACGTTAGCAACACCCGGACTGATCAACAATGTGGCCGACCTGCAACCAGAATTGGCAAAGTTGAAGCTGGGATCCGGCGATATCACGTTGCTGCACATCCGACCGGGTTCTCCGGGTCATAAAGCCTTTGAGGTACAGGCAATGTTGCATTGTGCCGTCCCATCATATATGGCAGCTCATCTTGCTGCGACTCAAACAAAATGGGTTCCGGAACAAACTATTGGCCAAACCACCATTTCAGGGGGACTTGTGACAACCACTGCCACAGGCGTGGGTGTGCCTGTGCAATTTATGGCCTCTGTTTCTGCTGTACCAATTTCAAATGATCAGTATGAACTCTATGAGGTGGAACTAGATCCTCGACAGTTTGAGTCATCGCCAAACACTAAACGCTCTCGTAAACCCTCAAAACGCATCGAGTTTCTCGGCAATGCGAATTACGCGAACCACGCAGAAAATAAAACCTGTACCATGTCATTGGTTGCAGGTAAATTAACTCATGAGCAATATGTCAAGCTGTTGGAGTTTTTTAAAACACACCTTCAACATCTTGCTGAAGTTTCTGAAATGGCCCGGGCACAAGAGTTTTGCAACCCAAAACAACTTCATTACCTCCAGGAGTATGTCAACTTGATTAAAGTCTCTCACGCAACACTGCAGACGTTTATGCGGTGCAATTGGTGTTATTTGTCAATGATGCTGGCTGTACCAAACAATAAGCTTGATCATTGTACGGTATCTTGGTCGTACGGACCTGATGCTGTGCAACTGTTCAAAAGCCCCATTGGCAAACAAATCAGTAGCGCATTTGACAATGATGCAGCATTGATTAAATATTTTACACACCGCAAGATACCAACACTTGTTGTGCATTTGATCCGAATGCAACAGCTTGAGCCTGAGAATGTCAACAGGTTTATGATAGCAAAAGACGCAGTGTTGCGCGACTTGAGATTGTGCATTATGCACAACTTTTGTAAGCAGTATGTGCACGTGTTGTGTACACACTGGGCCCGGTACAACCCTAATGCTTGGTTTTACTTGCACACTGTGCAAAGCTACCAACAAGACAAGAGCGCACAAGATCCGTTGTATGAAAACGTGTTGCGTGCACTAGAAAGGGGTGATACGATACGCAAAGCAGAGGCTTTGAAGGCATTTTACACAGCTCTTCTTACAAGAGACTTGCAATTGTACGTGCCTTCATGTAACGAGAAACAGAGCTTGTGTAATGCAACAGCATCAGCGGAGGTTATTGATTTAACAGGGGAGGATACTCCAGCCCGTGGGGAAAATTCTGACCGGGAGAATGAGGATTTTGACCGCATCTACGATAGCACTGATCCAGACTCTAGTAGCAGTGTTCCTGGTACTCCAGATGGTACTCCAGAGGACGAGATATACATGGATGTAGACTGAATCTGATAGCTCACCTTAAATGCGCATTGTGATGATATCATTTAGTTTTATTTAATCCCGTACGTTATATCTAATCATTCGTAATTACTCGGTCGCCATTTTGAGAAAGCCGTCGAGCTTTCCGACGCACTCGTACGGGTCGGAAAACAGCACCTGCATTGTCTTCTTGTACTCTGTGATATCTTCGGCGCAGACATTTTGCGACGGTAGGTGGTCGCTCGCATAGTTGATGTTTTGCATGATCTGTTTGCACGTTTCGACAGCTACGTCGTTGGTGTCCACGACTAATTCGGGGCTAGTGAGTCCGTTTTCAATGAGAAGTCGTACATTTGCGTCGCGCAGGCTGAACGTCTGTTTGCCCATTTGTCTGCACTGCAGCGCTTGGACTTGAAACGCCTTGGAGAGGATCTTCTCGTTGAGTACGCGCAGCGCTTGGATGAACTCACGCGAGAGACGGATGCTGTTAGGGTCGACACCGATGAGCCGGCAATGGTCTGCTAGCTTTTCAACACAGAACCGTTTGGTCCTGGTAAACTGGCCGACTTCGGGTTCTTCCTGCTTCACTAAAGCGGTTTCCTGCACTACGAGCGCAGTAGAGGTTTTTTTGGAGATTGCGCTCTTGGTTTTGGGCTCTGTGGGCTTTTTCGAGTGCTTGCTGCTTGCTTTTGCGGTTTTGGGATTTGACTTCATTGACGCGCAATACTAAAGGTGAATCTGACGCAAAATGCTATTGGTTGAGTATGATCACTGACATGGCTTCGCGGCTCGTGCAGACCGCATTAATTTTTGAGATTGTTTCTGCTGCGCAGTGGTCTCAAACACAGTAAAAATATAACGGCAACTAATGAATACGTTAGATGACACACTACGGGCAAGGAGCCGTTTATTTGGTTTACTACAAACACACCTGCGTGTGTACTATTTGTGAGTCGAGCGTTTGCCCGAGTTGGCAATGTGCAAGTCTTTTTGTTGCTGCATTTTACGCTGACACACCTGTGTGTGCACTATTTGTGAGTCGAGCGTTTGCCCGAGTTGGCGATGTGCGCGTCTTTTTGTTGCTGCATTTGACGCTGACACACCTGCGTGTGTACTATTTGTGAGTCGAGCGTTGGCCCGAGTTGGCAATGTGCGAGTCCTTTTGTTGCTGCATTTTACGCTGTTTGGTCCGCAGTTTGGACAGCTGGACGATGGGAGTTTTCTCAGGGACGACGCAGTTGTGGTAGCAGCTGTTGCAGCAGAACAGCTTTCGAAGGAACCCGCTCGCTGCGGTGACGGCAAACACAGGCACTGTGCAGGTGATCGTCTTGTTCATACATACGGCGCATTTCTGTTTCTTTTGTTGCCGGCTGCTTTGTTCAATAGTGCACCAGGTGCACATGTTTGGCAGCGGCGGGTCAAACTGCATGACTGTGGCGCATGCGGGGCACAGAGCGTGCATGTGTTTGTTGTGCAGCAGCAGCTGACCAAGCATCGGGATCTGCTTGAGTTGCATGTGTTGGCACCACGTGTCACGAATCACAATGTCCAGGTTTAGATTCTTGTAATTCTTGACTGTGTCGCCGCTGTTGCATTTGTTGCAGTACAGCTTGATGCTGTCCAATTCGACCAGTACAGACACCTTGCAGCTCGGCGCGGGCGGGCGGTGCTTTTGCAGCTTGCACGGGGCGTTTGGGTCAATTACAGACGTTTTGATCTCGCCGCATCCGGTGCACAGAAACACGAACGCTTCGTGAAAGTGCGCCGTATTTCCCCAGTTTTTGAGAACGCCGTCGATCTGCCTTGTGCGATACTTTGTCGTGAGCGGGTATATGCGCGTCGACAATGCGTCGTAGTAGATGTACACGTGCTGCACAAACAGTGCGAAATCGGCTGCGGAGTGGTGCAGCAGTTGCGCCAGCTGCGCAATACTGCTCTGTTCGTCCGTGCCGTCGCGACAACTTACAATTGCCTGCTGCATGAGCAGCATGCTGGCCTCCCCACACCCGTAATTCTCGAGCGTCTGAAGCAATTGCGGGTACTCTTTGTCGGGGTTGGCATCTATCGCAATGGCTGCGTCGCTGAGCTGTTTGTACGGCAACGGGTCTACGTGATACAGTTTCTGCAACCGCGCCTTCAGAGTATACAACACGGTGTCGCTGTAGAATTCGTGGTACACGCTCTTGTTTTGACACGCGCAGTTTGCCCAGAAGCTTTTGGCCGACGACACGTGAATCTGCAGCTGGTGCTGTTTGACGAGCGTCAGGTACTCGACGTACTTTGGGTTGGTATACAGCATGCTGGCCACGCACGGCAGCTGCTCGAGCATGTACACGAACGCTTGCCGGATCGAGTGCAACAGCACCAATGCGCTTGTGTCGGCATTGCTGTTCCCGGTGATAGCGACGATAACCTTGAGCAGTTTTGCGTGCGACGGCCACTCGGTGCGCAGGCACAGGTTACCGATCACGTAGACAATTGTGTCGAACGGCACGGCGTATTGCTTACTGTTTGCAAACAGCCCACAGCACAAGCAGCAGATGTTTGTCAGCAGCAACGGTCGAATTTTGGTAGACCCTAGTTTCTTACGCACGTAGTTCTGCAACTCGCGAATCTGACAACGTTTGGGCAGGGCTTTAGAATAGTAGCACACGACGTCGTCGTTAGACTTTGTGTCGGCATTTACGAAATCAAAAAACGAGACTTGAACAAAGTGATGCAAATAAGTACTGTTTATAAAAGGCGTGATTGCAAAGTCGTACGGCTCAATGTATATCGGTAACTCGTGCTGCGTTTGCAGCCACAGGTGCGCCCTCACGTGGCCGGTCAGGAACTGCTGCGCGGTGCTGTAGTCACCGGTCTGCGCAGCGCGCTGCTCCCAGTAGCTCACTCGAAGTGCCAGTTTGGTCGCGTCGTCGATCAAACGCGCACTGGTGTGCCACAGCCCACAGAAGAACTCGCGGTGATACCGGCTCCGTACCACTCTGTGCTTGCGGAGCACAGCTTTGGCAAGGACAGCGTCAAACTGCTCGTGCAACTTGCGCATCAGCACCTCGGTTGGCCAATTGGCACAGCCGCGCAGAATGCTGTCGCTGTTGGCCGTCATGTCGTACTTGCAGTTTAAAAAAAAAAATTCGTCGCCGGCGTTTCGTCGGCCGTATGCTTCTTCTCCTCCGGTTTCGGGTGTAACTGCTTGACTACGCGTAAACCGTTCTCAACGACCACTCTGTAGTCCTTGATGCACGGAAGTACGATTGGGTGCACCACGCCCTCGTACCGCGTGGTGCTTGACACAAAGCACGACTCCAAACAATACTCTCCTCGTTGGTCCACGATATTACCTATCTGCTGAAAAATCACAGACGGGTCGATCTCGCTCTGTGAGCAACGCACTTGCGTAAAGCTTTTGAACGCTTCGGCACGGATGCACAGCAGACACGGCTTCAGGCCCTTGCCCGCCTTTGCGTCCGCGACTGTTTGCATCATTTCGTTTGGCAAATAAAACTCGCACAGCGTCAGTTTTTTATCCGTCATCGGCAGCAGATGCTGAGCAAAGCACGTGCTGTTGTAGCTGTTGACACACGGACGCTCCGTGGGCTTGGGCTCGTGCAGAAACTGCTCCTCCCATTCACGGGTTACGATCGGCACGGCCTTGCTGCTCACGCGTAACTTCGAGCTCAACCCGTGTTTGTAGTTTCCCGTATCTCGTACGGAACGCATCATGTAGCGCGTCAGTGTGTTCAGGTCGTCCACCACTGTCGCGTTGTATTGCTGCAGATTGTTGTCGTCTGCTGGCAAATCCAGATGCTTTGCTACCTTACGGCACGCGTCGATTGAGGCCTTTTGGGTCTCGACAAGCGCCCCTTCCGCACGCGACGCCACCGTTGTCGAAAACTCCGGATTCCGCACGTCGCATAGCTTAGATTCGGATGGTGTGATGCTGTCGTGCATGCGCTTGCAATACCGACGTCGTGGTTTGGACTTGTTATTCATACTAATTTACGTTCGCCAGACTGCTTTGTTTTGTCAACACGTCAAATTTTAGAAAAGAAAACACGTAACAAATGTTGTAATTTTAAAGATATTTATAATACCCAACCATACCCAACCGTGCTAAGGACCAATCTTACGCCAAAGGCCATGCGCACACGTTGACACGCGTGTGAGATCACTTTGCGCAAATTCGCACCGCGTTACGCAAAACTCGCGCCACATTACATAAACTGTCACATAAACCCCCTTTTGCGCAACTCATACGTACGCTCCGGACATGCAGTAGCACATGTAATCTGTACGGCAACGCTCTACAAAATCCGACAAAATGTTTTCAAACTGAGGCTTGTCTTGTTGAAACATGTGCTCAATTTCGTACATCAACTGGCTGACCCGTTCCTGCAACACCTCTTCAATGTAGAACTTGACTGACATTGCGTCACGGCTCTTGTCTAGAATATACTTGACAAACTCGTTGCTTGTAGCAAGTGCAATGAACAATATGAAGTGGTATTGCACCCGAGTGCTTATCGTCTCGTCTTGTGTCACAAGCTGTTCTATCCGTTGCAGAGCGGTCTGCTGCATCTCGTTCAGATGCACCGCAAACAATTGGTACAGCAACCCTTGCTGCTTAGTTTCCGTGTTCTCTGCGCTTGACGCAACAATGCCCAGTATGTGCCGTTCCAGCTCCGTTTTGTCGTCAGATGTCAAAAGCTGCAACATTATGTCATTGTTACGCCGTTTTGCGTCTATACTTTCCGCACGCGCAAAAAAATCTACAATTGGATCGTTTGCTTTCTGCATACTGCGCAATTGGTTTTGACGCTGAATTCCTCAATCTTGCGGCTAATCCGCAATACGATCGATGCCGAAACGTTGTGCCACTATAACAACAAAAAGGTACACGTTTGCCATGTTGCAAAAAAACGACAAAATTTTATTCCGCTTTGTGTATTATTACGTAGCATGTGATTACGTAGCGTGTTATCACGTAGCATGTGATTACGTAGCGTATTCTCACGTAGCGTATCGTCATGTAGAATGTGATTACGTGACGTATTGTTACGCGACGTATTGTCACGCAGCGTGCAACTACGTAGCATACCATCACGCAGCGTGCAACTACGTAGCATACCATCACGCAGCATGTAATTACGTAACGTATTGTTACGCAACGTATCGTCACGCAGCGTGCAACTACGTAGCATACCATCACGCAGCGTGCAACTACGTAGCGTACCATCACGCAGCGTGCAACTACGTAGCATACCATCACGCAGCGTGCGACTACGTAGCGTACCATCACGCAGCGTACCATCACGCAGCGTACCATCACGTGGCGTGTTATAGTAGCAGCAGTGTCACCATCCAAACAACTGGTAAACAATGCCAGAGACCATGCCATAGTACATAACTCAGTGCGTTGCGCTTGTAGCAGGCACGACGTGCTATAACAAAAGAAGTCAATGCCAATGCTAATTCTGTTGCAAACGCTGCAGTGTGTGCCCATGGCAGAAACCACACGTTTGTAAGCATAGTAACCGCAATTGTCAGCGCAATCATTCGATCTGCTATCAAAAAAATCTCCCACGTGGTGCACATTTGTTGCCAATCAAACGCAATCACGTCTACGATCACGGACGTGGCGCTTTGACTGAACAGCAACGCCTGAAAGTCGCTTTCTGTAGGATAGTGCACGTGTTCACGGTACGCGCGTGCACATGCGGGATTTCTTGACAGCAGCGTCGCCACAGCGGCGTAATTCAGGCAGCTTATACACATTACGCATTTATAACACGTTCTTGCGCGCATCTCTTGGGCAAAGCGTGTCAATGTGCAAGGCCACGTGCTTGTGAGCAGATTGAAAGTGGCAAGCGGCGCCAAGTGTGTGTAAGCCAGACGCATGTGCAATTGCAAGAGCCCTATTGACTAAATTTTGATTATTTTCACATCTGCCACACAAAGCCTTGCAGTCTGCGCACATTGCAGCAGCCCTGATGTGTCAGCCAGTGCTTTGAATCCCGGCTAATTCTTGTCCCGTATTGTTGTTTTAATCTCAAAAAAATACATTATCACAGTGCCACACCAGACACCATCGAAACGCAAGAAGATCCGCTTTTCAGTACAAGACAATTTGCGCGCATTCTGGTAGCATGGTGAAAAACGCACAGAGCAGTCTTAAAGTGGCCAAACAGAGCACCTCAAAGGGTATGAGCGATCTGTGCCGGAACGACATGTACGTGGCGCGCAACCTTGCGCAGATCCGCAAAAAGGCGGGTGTGGGACGTGCGGCCAAAGGCGCCGCGCGCGCGCTGTACAAGCATGTGTTGGAAGTCAAGACAACACCGGCGCTGTTGATTGCAGCGGCAACGCTTGCTCTGGAGGAGAAGAAGCGCACTATTAAGGCAAGCCATTTGTATAGGGCGATGGCCCAACAGGGGTACGGTTGCTACGTGCCGGAGAACTACGACGAGCATGCAATTGTGACGCGCAAGAAGAAAGCAGCTCACGGGCAAAAATCGGACAAAGCGACTAAATCTAAAAAGTCTCAACTGCCCGCAATTGCAGACGCAGACGACAGTGGCAGCGAAAGTAACTAGCTAGGTTTGATATTTCGTACATGAGTAAACAATACGCGTATCAACAGATCGAATTTGAAACAATCGGCGTATAAACACGTTTAATTTATTTGCATCTACGGGTTACAAACTGTTTAGATTGTAAATTCCGCACGAGTGTTTGTGAGCAAACGGGTCGTCTGATACTCGGCCGCATTCTTATACGGTCGCGACACGGTGATTATCATATTCATAAGACCGCGACAGATTAAATCTAGGATAAAAAAGTCGTACCCCGCTATGTTGTAGAATATGCGCAGCGACAGTCTCAACGCATCCGCGTTGTCGCGTAACGACATGCCAATTTGAATACATGTATCGGAGCCGTCGTCGGTTTTGATGCTATCCTTCAACAACACGTGCAGAAACTCGCGCGTAGCCCACTCGGCAAGCCCACTGTTGAAAAGAATGCAGAGAAAAATCAGCCACCACCGCTCGTAGCTATGGATACGGATTCCTGCGACGTACTTATTATCGTCGGGTCCCCACACTTGATACGGGTGATCATCTGACCACGAATTGACGTTTGCAAACAAGACGATCACAAACACAAGCACGAACGGAATTGTGTTCGACACAAGTGTAAAAATCATACTAATCGTGCCTTGAACGCTATTGCAAATCATTGGAAGCGACACCCGCAAACCTACGCGTAAATATGCATAGCGTACACAAACCGACAATATATACAGCCAACAATAATTTTGTCAAAAAAACCACACGCGTCGTTGGTTTACTGAATCGGTCCTGGTGCCCTTGCAAGCTGCCCGGTGTTCTGATCGACACGCACCGCGCTATGCGCTGAAATGCAGCTATCTGCCGCGTCCACGGTTGAGTACGTATGCGGCCAGTTTGTGCAATATTTTGATCACATTCCGCCAAGGGCTAACTGGGCACTCGAACCCTACGCGTACGACTGCATCCCGTACGCATGTGGCTCGTGCTTGCACTATACGTTTTCGAAATGTTCGTACAGAGTCTTTTGCAAACTGCTTCTGATGCATCACGATTACTTCAACCTGACGTACGCAGAGATCTGCTGCAGTCAGCACTGTGCCGGTGCCAAAGACAACTATTGGGTCTACACCACAGCTCAGCACACCACCCGGCTGTCTGCAGACTTCTCGGTCGAGTTTGCCGCAACTGCAAAATTCTTTGATGCGCTTGCTAATTGCCTGAGCATACAGCTACCCGTGCTGCTGCACGCTCCGTTCTGTTCCGATACCCCCACACTGTCGCTGTCTGTCATTGTGTTTCAAGACGACGTGTTCTCAACTGCGATGCGCGTGCTCAAAGCGTTTGGCAACGACACCGAGCTTCTGAACTGCCTGACGCTCTGCTGGGCAAACAGCGGGCTACAGAAGCTATGGTGCTGTGTCTGGCTGTTCACGCAACAAACTCCACCTGACACGGCTGTGCCAGATGCAACCGATCTGTGCAACCTGGCGTCCGCAAAACATGTCCGAACCGTGCTCAAACGGGCCTGTGCCAAACAAACCACCGGTATGACACTAGCGTACGTGCTGAAATACAAGCAGACTGCTGCCATACAGCACCTGGTGCAGAAGCACGCTCAACTGGCATGCAGACATGGTCAAACCCACGTCGATCCGGACAACAACCCCATCTCCGCAAACCTAAAACAATGTAAGCATTTGCTGTTCAAAAAATCACCGCCCGATCTTCTGCGCTGGCCGCTTGTGCATGTGTACAGAACGCACAGTCCGCTCATTCACCGCCTTGCTATCATACACGCTGGCCTCGGCAGCAAATACTCCGAACGTGAGCAAGAGGGAATGTATTGTCAGACAAACTTTGATAACTACTGGCCATTGTCAATAAAATAACGTACACCGGGTGTCGTTTTGAACGTGCTGCGCGTGTGTGTGCGTCTGTCGTATATATACGCCCGACCTCGCGCGCAAATGTCTCGCAATGCGCTGTTGCCCGCATAATGTCTCGCATACGTTATACGCATACGCTGCGCCATCGGCAGCGCACTTTTCATCGGCAACCCTTGCATAACGCTAGACTCACGCTGCACTTTTTCATGCAAATCAATCCACGCTGTCTGTGTCAAAGTATACGCTGCTGCCAATTTGATCAGAAACCGCAGACAACACATCTCGTCGATTTGTATACACACGACTGCAACACATCTCGTCAGATACAAACAACCACGTCATGTGCTAAAAGTGCTTACGCGTCAAGCAAATCAGTGTGTCCACAACCTGTTAAGTTTTTGGTCTGTTCCTGGTCTCTTCCTGAAGCAATGCAAACACCGCTTTGCTCGTGACAGTAGCTTTGCGATTACACAGGTTGCGTGGTACCGGAGGAGACCTTGTGATCATGGAAGAAGCGGCGTTTATTGCGCAGGAGGTGTGGACCGAGGTTGTGATCCCACTCATTGAGGTGTCGACTCGCGTCGCGTATGTGCTTCTTATATACGCGCAACGTGCGTGTTGCGCGTGTGCTCGTATTCTCTTGTCGGCTAAGCTGGATTGCCGCAGGTCAAAAACACGGCGCTTATTGCCATCTCGACGCCACTTGACACTTCGAATTTCTACAGCAATCTGATCAACATGAAGGCGGACAACGGCACTCCCGTGTTTGAGGTGTTGCAAGCCAGTGCCGCGTGTGACAAGTGTATTAAGGAACTTGACGACCCGTCCAAATGCCCGCACATCAACCTCGAACGGCCGCTGTGGAAATCTAAAGAAAAGCAGCAGATTGTCAAAGCTCTGTACAACAACAACAAAGCGATGATGCTTCGAGAATCTATGGGCGTCGTCACAGAAACCGCAAACGGCGTGTTTCTCCGCAAGACGGTCGACGACATGTTTGAAAAGCCGCGACGGACACTCAAGGACGTCAGTCACGTGTACGTCGCCATAGACCCGACGGGAGCCGGCCCGAGCAAATTTGCCATCGTGTCCGTGGTGCGCCGCGACGGCGCTGCCATCATCGTCGGCATGGACAACGCCAAAATACGCACACACGAGGATATGCGCAACATTGTTGTCGCCCATTTGAACAAACTCAAGATTATGTTTGAGCTGCTCAAGATGGACCCGTGGTACCTGTTTATGATCGAAAGCAACCTTGGCATGGAGGCCGCTCATATTGCACACGTCGTGAAGGACTACAAGAAGACATTCGTGCTCAGAGAAACGGGCAAAGAAGGCAGGCACGGCGTGCTCACCACGCACATGCGCAAGATGGAGTTTGTGGCCATCACGGAGCAAATGCTCAACACGTCTGCCATCAGCTTCTCCGTGGACGTGTGTACGTCCCAGTCCTGCGTCAAGGAACTGATGAAGGAACTCAAGGAGCAGCTGTATCATTACCGCAAAGTGAACTCAGAGGTCAACAGCTCAAATGCATTTGGTGCTCAGAAAATCACCTATTCGGGCAAAGTCTCCGAAGATGGAAAACTCATGCCGTACAACATGCAAGACGACCTGTGTATCACACTTCAGCTTGCGCTGTTCTGGTCCACGTACGTGTTGCAGCGCAAGTGCTGCTTCCTCGACTACAATCTGCTGTTCTGACCGCGCGTGCGCGCTTGCTTTGTCTGTGAATTAAAATCGCGCATTTGCGCTTGTTTTGTTTTGAAACTGCGTATGATTAACAAATCGTGTGAATCATTTTTTTTTTCGGTCGTACACCTGAGCGGGTGCATTGCGCCTTTCTGACGCAGCATTTGCCAAGCTGGATTTGTTCAAAGCTTTTATTTGTACAGCACAAAGAGTGTGCGCCTTGGTGCAAAAACTTTGTCATTATAGTGTGTAATTTATGTAGTAGTATTACTACTACATATTACGTTCAAGCGACCGAATCAATTTCTGACCTTACAACGCACACAATGCAACAACCCGAACGTACACCAAAGCTTCGTATACAAAACGTCGTGTCGACGTTCCGAATCAGCAGCGTCAACACTATGGTCGATCTAAATCTGCTCACCAAAAAAGTACCGTTTACAGAATTCAACTCCAAACGATTTGCCGCGGCTGTGGTACGGCTGCGGAACCCAAAAACCACTTGTCTGTTCTTTGGGTCGGGCAAGGCCGTCTGCACGGGCGCCTGCAGTGTAGCTGCCTCGTTTGACGGAGCATCGGTACACACGCAACTGCTTCAGATGTCCGGCATGGACGTCAAAATGCTCGATTTTCAAATACAGAACATTGTCAACGTCACAGATTGCGGTTTTGCGCTCGACCTGCAAAAGTTCTGCAAAAAAATCGAGGGCATTGTAAGCTACGAACCTGACCTCTTCCCCGGACTGACGTACAGAGTCAAAACCCAAAGCCACTATTGGATTGTGTTCCTGATCTTTCAGTCCGGAAAGTGCGTCATCACCGGGGCAAAAAAACAAGAAGACGCCGAGCAAGTCTGGGACCAATTCTATCGTAATGTTGTCCTTCCGTACAAAGCCACGTACGACTTTGGCTCGAGCGGAAACTATCGTATCTGCCAAAGGCTGTGCATGAACTTGCAATGCGACGCTGTGCAATCTGTGCTCATGGCACCGAATCGCGGCAACATTGGCAAAGTCACCGCTATTGTTGATGATATGGTGCAAAAAATAAAACGACGCAAACTTGGCAAGCATACAATACTGCAACATGTCTTCGCTCCTCACAACCACACGCAGTGCTGACTCGTAGTGTATAGAGTACACATAGATTGAAACGAATGCACGTAAATTAAAACTAACATTGCGTGCATGCATTGTGTGAAAAATACGTGCATTTTTAACACGTGTCTGGACTTCTCAATAATAAGTAGAGTTTTGTGGCATTAAGTTGTAGCAATGGCACATGCACCAATGCATAGGAAACTGTGAATTCGAAAGCGATTTGTCATACGATGGCAGCAAATGTACCTGCAAACCATGTCGCAACCACGAGCTGTGCTTTGCATGGTTATCTCCTGACTGGTTTGAGACACTTGAAGGCAGTTGTCAAAGTTGTAATGTTCAAGGCTTTGGAACGCTAGAGTTTTGTGATTTCGATGCAACCCCGTGCCCTATCTGCTTAAATGACAAAGCACGCTCTGTGAAGCACCCCGCCGGTTGTAATCATTTGGTGTGTATTGATTGCTTTCGTGAAATGGTGTTTCCAACACGTCCAGAATACCCAAGCACTTACAACTTTGGATTTAAAAGTCCCTGCAACTGTTGTAGCATTGTGCAAGTGCAGCTTGACCAGTGTTGTGAAGAGTATCATGATGCAGAGGACAGGTGGACAGAAACGTCATCACCTGGTCAAGTTGCTTGGAGTATAGCATGTACCTTCTTTGATCATAATTACGACATCAAATGCTCAGAACGACCTGACCCCATGAGGTGTCCATTGTGTCGCAAAAGTATGATTGTAACCTAAATTAAACCAATACATAAAACAGTCAGTTGTTGCGTCAAAACAGCCCGCTGCTACAGCACACAACGGCACACAGTGCCGACTCGTAGCACAGGGAGTACACATGCAACAAAAATAAAACCAATTACATCACCATTGTATCTTCAAACACTGCATACATTGTATAAATTACAAGCCACTTGGCTCTTGTTTGAAACTGCTGCATGTGTAGAAACCAATGCCAGAGTCGGACAATACACCAAACTATGCAGAGTCCGACAAGACGGAAAATTCCGTAGTCATAAAATGGTTACGGTTCTGCAGCGCAGAAATTGTGCTCTGCATCTATACCACATCAATGCTGATTTACAAATTCACTGCTGATCTTGGCAAAAGCACACTGACGCTTGGTGAAATCATTCTCTGGTATGTGGTCTTTCTGACCACCATTGTTGCAATGTACGGCGTGTGCAAGTACAGGACTCTGGCTGATGCACCCTCGGACGACAAGGAAACACTCACGTTCAACAGTTTTATCACAAAGCAGGTCGCAGAGCTGTACATCAAGACCTCGGCGTCAATCGAACAAATTATATACATGGGAGTGCTTGCGCTTAGCGCAAGCGTTCTTGTAGCAACAGAGGCGTTTGGCGACAGAACCGAGCACACGTTTAACAAAGTCGCTGCCAACTGCATTGTGATTTGCGCCGTCTGCAGACTGCTGTTTGCTCATGAGTCTTTTTTCGATCTGACAGCAGAGATTCAGTCATCGGATGTCGTATCCATTGTGCGCGTCGTCACGGTTCACGGCACTGCTATTCTTTCCATCGTGGCGCTGATTGTCGACATGTTTCCAATGAACACCGATTACGAAACAGCAATTGATATGACCAATCTGCAGCTTCTGGACTGCAAAGATCAGTCCATCAGTGACTCGAATATCCTGTACTTTACGCTTGTTCTTGGCCCTTTGTTTCTCTTTATGGTCTGCACAGTTGGTTCAAACTTTGTGCGCAACTTTACACCCGATTGGGCAAACTTAGTCAACTGGCAACTGCACTGGTTTTATGATATGTTCTTCAGACTCGCGGCACACATCTTTGTGTTTGTGGCTTTGTGCGAGCTCATGCGATACATGGCCGAATACAACGACGATATCAAAACGTGCAACAACTACGCAATTTCACGGATTCAAATGGACGCGTGGGACCGTAGTAAAAAACACGACTACTGCTGCGCACACAGTCTCAATCTGTTTAGCTTTAGGCAATCGGACTCTGCTGACCGACTTGGTAACTGTTTAGTTGTGATGCAAATGCTGCTACCGCAAATTTTTCTCATCATTCGTGTGTTACAAATTTACCAACAACACGCAGTGCAAACAAGCTAACGTGTATATTAAATTTATGTACAAAATATTGTAGTACGCGTATATTCACGTGCGTACTGTGACAACTACAATTGCGCGCAACCCTTTTTGTTTATGTGCATATGCAGTTTTGATCTGATTGTCTGCGCAATGTGCGCACTTGCTGTGCTGGTGTACGTGATGTAACTTACAACAACACGCACGCATATGCACCGTGCAGAAGCCTCTCGAATTCTGTATTTTGCCCCGAAAGATAAGCACACCGATCCGTTTTTTGGCAAAAATTTGCGTAACCACTACGTGAGGATTGCGTGAGTCGTCGAGCCTTGTGCCAATTTGACACTGTGCTCTGTACGTATCTAAACAGAACTTTCTACTGCTTTGAGACATGCTCGTTGAAACCTACAAGTTGCTGTGGGAGCACTTTGCAACAAGCATCGAACAAAACGCAAACTATCACCGTATTATGTACCTGTTTTGGGCACTCAAAACCCACCCGGCGCGTCACAAGTTCTCCGTGAGCGTGCTCAACACGACCGAACCTTTTCAATGCCAGTCCTCACTGCGGTGTGGTATCTGCGTCAGCAGTTTTGTGTCCTGTGGTCACAATCTACTTGCACAGCTCGACTGGTGTGGCAACGTGTACAGACTCTGCGGAGTGCTCTTTGCAAGCTCCAACACAATCGTGTTGCTCTGCTGGATGAGACAACCGGTTGCCAAACCCGACCCGGATAACGTGCTTGTGCTCAACATTGCAGTCTACGTATTTGCCGTCATAGCTATGGTGCTTTTAAATTCTGTAAACAAGAATCACATTGTCACACAAAGCACATCACGAATGCGCAAAATCTCCGTCAGCTTCATGTTCATATGCTTTCTCTTCATCTTCCTGCCTGTAATCTGGGCGGTTTGGAAACTGAGCACTCGGAGCTGTCTGACGTGTGAACACTGCTACGGATCAGAATTATCGGCCAGTCTGTTGCTCGTCATGTTGACTATCACTATGCGATTTGCGGACTCCATCTTTGCGGAGCTCTGGTACCAGGGGAGACCGCAGCAGGTGACAAGCGTCCACTCTTTGGCCGCAAGCGTCGCCATGGCGATCGCCGCCGCTGTGCTGGTGCTGAGCGGAGTGTTTCTGCAAACGTACTGTCTTGTGCAACTTGAGAACAAAGACGGGAACTGGTGTGGCCTTGTGCCACTGAGCTACATTCTACCCCAACCTGTACTAATGATCATCAGCACGGTCAAGTTACAAAACAGAGTCAACTCCGTCTGGTTTCTCTGGGACAAGTTCTTTTCGGCGTACGTTTACTGCGTAGTGCTGTTCTGGCCCACAACGCTGTATCAAACAGCAATGCTTAACCGGGCACAGTACGTCACCGCCACAAGCGCGTCCGTGTGCATCGTGCTCGGCGCAAGGTTATTCATCCAAGCGATTCCACACAGCGCGTACTCACAGGTCTCGGGCGACAGCAATGGGTTTTACATGTATTAGCGTATTCTTATACTCACTTCCATCACAGCGTTTACGTATGCGTGTAATAAAGTGCACACTTTTCAAAAGCAAACGTGCTATAAAAAACAACACGTTATGTAAATTTATTAAACGGCCTGTTAGTTATATATGCAAGTTGATGGTGATTCTTTCCCATAAACACATACACTCGACTGTTAGTTAGTTAAGCAGCATTCGCCGCTAAAATACGCTCGACTGGCACCCAGAAAAAGTACACTCTCAAAGTATTTAATAGGCGATGAATCGGCATGTGCGTGTTCAAAACAATCCAAGCCAAGGCTTACGTTTTTTGGCCGGGCGCGGGTTGTCCGAGCTGTCGTCGGCATATGTTGCAAGATTGAACTCGCATCGGAGTTCCGCGTTGCACTTTGGCATCCACGCGCAGATGCTGCTGGTACGCAGCAGATTGTGCAGCTGCGTCACAAAGTGAGCGTCGATTTGCTCAATGCCAGACAAATACACCACGAGTGTGTTTTCGTCTGGATTCTCCTCGTAGACCGTGAACCTCGGCACTTTGCTGCAGTGATAGATGTAGCATTGGATGACTTTTGAGGTGATTGCGTGTAGCTTCTTGTTACGCGTGCACAATGCCACGTGCTCCTCGAGCACGCTCTGTAGCTTCGGCGAGCGATAAAAGGGCCGCGTGTTGTAAAAATAGTGCGCCTTGCGATGGTATTCAAGATCGATCAGGTTTGTCAAAGTGTAGGTGGTGTACATCTGCTTGAAATCAACCTCGACGTTGACACACAGCCGATCGAAATCCTTGATCTCGTCACGCATCGCCGCGAGCGTGTTGTAGTCCAAAAAGACGTTTTTCTGGATAATCACAGTCACGCTCGTGTTGTTCGTCGAAATGCCAACAGCCTTGTTGTACGACAGCTCGCTGATCTCCTCCATCTCCTCGCCACCGAGCAGCTTGCGCACACCGGCACATCTCGAGTGATGGGCCACAAACAGGTCAACAATGAGCTGTGCGTAGGGCTCCAGCACAATTCCGTACCGTTTGATCAGTATTTCTTTTGACAGAACAGATCGTGATTCCAATGGCACGCTTGTGCTCACAGTCATTGATGCCAAAGTGTGTCGCGCAAAACGTCGTGTGTGTGTCGCTAACCGACTGTGTAAAAATAGATACAAGTGTATATAAACTTGGTGTGCCTTGTAGTTTACGCAACAGTTTTTGACGGATTTTTGAGTTAAAAAATCGAAGAAAAATTACAACTTTTGCATCGCTACAAAGCCAGACGTAGGAATTTACCCAAAAGCAAGTGAAGCAGGTGCACAGTGCATTATCGAGACAACCCGGCTGCAGAGTTGTGTGCTAATTACGTTCTAATTACGTTCTAATTACATAATCATGTCAATGGAAAAACAAATCACAAACCGGCTTCATCGCTCAGGAGCCTGCGATTTCAACTGCAGCTACGATGTCACACGCGCGCAGGAAAACAAAGCAAACATCGGCGACAACGACAACCGCCGCATCTTCAAACGCAGCACACACGACCACGAGGACAGCTTCTCCGTCTGCGAGGGAGAACCTCTGTTCACCGTACGCAAAAAGGGCAAATTCGCCGAAACCCCAAACGACCGGTTCAACATGCCGGTCATGTCAAGTGTCAACTGCACAAATCTAGAAGCACTTGACATCCGCGGGAATAACAAACTGCTCAAGATCCTGTACGAGACTCCACCCGAGAAAGAGGTGCGTATCTTCGACATGCTCAAGCAAGCGTCCAAACGCATGGGCGTCCATCACGGCGCAGCACTAAACATCCCGGAGCTTAACCATCTTGCTCCTGCGCTCCGAGACGACGTCATGAATGCAATGCTTCTGCACAGCATTCGCGAGTCCTTCTTCGGCCAATACAGGCCAATTGGTGTCTCCGTGTCCAAATGGATCTTCAAAATGCTCGGCCGTCAAGGTAACGAGTTTGTCGCCACACTCGGAGGTCTGAACACGATCTACGTCGACACAGACGTCCAGTGCGGCGACACCCTAATTGTGGACATGCCGTTCGAAGAAGACTTTGCAGAGAACACAGACATTATGAGAGCCTACAAAGAGTGCCAAGCGGGCAAATCGCGCATCTGCCGAGACTACGGCTTCTACCCCGTGCACTACAAAAAGGGCACCCCGCAGGGCAAAAAGACGCTCATTGTCCGACGCATGCCTCAGTTCGCCGGCGGCATTCACGACAAGTACCTCAGGCAAGGGTTTGTCAATCGTGGTCAGGTCATCGGCATGTGCGTCAAATCCGCTGCAAAAGGCGAACGATGCGACATTGTGCTTGCGTCAAACGCAATCGGCATGCGCAACAACAAAGACCAACCTCATGCAATTATGATCTAAACTGATGTAATAAAACACACACGTACTAACTGCTGTAATAATGATCTAAACTGCTTAGCAAAACGCGACCATATAACACCAAACACACGCGTAGTAACACAACAGAGCTCCACAAATGGTAACCGAAACCGACGTGTACGTCTGCGCCGCAGTCGGCACTGTGTACGGCGCACTGATGGCCGTTGTGTACGCGTGCGTAGTAGCATTTCAAACAAATGCGCCTGTATGACAACTAATCTTTACAAAACCAGTCCTAATTTACATAAACTCATAGACTGTCGTCGGTATCGGATGTGCTATCTGAAAACGATACACTATCCGCAGAATAGTACACATCCGTGTCGTTGTGCTCCTGCGGACTGCAAATCTTATTCCCAAATACATCTGTCCGGGCGTAACAATTGCCAACCCAGTGGCTGTCTCGGCCGCAGCGTAAACATCTGCTGTTTGCGTGATACAACTCCGTTTGTAACATATGTCTCATTGCCGGTGACAAACGCATGCTCGAGTACGAGCCCCCTCGAACTTTATCAATTCCGTAATGCATCATCACTTTCTTCACGTGCATATCCTCGTGCAATCTCGCCTCAGTGCTCGAGCAGTTGAACTTTTGCAAAGGGTACTCACTGCTGAGACAAACAGTTTTGTGACGTTTGGTCCATTCTGATGCTTGACCGCAACGATGCTGCTGCAGTCGTTTCTGAGGGTTTGTAGTCGTTCCAACGTAATAATACCCGTGGTCCAATTGCAGCGTGTACAGATACATTTATTCAAAAATTACGTGCGTGTGCTGTGGGTCCAAATACGATCGTGTGTGCGATAAATTATTGAGATACTGCCTTGCTCAATATGCCTGCGTTAGACAACATGCACGCGTTTGTTTGCGCCGTATGTGCAAAAGTTGAGCACAAGATACAAAACACACAAGTGCAATACACCCCGTACCCCGTACCGCAATACACCGCAATACACCAAACAAAATCAGGATAATACGCTTAGCACTGCATTCGTCTTTAATGCTGTATCAAAAAATACTCGCTACTCATGCGATGTGTGTTTGCCTAAGTGGCAGCAACTCGTACGTCACTACCACTGCGCATGCATATCAGCAAACAACTGTTTCTGACGTTTATGCAGCGCGGTCTGCCTGCGGATGTGTGTGTTTCCATTTTGTTTCAGCATTACACCAAATGGAGGTGGGTACAGCATACAATGCGTGCAATTGCGCCGTGTCAGCCGTTCCTGGCCACTCTTACAAGACGCGTCTTCTACTGCACTGGATGTGCTGCGTGCCTGAATCATGCCAACGACGAACCTTTCGGGCCGTTTTTCCCCGCAAGAATCCCACGACGCAAGATCGGACAGTATGTGCACATACGTTCGCAATGTGCGCACAACAACAAGTTTGCGATTTGTCATGTGCTGTGTCCGTTGATCACATAGAGTACACACAAACTTGGTGATCCAATGCCGTCGTCAGGTTGCATTGATCCGGCGTGCGATTCGTAACTGCTAGTATTGATGCAATAAACAACAGTCGTAATGGTAAAGGCGATTCGTGTGCTAGATTCGGACAATGCAGCAGCCACCCGTGACGGCCACCAGCGCGGCGGTACCGCTGCTGCGAGTACGCCGGGTTGTGCGTCTGCAAATAGTCTTTGCCAAAACTGATCCCAACAAACGGTGACAGCTTTGGCATCGGACACTCGACTGTCAGCACTGACGCGTTTATGCTCAAAATCGCCCCTTGCCAGCAATCCGCAAGCAGTAACGAGAGCACAACCTGTCCACCGTGACCGCCTGCTACAATCAGAGCCGGAGGCGCCACCACGCCAGTCAGAATGTCCTGCCGAATTTGCCATGCCAGTCGCATCAAACCACCGTCACAGTCGTCTTGGTCATCCGGCAGACGCAACAACCCCGGGCTGTGCCAATTGCACGGGTACTCGGAGTAATTTTTCGAATGCGCGTCGCCGTACTCGTTGTACGGACTGCCCTCTGCTTTGCATACGTCGCGGAGTAAACAAAACTCGCTCAGACTCGTCGCCACACCCGCACCGGGTACCACTAACAAAATCCCTCCCGAGTGGTGCGCATTACACCATGTTCGCCCTCTGTCAGGCGAGTAACACACTTGGTTTGCCACACTTGACTTAAACAATCGATTGACACAATTAGCCATACCTGTGAATTGCCTGAAGACACCACCTCGTGCACAACACTTGGTGCCAATCAATGCCTGAGAATACAATTTCACATCTCTCGACTACAACCTTGCCGTAGCCAATCAACGTCACGAAAAAAATATGAGTTAGTATATATACGTCGGCTGTGTATATTGGCTACAAGAGGCACAATACATTCGTTTCGTACCAACAGGGTCGCGAAATCTCAAGCGTATCCTCACGTCTCGTAACATACCCGTTGCGTAATCAAGTCAAGCAACAGCAACACCTGCAGACCATACTATGGAAACCATCACCCGACTGAAGCAAAAGTTCAGCCCTTCCAACCCTTCTGCGTCACTGCAAAAATCCACCCAATCGTGGGCCGATGAGTGCGAAAATGATGCTGCCGTGAACAACACGCTGAATTTTTCTGCGGGGAGTGGCGAGAACAACGATACAGCACCTGGCGGCGGAACAGGTGCTGATGATGGTGCACCAGCAGCAAATGGCAATCAAACACCTGCGAAAGCATCTGATGCAAAAACACTTTCACAACATGAACAATCTGTGATAATGTCGGCGCTTTCCGCCGTGCAGCATTTGCAACTGCCACCTAAGCCACAAAATCACATTGCATCAGCAGCTACTAAAATCACATTAGAAAAAAAAGGAATATCAACAGCATCACAAAACGAAACGCACAAGAAATTCAGAATGGTGGTCCCCGAAAACACTGAGGCTTATACTGAGTTATCTCAAATTTACAAGAACTTCACGGACATGTATGCTTCTGCGTATTGGTTTCAAAAAAACAGAAAATTGTTGAAGGATAACAAAAGCGAGATAGACAATTCATGGAAGACAAACAGCAAGCAGTACAAAACATTTCTTAACCGCTTACAGATAGAAATTACACGTAAAAACAAACAACCTCAATTTCGCCGTTTTAAAACCAAATCGTTTGGAAGTAATTGGACACATGTCAGCAAAGCGGTTTTTCATATCGGTCGATTGTTGGGAAAAACAACCGAAGATGTAAAAACCGACCTGCCAACGCCTGACGATTTGGAAAAATATTTCAAAGATAATAGCTTGCCACTCGAAGATAGACTACAAAATGAAATTGAGCAATTGGAAAAAGATGGAAAAAATTTGCAGCCACTAGAATACACGCGAAAATTTGATTGTGCGACAATGGTGCAGTTTGAAAGTGTCTTGACAAAAGAAGCCCTTGATAAAATTCACGCAGCAGGAGAACAACTTAAAACATACAACAAAGAAATGGCAAAGAAACGTGCTGAAGCAAAAAAGCAGAAACAGGTACTTCAAAACATCACAAACGCCACTAAAAAAAAGAATAAAGCCAATCAAACAGCGCAATCTGGAAAAGATAAACAAATAGCTGCACTTACAACAGCGGTGAATACACTATCAGCAAAAGTCAAATCTCTCGAGAACCAAAAAAAGTCAGCATCTACAGATTTATTGTCGCTATCCACAGAACAGATACGAGATGCTTTGAGTACAATTGTGGAACAAACAAAGATAATGACAGATACGGCATCTAGTTTGGTTCAAAATTTTGCCAATTTGTCATTGTCTGAATTGTCATCATCCGATATTTACAGTCAAAAAACGCATGCAATACAAAACCTACGAAAGATCATAAAAATACACAACGTATTTACAAGAGAAAAAGCTGATTGTAACGCCCACAGAGACAGACACAAGGAACGCTTTGATACACGACAATTAGACGTAACCTTTACAAATTTGGAGAACGTACACGAAAAATGTAAATATATACTTGAAACCGCAAAAACTCGGCGTCCGACGCGTATTATGTTACGTTTTTTACGTGATTTCTTACGTTTTGGGGCAAATTCAGAAATCAACAAGATCTGTGTGGAAATTAAAGCATTGCTCCGCGTCAGAGTACCTGTTACCAGTGATTATGCTGATGTTGAATCGCAACAAAACATGAAATGTATAGATTATTTAATATCTCAACTCAATTAGATTGCAGCATCAAATCCACCGCATACAAAACCTTGAATCATTCTTACTTTTTCGTGTATAAAAACACAATAAACTTGTATTTGCATCTGATGACATCTTTATGGTTAGCGATTAGCAATACCTTATTAGGCACAGTATGTATCGGTTTGACAACATTGTACATACTTGCGCACGTGATGGCGTGGTCGCCGGACTGCGTCGACAGTTCGAACGCGTACGTAATTTACACGCAGTTTCGCAAGAAGGACGCGATCACGTTGTCTGTGATCTGCAACATTCTCATCACGCGCGTGTGGGTGGTTGTCGAGACAGAGTGGCTGCTTGAGCTACCACAAGTGCGTTCTACGCGCAGGAGTTGGGCATCGCTTGATAGAAACAACTGGTTGATTGGTAGCATTGCCGCGGCATTGGTCACTGATGGTATTAATTGGTTGCTTTGGATTGGGCGGGCCAACGAGTGTGAATCAGCAAGCGCGTCGAAACGACAGACCATCGCCAATTGGTGCGCACGAGAGAACTCGAACGATTTGATCAGCGTGTTGGCAATAGTGCTGTCCATTGTACTGACAGTGGTACATTTGCTGGTGTACATCAGCTACTGCCACGAGGACGAGGCACGTCAAAACAACAGCTCTGAGGATCAGAACCTGGGGCCACCGCCTCATTACTTTTCGTCAATGAAATCACGCACTGTTGTGTCCAAGAGCGGAACAACAGAACAGTAGATTGCATTTGCTAACAGTCATTGGTTGCGCCACAGATTGTTGCTGATTTGCGCAGTAGTTTGCTAACAGTAGATGGCATTTGGTTAACGAGTGTCCGTCTGATTTGTTCCAATTGGAATAAATTTGTAGTAAGTTTGTGTATATATTGAGTGTAGTGTTTGTGCAAGTATTGCACGGGTGCCATGACAAGCGGACTTGTGGAAACTGTGCTTTCGTTTACGACAATTGGCAGTCTAATTGTTGCGTTTTACATGTGGTGGAAGAAGCAGCAGCTGCAGCAACAGATTGATGACAAGTACAACCGGCTTTCGCAGACAGATGTTGTCGCAGAAAACGCAAACCTGCTGAATCTTACGGCGGAACGGGACGAAGCACAGCGTAACTACAGCCAGATGGTTGAAGAAATGCAGGAGTGCAAAACCCAGTGTGCAAACACACTTGAAAAAGAGCTAGAGAAGCACCAGGAGACAGAGCGTAACTTGACCGAGAAAATAAACACTCTTACGCAGCTGCTAAACGGAGAGCATGTCAGCGTAAATGTCGTCAACGCCGATCAGATGCCGCAGTTGAACGAACAACTTTTAGCAAAAACACAGGAGTATGAATCGGCAGAAAAGGATTTGAACAAGAAAACATCCGAATGCGACAAAAAAATGCTTGCGTGTGAGCAAAAGTACACCCGTTTATACAAACCGTTTTGGAAATTGCTGTGTATATTGCGCAGTGTGCATCAGAATGAAAGTGTGTTGCCTACGCATGTTGACAGCATGGTACAATACGTGAATGGTTATTTCCACTTTGATATTGCTGAGATGCAAGACGATGATGAGCTCAGACAGCATATAGCGCAAAAATTATCGACATTGGACTACCTCGATGCAGACTAGCAGTTGCGCACAGAAACGCCGTGCGTTGTCTGCGGGGCGTAGCAGCTGCAAGACTTGAACCTACTGCTCCCGGCAAAACTGGGAACCATCCAGCAAACCAGTACGAACACTTCTAAGCACACATACTTGCATAATTTCGATTGTTTACTTACTAAAGCCATATTTGCACAATGATACTGTACACGTTGGTTACTGCATCTGCCCTGTTTTGTTCGTTATTTGTGCACTGGGCGTGCGAGTTATACGCGCCTCCTTTCCATATCATCGCGCGCGTAATAAGCGTCTTTGCGATCTGCTCGTCGTGGATTGCGGCCACAATGGCGTCGAACTCGTCGTCTGCTTTGAGTGCGCAGTACGAGTCTTTTCGCGTCTCGTGCCGCATGAACACGACGTACGATGTGAACGTGAACGTGAATCCGGGTGGTATGTCTATCTTGCGTATGATCTTTTCGAATTGTATGGCGTGAAACGCCTGCAGTCGCGGAAGCAGCTCTGTGAGCGAGCAGTCCAACTCGTCTATGATATGGTAGCCGAACCACACGGCGTCTGTGACAGTCATTATGTGCGTTGCCAGATGTGACGGTAGCGCGGCCTCAAGACGCGCAACGACGTCTTTTACGGCCCCCCATACGTTTTGCACGAGCCGCGGGTGTGTGTGGCGCATGCAGCCAATCATTGCGTTTGCGTGCAGTTTGAGATAGGACCTACGAGCCTTTTGAAACGTGCCTGCTGAGGCGTCAATTGCTTTGATTTCATCGAGCAGTGTTTTGAACGTCGACACAATGACTGTATGCTGGCTGTTTTCGCGGCGTTCAAACCAATCGCCTCCCGGGGGCTGCGTGTGCCAGAGCAAGTGGCGTTTAACTTTGTGGGGATTGCCGGGCACGACTGCACACGGGTCGATGTTGTACGCGACAATCGCCGACGGGTACGCGGACGCAATGTCGATTTCAAGCACACACAGCGCGTACCTGGAGTCGTCTTTGTAATGCCGGCTCGCGTTCTTTGTCTTGTCTAGGACCTCTCTGATGCGCTTTTTCTGTTTGCACGTGCCGAACTGTATTTTTCCGGGGCTTTTGCCGTGCGCCGCGTAGGCCATGGCCAGCTGCTTTTGCCATAGTTTGCTGTGAGGGTATTGCTCTTGCATATTGAGCGGGAAAATGACCTCGTCTGCGAACGAAGCCAAGAACTCTTGCGTGAGAAGCAGTTGCTCGATCCATTGCTGAGATGCTTGCAGACAGAACATCAGCAAGCAGTCTTTGACGCAATAGTTGATCATCTCCGTGTTGTACACGGTGTAGTCAATGCGTTGCTTGTGCATGTACAGGTTGTGCATGCACAGGTTGGACAACGAGTCGGGCCCGGTTCCGTCCATTTTGACACAAAGAGGCAAACACGACACGTGGCCTTGCTGCTTGAGGCGGATGCTTCGCCGCGCACAGACCTGAGTGTCCACACAGGTGACCCCGCTGAGATGGTAGTTTCGCGACGCCCAGTTGCTGTATTTGCGATGAAACGAGTATTCCTGCGTAGTGTACGATTTGTTGTATATAAACGGTTGTACGTCGACATTGTTGCCGAGCAACGCAGTGTGCAAGTACGCCAGATCGGAGTTCAACGCGTGGTTGTACAGCACGTCTACGGGTCGCGGCCGAACGCCCAGTCCGTGAACCAAACCGAGGGTGACTGCCGCCACGTACGCCGAGTCGTCGTACGCGGTGTGTGCCGGTGTGAGCACAATGTCGTATCTGTGCCGACACGGGCCCGTGCATTCGTCCGGGTTGTGCACGGGCACACGGGCGACGCTGATGTCGCAAGGCGTCAGCAGCCGGTCGCATGCCAAGCTGGCCTGGGCTTTGAGCAGGCAGGCGTGAGCCAGCACTCCGGCGAGTCTGATCAGACGCGACGTTCTTCGCGTGTGCACGCCGCTGCTACGCGCAAGCACGATGCATAACACTTGCGCACCGAGGGAGTCCGCGTTCTTCACAAGGCACGGCGTCTTGTCACTCCACTTGCAATGTACCGCCACGGCCGTGTGCCACGCGGTTTCGCCCTTGTACGGAAAATGCTTGCTGTAGGACAGCTGATGCACAAACTCGTTGTAAATCAGCACACACGCGCATGTGATCGACGCGTCGACGATTTCAATGTCCACAATTGCGCACTGAATCGTTCTCGGTCGGGAGTGCATTGTAGTAGCTCCGGACGCAAGCAAACAGTCGACAGCAACACGCTCGTGTTGGCCCAAATGGTCGTGGTATAGCATGTCGCCGAGTCTGCAACGCGTCAGTGTCTGCTTCAAGTCCTCATGTCCTTGCGTTCCTGATTTGCTGCAATAAGAATACTTAATCTCGAGCACGTGCGGGCGCGTGCCGCGTGCGTTAAAGTTCATTTCGAAATCGATGTAGGCCGGAATGACGTCCAACTGTCGAACACAGAGCACGTCCGGGTGGGTCTGCAAACAGTCCGGTACTGTGCCATTGACCATCAAAAACATGGTTTCGTATGGCTGCATGTATGCCTCCTTGGGTTCGCCGTCAGGTGTCAGCCAACTGACGAGATACGGAGCGTCGATACAAACCCCGTAGCGCTGGCTGCAGCTCTGTTTGCACGTCAGATACTGTTGCTCAAGCATCTTGTACAGCTGCCCGCATAGCAGCGGTTGCATTGCTGCTACGCGGAGCATGTGCTGCATCAAGCAATCGACTTTTTTTTGAAATTAACGGCAGGATGTATATACGACCGAGTTTCAATGGCAAAGTAAACAATCACATCCACATTGAAGGTGATGCTGTAGATTCACACTCGTAGCTATCCGTTTCGTAGCTATACGGACAGCAGAGAGAAGAAACACTAGCACTGTCTGCAAAGAGAAGAACCTGCAATGCACAATCAGCACCTGTGCGTGATTCTCAACGTACTTGCCCTGGCAATGACCGTAATCTTTTTGCTCTCGGTCCTGTTTCTGATGCCACAACAGAACCTACACAACGCCGAGAGCGAGACGATGACAGTGCGGCAAAACACACGGTTCGAAAACGTCACAATAGCAAACAGCACGATGCTGGCGATTGTGCTGCTGCTTGCGCTTGCCAACATGTTCAGTAGTCTCGGAGACAAATTTGTGCAAATGTGCGTGTTTGTTTGTCGCGTCTACCACACTCTGCACGAGGCAGAACCAGATGCTGCAATCTTCAAATCCTCGACATTTGCCGGTCTTGCCGCTCTGAAAAATGAAAAGC
>Ga0181568_10000805_pt1 | contig 28350 bp, 17 predicted proteins | sample 101ome_20_FD_133758 | JGI IMG/M metagenome (GOLD analysis project Ga0181568, IMG submission 133758) | Coastal salt marsh microbial communities from the Groves Creek Marsh, Skidaway Island, Georgia - 101404AT metaG (megahit assembly) | ecosystem: Environmental > Aquatic > Marine > Intertidal...
GAACTGTAAATTTGCATTGATATGCATTGGAGCATACGGTCCATTTGCGAGCGAAAAACTGTTCGAAGCATTGTATCCAAACGTCGGGCTTGTCCAAGTTGAAGTAGGTGGAATCACAATCTTGACGTCATCAACAAACCAATAATCACAACATGTACCGCTTCCCGATGTTTGTTGGATTCGGAATTGCGATGTGGAATGAAGCGCTGCCGAAGGCAAGACGGTTGAATATTGGAAATTACTGGTCTGAGAACCACCGCCTTGGAAGGTGTGGAATATTGTCCACTGCCCGCTTGCGGTCTTGTATTTGAGCTGAAGATTCTCCCCTGAATCCGGTGTTTCTCCACAGCCTGAACGACCTTCGTGGACCCATGCATGGAAGGGAATGTTCGAGCGACCTGAGAGATCCATTGCAGGCGATGTTGCATGGGTTGAACCTGCATAGGTTCGAAGGGAACCTCCGGAACTGCCGTTGTATCCACAGGAAGGAGTCGTTACACGGCCGCTGTATGAATTGGAAAAGGTCCAACCTTGGGCCCCGTTGTTAAAATCAAAACCCGGTTCTGAACCTGCACCTGAGAGAATACCGGATTGAGTGAACGTGTTGTCCTTGGTTGCATCGATATGATTCCACGATGCATCCCCTTCCCAAAGCAAGGTCTGGGAGTTCTCCATTGTATCGGATTGAATGGACATATCAAGCGAGGTAATCGCTCCTGAGCTTGTAGGGACGTCGAGTTCAAACGGCGTTAGACTGGCTTGACCGGGACGAACATCGACGGTGACTGGCGTCCCTTCAGCGACAGAATCGACAGTTCGATCGCCATCCAAGAAGAGCGATGGAGCCGGTGGAGCGAAGGTCGTGTAAGGTCCCATGACAAACAAAAAAAGCACGAGCAAAGCAACACTACGTCCCTTTGGAGAGCCGCCCATGTGTTCCTCCTGATTTTCCAAGGACTTGAATGTGTCAGTCCCGTAGACTGCCCGGATTGAAGGGAGAGATTGAAAACAAAGGGGCATTTCGCATGCCATGGTTCGACCGAGCCCTGCAGGTGAACTCGACGCTGTTGCTCTTGAAACAGCACTCCTCGAAACGTGGAAGAATGAAGAAACCTTCCTGCAGTCCATCGATTCCAACAGAAAGGGCGCCCCTTTCATTTTCCTCGAAGGCCCCCCTACTGCCAACGGCAAACCTGGGATTCATCACGTCGTGGCTCGAGCATACAAGGATCTTGTTTGTCGATGGAAGACCATGGAAGGATTTCTTGTTGAACGGAAAGGTGGATGGGATACACACGGTCTTCCAGTTGAAATTGAAGTGCAAAAGCGACTTGATTTGATGAGCAACGAGGCCATTGAGCAATTCGGAATGCAAGCATTTAACGATGCATGTCGAGAAAGTGTTTGGACCTACGAGAGCGCATGGCGCGAGATGACCGAACGGATGGCTTATTGGGTCGATTTGGACAATCCATACGTCACACTCCACAACGACTATGTTGAATCATGTTGGTGGGCATTGAAACAAATGTTCGACAAAGATTTGTTGTATCGAGGTCACAAGGTTCTGCCATATTGCCCACAAACCGGAACTTCCTATTCGAGCCACGAAGTGGCCTTAGGCTACAAAGAAGTCGAGGAGCCATCGGTCTATGTGAAGTTCAAATTGGTCGATGATTCAGCCTCTATCTTGGCTTGGACGACAACACCATGGACGCTACCAGGCAACGTTGGTCTCGCTGTTGGCCCTGATGTGACCTATGCGCGATGTCGTGTTCGTGAACAACCTGAAGGTTGGCAAGGACGTGGTGGAGCGTCTGTTGGTGAAGAGTTGATTCTTGCAAAAGATTTGATGGGTGAAGTGCTTCGACATCACGTCGACATTATCGAAGAACTACCTGGCTCTGAACTGGTTGGGAAATCCTACGAACCGCTCTTCCCGGGTGCTGTACCGCGTGGAGATTCAACAACGGCATGGACAGTCTTATCGGCTGATTGGGTGACAACAACCGATGGTACAGGTGTGGTTCACACCGCTGTCATGTACGGTGAGGACGATTACAATCTTGGAATGGAAGTTGGCCTTCCAGCGTATCACACCGTCAACATGGAAGGAAACTTCGTTGATGGCGTGCACCCACAACTCGATGGTCGTTATGTCAAATCATGCGATGAAACTGTCATGGACATTCTCATCTCTCGAAGCGAAGATATTGCTTCAGGTCTTCTTTATCGCGAGAAGGATTACCTCCACGATTACCCACATTGTTGGAGAACCGATCACCCACTTCTTTACTACGCCATGGATTCATGGTTTGTTCGAATGACGGCCGTCAAAGAACGCCTCCTTGAATTCAATGATGGTGTTGAATGGGCACCAGATTGGGTTGGAGAAGGACGATTTGGAGAATGGTTGCGTAACGTCAAGGACTGGGCTATCTCGAGAGAGCGTTACTGGGGCACACCTCTCCCTGTTTGGAGAGATGAAAATGGAAATATGAAATGCATCGGTTCCATTGCAGAACTTCAAGAGGAAGTTGCGAAAGCAAATGCTGCAGGATTCGACAATCCAGATTGTCCAGATGATGTTGATTTGCACCGCCCTGTTGTCGATGCATTTACGCTTGTTTCAGACGATGGCAACCCCATGCATCGAGAACCGTTCGTGATGGATTGCTGGTTTGATTCAGGTTGTGCGCCATTTGCTCAATGGCACCACCCGTTTGACGAAAACAAGACCTTTGATTCATCGTTCCCGGTGGACTACATCTGCGAAGGTGTGGACCAAACTCGAGGATGGTTTTACACACTCCTCGCCGTGTCTACCACGGTGTTTGATTCACCTGCCTACAAGCGCTGTTTATCCCTCGGACTGATCCTTGATGCAGAAGGCAAAAAGATGTCCAAATCGAGAGGAAACATTGTCGATCCATGGGATCACTTCAACCGAGAAGGTGCTGATGCGACACGATGGTACATGGTGACCGCTGGCGCTCCTTGGAACCCATTGAAGTTTGACTCGAACGGCGTACGTGAAACCTACGCCAAAATGTTCCTTACGCTTTGGAACGTCTACCGATTCCATGCAGACTATGCTGCTTTGGATGAATTTGACCCTGCTTCCTCGACATCTCCTTATGAGAGTCGTTCGCGTTTGGATCGATGGATTCTTTCCAAGCTTCACACCACCGCAAAGGCCTACCATGATGGCTTCATCAACTGGAATTTCCACAAGGCCTGTCGTGAACTTGAAGATTTCATCGTCAACGATTTGTCGAATTGGTATGTTCGTCGAAGCCGTCGTCGATTATGGGATGAAGCGGAGTCCGGAGACAAACTCGCTTGCCAGCACACCTTGCATGAGATTCTCGTGACCTTGTGCCGACTGATTGCACCCGTAAGTCCATTCATGGTCGATACCATTCATCGAAACCTCACCGGGCAAACCGTTCATACAGCAGCATGGCCGCTTGGAACACCTGGTTCTACCGAGGGCGCGACAGCTGATGCATGGGACAATGATCTCGTTGCTGCAACTGCTCAACTTCCTCCTCATGATGTTGGACTTGAACACGAGATGGAACTCGTTCGTGAACTGGCTGAAACTGGACGCCGTATCCGTATTGATGCGCAGCGACGACAACGTCTTCCGTGCGCCGAAGGATGGATTGTTGCAGGACCAGACCTCCAACCCTATCACGACCTGCTCTGTGAGGAGTTGAACGTTGAGAGCATCTCGGTCGAAACCGATCTTGACCGTTTCCAACAAGTCGAACTTGCAGTGAATTTCCGTGCATTGGCACCGCGAGCAAAGGGTGACGTCAATGCTATCGCTGGTCAAATCAAGAATCATTCAAACCAAGAAGAACTACTCGCAAATATTCGAAATGGTTCGTGCACGATCATGGGTGTTGACATTCTTGAATCTGATGTCGAGGTTCGTCGAGCAGAGCGAGAGGGTTACGCTGCGGCGACCATTACCGTTGGAGAAGGAGATGATGCATCCCATGTCAGCCTTGTTCTCGACATGCAAGACACACCTCACCTCCTTTCCAAGGGCCTAGCTCGTGACATCACTCGACGAATCCAATCGAAGCGTAAGGACATGAACTTGGACATTGAAGCGATGATCGATGTCGAAGTTTGGATGAAGGATGTTCCTGAACTGTTCGAGGACGACCAGGCGTGGATTGCTAAGGAAACCCGAGCATCGGGCATTGCCTTTAGCGAAGAACAGGCACCAGCAGATGCCGAATCCTTTGACGTCGACGGGGCACAAATTGCCTATCGTGTTCACAGTGCTTGAGGTTGGAACATGCGGGTGATTTCGCTCGTACCAAGCCTAACGCTTACACTTGCAGAGTTGGGGTTTGAAGCATCACAGCTTGTTGGTCGAACACCATGGTGTATCCACCCCGAAGCGTTTGTTCGAGAGGCTCAAATCATCGGCGGTACAAAGACGCCCAACCTCAACAAAATACGCAAACTAGAACCAGATTTGGTTATCTTGGACCGTGAAGAAAATCCAAAAGAATTCTACGACGAACTCATTGAATCGGGCATTACGACCTACGTGAGTACGGTTGAGCATCCCCGTGAGGTCCCTGTGATGCTGATTGAACTCGGGGAACTGTTGGGGCTTGAATCAAAGGCCATGGAACTTGCTGATGCAATTCGTACGGAGTTAGAGCTATCGAACAGATCAGGTCCAGTCGTACTTCCGATGATTTGGCATGACCCTCTCATGGCAGTATCGCCAACAAAGTATGCAGGAGCTTTGCTTGAATGCTGCGGATTCAGTGTTCCAGACCTTGCCCCTAGCGGGAACGGTTACCCCGTTGTTACTCCAGAAGCCATTCAATCTCACAACGTGGAGGGTCTTCTGTTATCGAGTGAACCGCATGAATTTTCCAAACAAGAAGGTGAGACAATTTGTGATGCAGTTGAAGCATTGGGCGGGCCAAGGCCATGGACCAGATGCATTGATGGAGAGGCGTTGACATGGTTTGGAAGCCACACCTTACAGGGACTTCGCACCTTTACTGCTCTTTGCAAGGATTTGAAAACAGCCAATGAGTAGCCATGACATGCGCAGAGCACTTCTTGCCATTATGCTGGTGATCAGCATGGTTCTTGCAGGATGTTTTGGCGATGGAGAAACCATCGTTGAAATCGAGGAAGCGACATCTGCATGGAATGATTACATTCTCATCGATGAACAGCAACATGAGTCTCCACGAGAGTTCATGACCGTTGATTTGCGGACAAACGAAACGACGAACATGACTTGGGCCGTTTTCGATGAATCCAAAGGTGGAAATTGTTGCGAACACTACATCGCTACAACAATTCAAGGAGCCATCCTAAACATCGGAGGCGAGTACCCCGTTTGGTCGGTCGACCGAGGCCACGAATGGGATACGTGGATTCCTGGAGTCACTCCTGACCTGCAATGTCGTACCTTCGTTCCAACAAATCCTGGTACCGAAGGGCTAGGGGAAGGAAGCATTGTTCAGGCGACCAATGGAGACATCATCTCGATGTCATGGTTTCCCTACGTTGGAGGAGATCTTAAACTCGACAAATTCTATGCCATTCTGTATGATGATTCTGAAATGGAATGGAAATGGTGTTACAACCGAATAACAGAGCCGTTCTACGATCGCAGTTGGCAAGTCGAAGTCATTGGACCAATCTCTTCCAGCATTGGCAATGGTGAATGGGCTTCGCTTGTCATTTCCAATTTCTGGCATCAAACACAGAATGCAGGCGGTCAAATCTCAGTCGACGGACTGAATTACTATCCAATTCAATTCCCTGGACGGTCCTCTTCGCAACCGAGCATCGAAGTCGATTTGGATTTCACAAATGCTTCGCTCGATTTCTTTTGGGACGTGAACAAACCACACAAAGAGATGCGTGCGTTTGCAGTTCCAAGCGGGGGCCTACTCTTCCCACAATACTTCGACAATGGCAATGCAGCTTTCCTAGACACGACCCTTTCATGGAATGAACTTGCGGTCCAATTCCCAAGTGAATATTGTCAAATTGACATGACAGGAACCATTCATTGCGTCGCAAACACCGGGACTACGTTCACACATTACACCTCAAGGGATGGTGCAGTTTCTTGGGACAACTACACCTATGACCTCGGCGATTCAGCCTCGAGCATCGAAGAATGGGAGTTCCAAGCGAACGGGGAGCACGACCTGTTTGTACTCAATGTACGATATCAATCGAGCGAGGGGCCCGATGTTGATGTTCTGTTCCACACACGCGGATACAGTCAAGACCTTAGCCCAGACACGCTTACTTACATCGGACAAGGAGATCTTGATTCGACTTCGGGAGCCGGAAACGACATCCGATTCGATTTCGCAAGCCTGGCAATCCTACGCGACGGAGGAGTTGTTGTAGCATACCACGATTCGACCCACGTCGACCCATTGTTCGCTGTCGAATTAAACATGCCAGATTACCAACAATAGTTCCTAGAGAGGGGTTATCCTCAAAAGCCCTTGACAGACGATGTACTGTGATGGTGCTAAGCAATCTACCTGGAATTGGCGAACGATTGATGAAGCGATTGGATGATCACTTTGGTGGTCGTCACGAACTCATTAGAACCTTGGAATCGGGAGACATCTCTCGTATTGCAGAGGTTGAAGGCATATCGATAAAACGCGCCTTAACCCTTGCTCGAGAATACAACGGGGCTGAAACGACTTTCCTTGCGACCCCTGAGGCAGAGAAGTTACACGCACAAATCATCGCTTCTATGCAACGGTTTTCCTCCAATGCTGCAAGCTCCTCCCGAATGCAGATGTTGATGCCACTCCATCAACTCGACAAACGGCGAGAACGGTGCAAAGATATGTTGGATTTTGCCAACGAAGCGCCCGAAGCATTTGCTCATCTTCGATCTTTGTTCAAGGATTTGAGTTATACGCGCCGTCCAACACAGCGATACGAGCGAATCATTGTCAGCCAGCAGGAACATCCTGAATGGGAACCCTATGTCCGAATCCTGACACCGAGCGCTCAAGAGTCTTGGAAGGATTACACCGTGTTCAAAACGGTGACATGGGTTGGACGACATGGCCCCGAGGACCTTCCACCAGGATGGTTGGTTTTACCAGAATCGGGCCGTAGCGACGTCATGGTTCCTGAATTTACACTCGATTGGTTCACGAACAACAGGAAGGCTCTGAAAGTTATTCTTGATTTGATGCAATGGAAAAACGAAGGAAATGGCAACATCCATTCAACCCTTGAAACAATTTTTGCTGAGACGAATGGACTTGAACAACTTACGGCTGTATTTGCAATGATGAGTGATTCAGGTGATGTTGAGGCAATGGAAGAAATTCGAGATGGCCTTTGGAACATGGCGAAACGCATGGAGGATGATCTCAATCAACGAATTTCCTCTGGAATGGAAACAGCATCACTGGATCTGACGGGTTCGGACATGCTTGAGGCGCTTGCCGATGCAGCAACATTTCAACGTAAACTTGCTTCCGCAACCGAGGATGTCATCACAGATATTCTCGAACAAGGGCGAAATGAACTCTCTGCATATCTTGAAGCAAGCGGTTTGCAAGCACCGTTTGACCTCTATTCATCCAATTGGCCTGTCAAACTCAATCGTTCCGTTTTGGATAAAATCAACGATGAACTTGAGCGAAGAATCAACGATAGTCGCAACGATCATTTGCTCCGATTAGCAACTAAACTCGCTGACCTCAAACCTCTTTGTGAAACCGCAATCCAGAGGCTCGTCGAACATGACATGTGGTACAGTATTTCATCTTGGGCTATGCATCACAACGCCCAACTTCCTGAATTGGTACAACACGGAATTTGGTTTGAAGATGCACGACATCTCTTCATTGAGGGTGACGTTCAGCCTGTCAATTATGGATTGGGCCTTGCGGCACCGAAAGGAGATCGTCAACCAATCGCCCTTCTGACTGGTGCCAACAGCGGGGGAAAAACGACCCTACTCGAATTGGTCGCTCATGTAACCATTCTTGCACACATGGGACTTCCTGTTCCTGCAAAACATGCCTTTGTTGGTCGGATTGAGGCGTTGCACGTTCTGGCGAAGTCAAGTGGCACACAGAGTGCTGGAGCGCTCGAAACCACCTTGGTCGATCTCGCCCAAGTTGTGAGCAACAGTCAACCGAAACTTATCCTTGCTGACGAGCTCGAGGCAATCACCGAACCAGGTGCAGGTGCTCGAATTATTGCAGGTATGCTACGAGCAGCTCAACAACAATCCGACTCTGCAATGGTCTTAGTGACGCATCTTGCACCTGCAATCCTTGATGCATACGGAAGTGATGACTTGCGGATTGATGGAATTGAAGCAAAGGGTCTCGACGAACATCTTGAATTGATTGTCGATCGAACACCGAAACGGAATTGCCTCGCTCGCTCAACACCAGAATTGATTGTAAGGCGATTGGTTGAGCGTTCCTCTGGAGATGCAAAGAACGTCTTTAGCGACATCTTGTCGTTGTTCTAAACTCAACACTGTCGTCCACCATCGGACGAATAATCAAGCATTGGAGCTTGGAACAAATCATTGCATGTGCGCTCGATAAGTGGTAGTGTGAGAGTACTTTGCGACCAATCAATGGAGACTGTCCCTGAAGCAGCAGGTGATGGAACGTAATCCTCCCCAGTTTGCGTGACCTGGAGTATGATGCCTTCTCCTTCTTGAAGGACGACATCCATTGGCATAAATTCCATCATTGCAGTAACCGAGGCGAATGGGACGAGTACTTCTTGTCCATCACGGCCTCCAGCATGGTAGCGAAGGTCCATCACTGCGTGTCCTAAGTGCATGCCTGTTCCATCGGTCATTTCGATGAACAGATGGCCCCCCGTTAACCCAGGAGTGGCCTCGATGTGGAAGGTTGGCATTCCAATAATCCGTGTTTCTTCTTCGAACGGTCCGTAACTCAATGTGACTGAGCTTGTCGCCGATACCGTCGAACCTGTAGGTGCAAGGTCACTTCCTGTCAGAAGCAGATTTTCGACATCCATTGGCGGGTATGTTTGTTCAAATCGCCATCCTCCACGATTGTCTTGCATTTCAACACCGAGTGTTGGAGCACGACCTTCGCCTTTGAGATACCAATCAAACCAATACAGCATTTCGTCAGCCCAATCCCATCGCAATGTGTAGGGATATGCCTCTGCCCCACGACCTGCTCCTTGCGAAGAATGTCCCTCGACTCGATCGGGATAATCGTGAGCCCACTGTCCTGCAAGTGTCTTGATCTCAATTCCGGCATCCGCTACCTGTTGATGAACTGGGAAGGACATGTGAGGGTCGACGTTCCAATCTTGCATCCCTTGAATGAGATAGACCGACCCATTGTAATTCTGAAGAACACGGTCTAGGAACGAACGTTCAGTCCAGTACGTATTCCCTGCATAGTCAACCATTCCTCCACTGAGATAGGCGGCTGGCCCGTTGACGTATCCTTCGATGTAGCCTTCGCAAAGTGTATGGCTGTCTTCGGCATCACCATCAATTCCAAACGATCCATAAACGCCGTTATGCATGATCATACCTCTTGCTTCCATGCTACCGTTTCTCCACATCAGCTCGTGAACACCAATCAATCCCGACATCGGTACGATTGTAGCGAGGTGAGGATTTCCAAATGTGGCTGCTTGCCAAGGTGTCGAGCCATCGTATGATTTCCCAATGATACCTACGTTTCCATTTGACCATGATTGAGTCCCAAGCCAAGTTACTGCTGCATCGATTCCACGTTGCTCATCGGTCCCCATCAAGTCCATGCAATGATTTGATTCACCGGTCCCGAAAACGGAAACTTGGGCGACTCCAAAGCCATGTGGGACATAGTTCTCAATCAACATTCGACCCAAACGATTTGCAGGAGTTAATGCATCAACATCCCCGTCGTTGTAGTACGGGCCAATTTCAGCGATAACAGGAACCTGACATTCTGAACTCAGATTTTGAGTGGACGAATAATCGCATCCTTCGATAACCGGTAGCCATAGGCCAAGATGTACTTCTGCACCTCCTGCTGCACCTGCTCCCCCATCGGCGAGCGTGATGCTCGGAACCGGCACGAATACAGACTGGACTGGTCCAATATCGTACGATCCGTTCACAGTGACTCTTGAGAAGACGTCACTATCGTCATAGATGAGGTTTGACCTGTCCCAAGGTTCAGGATAGGTCATATCGTTCGATGCATCTTTGCTGTTTTGTAGATCCTCTCCAAAGCATCCCGAAAGAAGGGATGGAAGAAGAAAAATTAGCAACAGTGAGACGCTTCGCATTGCCCCTCCGTCTCAAATCCGACATATGACGCTTTGCGCCTCATGCTGATTCTTCGGATTCCCGTGCTTCGAGCTCTGCTCGAACCTCGTCCATGTTCAAATCCTGAAGTTTTGTAATCAAATCTTTGAGGGCTTCTTCGGGGAGGGCACCGGGTTGCATGAATACGCCAATTCCTTCCTTGAATGCAATGGTCGTTGGAATTGAACGGATTCCGAAGGATCCGGCAAGTGCTTGTTCGACTTCGGTGTCGACCTTTGCGAATATAACGTCTGGGAATTCTTCAGATACACGCTCGAAGACCGGAGCATAGGCACGGCATGGCCCACACCATTCGGCCCAAAAATCGATGATGACGAGGTTGTTCCCCTCAATGATTTCATTGAATGAAGATTCATGCATTTCCACGGTTGCCATGGTTTGTCCTATCGTTCACAGTATATGTTCTCATGCATTCTGCCTGACTACCGTATCGACGGATTGATGTGCTACATGGTCGAGGCGAGGTCATGGGCAGACTGATGACAATCATCACGACATTTCTTTTCCTGAGTGTTCTTGTAGCGCCCCAAGGAATTTCGGAAGAAACTTCTCAGAACGATGAAACGCAGCCATCGATTATCATTTCAGAAATTTTGGCCTCGCCAAATGGAATGAAAAACAATGAAACCTGCTCGAATTGCTACAATGCTACTGACTGGAACGGAGATGGTGAATACGGCAAGTTCTCTGACCAATTCATCGAACTTCACAACCCAACCAGTGACCCAATCAATATCTCAAACTGGGTATTGGACGATATCGCCGACGGAGGTAGCGCTCCTTGTCAGTTGGCAAGAAACACCATCCTCCAACCAGGAGAATATGTATCAGTCTTCATCAACGCATCGAGAATTGAATTGGACTACTATGACGGAGATACAGTCAACCTCTACACCGATGAGGGGACGTTGGTCGACACACTCTCTTATCCGGCCCTAGATTCATGGTACGGAAATTCATACATCCCGCTCGAAAACGGATCGGTTTGGAAGGTACGGCCACCAACACCAGGATATTCCCAAAACGAATCCTTTGGCACCGCTCAGAACATGATCGGTTGCTTTGGCATCAGTGACGGAGGCTTTGTTGAATCCATGCTCCTCAAAGGACGTGTTGTCACCATGAACGCCGAAGCTGATGTCATCAATGATGGCCATGTTTTGGTCCGTGATGGCAAAATTGAGGCAGTTTGGGGCGGAGAAAACATTCCACAAAATGTCGACCTAACTGATGTCCCAATTGTGAACACAGACGGCTCCATCTACCCAGGATTGATTGATTCTCACAATCACATGCACTACAACCACATTCCACTCTGGGATTTCGAAGTACATACCTCCGACAAATCTGAAGAAGGGGGTTATTCCAATAGGAATCAGTGGAAGAACAATCCAAACTACAAACGAGACATCTCATGGATGAAGACGTTTGTCCAAACATCCTCGATGTGGAACATGGCTGATCAACAAATGAAGTATGCTGAAGTCATGGCAGTCGCAGGCGGTGTCACAGCTGTACAAGGTTCGCCCTCCAGCAATACAGACGCTTGGGATAGCATGCTATCTCGAAACATCGAGTTGTACAATTTCGGTGGCGACGGCATCCATACCAAAGTGACCACTCTTGAATCCGATTACACCGGAAGCCACATCACATCCGGCAATGCCAGTGGCAGTCTGAACGCTTGGTACCTCCACCTCTCGGAAGGCGTTGACGAATCAAGTCGTGCTGAGTTTGATATTCTAGTTCAGAACAATCTTCTCGTTGGAGAACTGGTGGTCGTCCACGGTACAGCCCTAACATCAACAGAATTCCAGAAAATGGGTGAAGTTGGTGCTGACCTAGCTTGGTCACCACTCTCTAATCTGCTCCTTTACGGAGACACTACCGATGTTGTTGCCGCTGACCAAGCAGGGGTACGAATCTCATTAGCACCTGATTGGGGGCCAAGTGGTTCAAAGAACGTTCTTCACGAAATGAAGGTTGCAGATTTGTGGAACACAAACAATCTCAACTCCTACTTTTCAGATTACGATCTTGCCACCATGGTTACAAAGAATCCTGCTCTTGCCAACAACTGGGATGATTCAGTTGGCACAATCAATGCTGGCTTGTATGCAGATCTCGTTGTCATCGATACATTCCATCAAGATCCATATCGCAATCTTATCGAAGCCATCGATGCAGATGTACGTCTCACTGTTGTGAATGGACAACCTGTGTTTGGGGACGTCGATCTTATGTCCGAACTCAAAGGGGATGACTGGGAACTGGTCGAAGGACCTGGTTTCAACAAGGCAGTTGATGTTACCGACCGCTCGGTTACAGAAGGTACCCAATCATGGTCAAACATCCTCGCGGACATGGAGATGGCAATGGAACTCAACTCAGATGATATTGCTGCAACATGGTCGGCCAGCACAAGCAGTTACTCCTCCATGCAGGGTAATGTACTGAACAGTGTCTTCACAACTGGAGACACGCGCCACTTTGGCATTATCACGCAATCAGCTCATGCGAACACACACATCAATCTCGAACAATTGGAAAACTACTACGACATCCCAATGGAGAACGGTGATCGAACTGGAGTGAATGTTGTCCTTGAACCACAAGACAATACGGGTGGCTCTACAACAGATCCTGTTGATGAAATTCCTTCTGACGAAACAAATCAAAACAACGACACAGATGGTGGAGATGAGTCTGGTCGAGATACAGATTGTCCGCCAAACTGCATTCTCGGAGAAAATATTGAAGATGCTTCGGCCGAAGAGTCGACCCTTTTCGGTGCAAAATCACTCCTTCTGATTCTTGTTGTCTTGCTCCTTGTCGCTGTTGGATTGTTGACCAGAGGAAGTGATGAAGAAACTGAATTTAATGCGGACCAAACAGTCATCATTGAAAACGAGTGGCAAGATGAGAGGAAACAATTCGTTCCAGAATTGCCTCCACTTACCCCACCTCCTTCATCTGAAGAAGAGTGATTATTGCAATTCCCACACAGGGCCATCTGCAGTGTCCTTAACAACGACTCCGAGTGCCTTAATTTGGTCTCGAATTTCATCAGCACGTGACCAGTCCTTGTTGGTTCGTGCATCACTGCGTTCCTGAAGCAAGGCTTCGACTTCATCTGCGACCTCTGCTCTCCGTGGATCTTCAACCGGTTCAGCCAGAAGGATTTCTGGAGAGGGAAGAATGCCTAGAATATCACCGGCCGTTTCCTCAAGCCATTCCTTAGCATATGTTCCAATTGCACGTTTGTCTTCATCATCTGTTCCCAAGGTCATCAAATGGTGAAGTTGCTTGGTTGCTGCAAGGACTTTTGCGACCCCTTCTCTACTGTTAAAGTCATCATCCATAGCTTGTGCAAAGCCTTCTGCTAGTCGTTCCAGCAATCCAAGTGACTTTGCCAAGGGATCTGGACTTGCCATATCCGGTGCAGGAAGTTGGTGCTGACGACCTTGAGATGACATTCGTAACGCTGAGCCATACACTTGCAGAATACGGTCATGATTTCGCTGCGCATCGTTGAGTAACTGTTCGTTCATATCAATGGGAGAACGGTAGTGAGCGTTGACAAGAGCAAGGCGTAAAACCAGTGGATCGACCTTCTGAATGATATCACGAATCGTCCAGAAGTTGCCGAGTGACTTGCTCATCTTTTCACCATCGATGTTGACAAATCCATTGTGCAACCAATAGCCTGCAAGTGGTGCATGTCCTGTATGACATTCGCTTTGGAAGATTTCAGCTTCGTGGTGAGGGAAACGAAGGTCATGACCTCCACCATGGATGTCAAATGAGGTCCCAAAGTGGTCTAGGCTCATTGCACTGCATTCAATATGCCAACCTGGCCTTCCTTCACCCCATGGCGAAGGCCATGTGGGCTCATCTGGCTTTGCTTGCTTCCACAGTGCGAAATCTTTGTGATCGCGCTTTCCGCTTCCAGTATTGCCTACTCGCCCTCCAGCACCTTGTCGTACAGCGTCAATGGATTGCCCAGTCAACTGCCCGTACTTCTCTGGTGCCGAATTAACATGGAAGTAGACCCCATCTTCAGCAACATATGCATGATCTTTTGCGATGAGGTCCTCTATGATGTGTATCATCGAATCAACATACTCAGTGCATCGCGGATAATGATCGGCTCGAAGGATGTTCAAAGCATCCATATCTTCGTAATAGGTTTCGATGTTTCTGTCAACGATGTCTTTCCAATCCTCTCCAGACTCAATCGAGCGAATGATGATTTTGTCATCAATATCGGTGAAATTTTGGACATAATCAACATCGTATCCAGACGCTTCAAGCCATCGGTGAATAAGGTCGAAGGCGATATAACACCGAGCATGGCCAAGGTGGCAGTTATCGTAAACAGTTACACCACAGACATACATCGAGACTCTTCCTGGCGATTGTGTTGAAAAATCAACCTTTTCGCGCCGGCGTGTGTCGTGCACTCGTAATGGCATGTGAACAGACCCTCGGTGTCGCCACTCTCACTTGAAGGTTCATACGTTAAAAGAGGGAGCATGGGTTGAGAGCGATGATACAGTTCAAATCCAGAAGAGGAATCTTCATCCTCGGCCGAACAATATCGGACCATGCCTTGATTCGAACTTCATGGATTCTCCCCCTCGTAAGCGTCTTGCTTGCAACATTCATCCATTATTTCTCTGGAAATTACAGAGACGTCCCCTTTTTCATATCCGAGACTGATCATCCCGGCATTGAAGACCATGTCTTCACAATCGGTTTGTTTTGTTCCGCCATCGTACAACTCATGGTCTCCATTCGACTGTTTGTTTTGTTCAAACCGATAGCGTCGCCAAAACTCCATCGTTTTGCTTTTGTTTGTGGATTAGCGACCTCTCTACATCTCGCCGTATTGTCGTTTGTTACGATGGAACAAAGCATCGAGATTCACGTGTATACTGCATTTGTTGTGTTCCATGGAGGTTTCGCATGGGCGTTTGCAACTCATTTCGCCCTTCCAAAATCCAATTCAAGAGGTCGAAGTATTCGCGTTTATTCTCTCCTTGTTGCCCTTGTTTCTCTCCTAGTCATGACATTCACGATTCGAGATGGAATTCAATCTGGAGTGGAGGAACTTGGCGTCCATGAGTCCGAAGTTGGGCTCGAATATCTCCAGCCGTGGACTGTCTACGCCGCACCTGCTGAATTTTTCTTGTTCTTTGGACTTATAGCTTGTTTAGCTTCTTTTTCATGGGACCTTCAACACCACTCCAGCGAGCTCAAGAATACGTCGGTCGAGAGTTGAAAGGGCAACTTGATCTGGATCCATACCGTTTGTTGAACTTCCTTTCCACACTTGAACAATCAATATTCGATGAGAGAGTTGATGTTGGATTGTTCCCAAGAATTCTAAGCCATCTGTATCCAAAGTCGCATCGATCGTAGGCCCCCATAATCCAGCGAACAATCCGGAATCTGGACGTTGAAACAGATCGGGCCATCCTTTCAAATCCACATTGACAATGCATTGTAACTCCATTTTCTTCTTTACGAGTCTCTTCGGACGAGGCAGTTCAATCGCTCGATCAATACCAAGGCATGAATCTTGAACGGGACAGAGGTCGCATTGCGGCTTCCTTGGACGGCATATGAGGGCGCCTAATTCCATCATTGCTTGGTTCCAACTTCCGGGTATATCTGTCATCAAATGTTCGTCAGCGAACCTTTGTACATCGCTCATCGATGGTTCTTCTTGATTGGTTTGACGAGCCATTACACGACGGATGTTACCATCGACACATGCCACTGGTTGTGAGAATGCAATCGAGGCCACTGCTGCTGCAGTATACGGTCCGATTCCGGGTAGTTTCAATAGGTCTTCATACGTATGAGGAAGCAAACCCGAATGAGAATGCATCACTTCGATCGATAATGCATACAAACGCCGTGCACGCGAATAATAACCCGCACCTTGCCAGAGATGAAGCACTTCATCAACACTCGATTCTGCCATTGACTGAAGTGTTGGAAATCGCTTCAAGAGTTTTGCATGGTACGCTATTCCACGCTCCATTTGTGTTTGTTGTAAGAGAATCTCAGAGAGAAGAATCGACCAAGGTGAAGGATTCAATCGCCAAGGAAGGGGTCGCATTACACGCTCATACCAAGAAAGCAGGGCTTCTTGATTCATCCAAATCATCTTTCAATTCAAGCGGCTTTTGCTTCTTCGATCTTCGCATCATTGGCTTTAATTTGCTCCCAGACCAATTCTGCAATGTCCTTGACATCCATTTCAGCATCGATAGCAGACAAACCATCCGTGACCATAGTCGAACAGAACGGACATCCAACTGCGACAGTATCTGCACCTGTTGAAGCCAACTCCTTTGCTCGAATGATGTTCACGCGATCGTTGCCTTCTGGGACATGCTCTTCCATCCACATCTGCGCGCCACCGGCTCCACAACAAAAGGAGCCGCGTCCATGGCGCTCTGTCTCAACATCGACTCCGCCAATAGCGTTGCGAGGTGCATCGTATTCTCCACCAATTCTTCCAAGATAACAAGGGTCGTGATAGGTGACAGAGCCATCGTGCTTCGGTTCAGGAAGTTTTCCTTCGTTTTGGAGATGTGAAATCAACTGAGAATGGTGCATGACCTCAATGTCTTCACCGCCGTAGTCCTTGTACTCTTTTCCAAGCGTATGGAAACAGTGCGGACAGGATGCGACGACCTTCTTAACCCCAAGTTCATTGAACGTTTCGAGATTGGTTTCGGCAAGCATTTGGAACAAGTATTCGTTTCCTGCTCGACGTGCTGCATCTCCACTGCATCCTTCTTGCATACCAAGGATACCAACATCGAGACCTGCCTCTTTCATAATGGAAATGGTGTCCCTTGCAACTTTCTTGTTGCGCTCATCGAACGAGGCAGCACAACCTGCAAAGTAGATGTATTCCGCAGGTTCAGCGACTTTGACATCAAGATCAGCAGCCCAATCGCCTCGCTCGTGTGAAGGCAATCCGTACGGATTCGAGTCTGATTCAAGATTCTCGATGGTTGCCATCAACGGCATGATGGTATCCTCTACCGCTTCATCGAATTCCATACGCTCCATCATGAGATGGCGCCTCGCATCCGTTAGTTTCGGTACGTGTTCAATATTGACAGGGCACACATCTACGCATGCATGGCAAGTGGTACATGCCCAAATGGACTCTTCACCAAATCGGGCAATGATGTCCTCTTCCGGCGTTTCACCAGCGAAGAGTTGAGAGGCATGGTCGTTCGCATAATTTCGTACATCGTGAACGATTTGCATTGGATTGAGAGCCTTCCCACTCGCATAAGCCGGACAAACGTCTTGACATCGTGCACATGAGGTACAGGCCCATCCATCAATGAGGCTCCTCCATGTGAGTTGGGTATAATTTGCCGCTCCAAAGGACTCGAGATCGAGTTCTTCCAACGATACAGCAGAACCACTTTCATCGGTTGCGAGTGGTCGCATCTTCGCCATTGGCTCGGTGTCAAAGAAGGCAACGTTTGGAAGGGCCATGACCAAATGCATATGCTTTGAAAGAGGAATAAGAAAGAGGAAGGTGCAAATTGCAACCATGTGTGCCCAATAAGCTGCATTGATGATGGTCTGTGATGGGGCAAACGTATCTGCTACCCATGCGCCAATCATCTCCCAAGTCGGGTGTGGGTCCTCACCTGCTTCAACAATGTAGGAAGTGGTACATATTGTCATGATCAGAAGGAGAATGACATTTCCTTCAAGTTGGGACTTCCCTTTCAATTTCTCTGGAGTGAACAGAACCCGTCGGTTCAATGCGAGGAAACAACCAATCAATGCGCTCGTATAGCCAAGTTCGACCATTCCGTTCCAAATTCCATTCAAGGCCTCTGGGAGGATATGTTCACTGAAACGATTCGCAGTTGCAAGGTCGAGCATGTCCGAAGAAAGCATCAAAAATCCCCAGAACATCAAAACGTGCATGGTTCCTGCCACTTTGTCTTCCAAGACTTTTCGTTGACCAAGCCAGACAATAAGAGTCTCCTTCATTCGCTTGCCCCATGAATCAAATCGCTTGTCAGGAGCGCCGAGAAGAACAAGACGTGTCGCCTTTTGCACCTGGTAAGCGAAGAACGCAATTGAGATCCCACCTAGAACGAGAAGCAGGTAATACCCCTTTATTCCTGCATAGGTCACGTCGAGCGGATGTTCCATCATGAAACCACCCAAGCGCATTCAATCCTTCAACCCAACGATGAAATCAATACCAATCCTAATGGTTGAGATACGTCTCCAACGAACATGGTCAAGGCCAGTGCTCCAGGGAAGTGCATTCTTTTCGGAGAACACGCCGTTGTCTACGGCCAGCCTGCGTTAGCTTGCAGCATTAACCAACGAATGGTCATCGAACTTGAAAGAGAAGAGACCTTTGAGAATTGGCGACTTGATGGACGAACGTTGAATCCTTCAAAACATCCTCACATTGAGTACATCCGCAAGCAACTTCCTCCACTTGATGATGGCCCATTGCACATCCGGATTCGTGGTTCGATACCCAAGGCATCTGGTCTCGGTTCCTCTGCAGCATTATCGACTGCACTTTGTGGCGCACTTCAAGAGATTCGGGGAGAACCAACCGATTTGCTCCAGGCGAGTGAAATCTCCCATCACGCTGAAGCAATAGCCCAGGGTGGACGCGCAAGTCCATTGGATACTGCGACAAGTTCGTTTGGTGGATTTGTGGTTTTGTCCGACACCATCGAAGCAGACCTCGACTTCATCGGAACTCGAACCATGGATGTCAACGGAACAACCTTGCAATGGCACTTGCATACATTCGATGCAATCATCCCAGATGATGTTGCACTTGTTGTTGGAAATACTGGCGTTCATGGCTCTACCTCTGCAATGGTAAAGCAAGTCGCAGGCCTCATCGGCCAACATCCAGAACGAAGCGTTGAACTCGAAACGATTGGATCAATTGCTCGAAGAGGAATTCAAGCCTTGCGAGACGGAAACATGGAGGCCGTTGGCCAGGCTATGACGGAGAATCACATCGTGTTAAGATCCCTAGGCGTTTCTTCCCCTGAACTTGAACGATTGATTCGCGCCGCAGCCCCATCGAGTCTTGGTGTAAAATTGACCGGTGCAGGAGGTGGAGGTTGCATGATTGCACTAACGCGAGACCCAGAGCAGACTGTTCGAGCCATTGAGATGGAAGGCGGCCGAGCGTTTATCACTCCATTTCATGAGGTTGGCCTTCAAATTGAGCATATAACCTGAGACCCTATATCAATAGGATTTGCCATTTGGTGGGTGGCCTCTGCTTTATATATGCGGGGAGGAAGCCGCAACCCATGACCACCGACGAAGAGCGCTTGACAGTTGTCAATGTTGTAGCAAGTACCCGTGTAGCCGAAGAACTCGACCTCCCTGATATCGCAATCCAACTCAATTGCGAGTACGAACCTGAACAATTTCCAGGTGTCGTTTATCGAGTCACGGACCCAAAGTTGGCAATCCTCATGTTCCGCTCCGGACGTGCAGTATGCACTGGTGGAAAAGACGAGGACAACATTCACACAGGTATTGACCGAATGATCAAGGATCTTCGAGCAGCAGGAATTACAACTTGGGACCTCAAGGACGTTGAGATCGAAGTTCAAAACATGGTTGCGACCTATGCACTTCACTACCCTGAAGATTACGACGGAAACGACAAGTTTACTGGCGCTCCACTCGCAGGAGAACCGCGTAAGTTGAACCTCAACAACCTCACGTTCCACCTACCTTTTGACAAGGTCGAATACGAGCCTGAACAATTCCCTGGACTCATTTATCGACTCGATTATCCAAAGGTTGTCTGTCTGATTTTCGGCAGCGGCAAGATGGTCATCACCGGTGCTCGTCACAAGGACGAAATTTTGGAAGCAGTTGAAATCATTAAGGACGAACTTGCTGACCTGCTCTGAAGTCCTCGTCGCATCTTTCATGTGCAAGAACGTACAAGCGATAGCATGGGCGGAGTGCTCAAGCGACGTGTCTTGACCCTGCTCGTGTTGGGGTTGATGATTGGTTTTAGCCAACTCCCATTGATTGAACATCAGGTCCAACTTGTTGATGACGAAGAAATTCAATCAACTGCGGGAGACCCTGGCGTCACCGATCTCCCCTCGTGGAGAGTTGGTGACAAATGGATTTACTCTGGTACCTTCGACCCCTCGATATTGATTTCCGATACGGGAGTTTCAGCAACTGTGGGCGAAATTCGCGGAGATTCCACTGCAGAAGTCACTGAAATTCTCCCTCTTCAATTCGATAACCGAACCGAATGGGTCTACAAACTCCGGATGACCGCAGATTTTGACAAAAGCGGTGTTGAACTAGACGGATTTACAGGAAATGCAGAGATTCAATTCACACAAACTGAATACTTACGAGTGAGTGACTTTGCTACTGTCAAGAATGATCTGGATTTGTATATCAAATTCATTCCTTACGGGATTGGATCATTAACGCAAATCCTTGGAGACATCACCATTACCAACGAATACAGTCCTGCAACAGAAGCCTATGACTTCCCGCTTCGTTATGGAGAGCGATGGACTTCACTGACAACGGCATCTTCACAGTGGTCTGGTCAAAGCGACTACATCACGCCATTCCCGCCTCCTGAAACCGACACCAACACAACAACCTGGGAAGTTACAAAAGTTGGGCAGCCTCGAAATTCTATCGGTGCTGGTATTGCATACAGTGGATGTGATTCATCCTACGAACTCAGCTCTTGGAACTCCGATGGCGTATCGACCGGTTATCGTTGGTATTGTCCGGCAGTCAACAATTATGCATGGCGACATGCAGAAGAAGACGTTGGACTCACCATTGATTTCCGATTGAAACAATACCTTCCAGTTGGAGCAACAGGTGTCGAGAGCAACAGCGATCCAGGCACACGTCCAACCTGTGTTGATGTTGCTCCTGAACGATCCTTAACCGCACTTGATTCGCCATTGAATGTGTGGGTTCATCTCAGTCCTTCGTGTTACGGCACCATCGATGGTGTTGGCGTTGAAGTCGCATACGATGGCACTTCAACCACTGTTTACACTGCAGCAAACGGTTCTGCTAGCACAACAATCGATTCTGGAAACAGCATTGATTACTCAGCAACGAACACAGATTGGGCGAGTCATGGAATCATGGCGAAGTCTGGAAGTTACGTTGGGGCTTCAACAATCACACTCGATGAATACCTCGTTGGATTGGATTTGATTGCCGACGAAGAGCGAGCAGTGGTGATTCGAAACAGAAGTGGTGTTGTTAGCACGGTGAGTTCCCTGTCCGGCTACAACGTCCTACCCGGTGATGAGTTGACCATTGAGGTCGCTGTTGTCAATAAAGGAATTACATCTTCAATTGCTACGGATTTACGGATCTATCATCCAGACGGGTCCATCTTTGATCTTGTTCTGCCTTCACTTTCAACCTATGAATCGCACAAGGTGAATTTCACCTGGACGGTCCCTGCTGATGCATCGATTGGAACAATACCCATTCGTTGGGAGTCAGATCCGTTGCAAGCCAACACTGCAGATGCTGACCCAAACAACGACCTCGGCGAGATTGAGTTGTTCATCGGTCGTTTGCCTACTGCAGTCCTTGAGCCCATTGAAGTGTACACGAACGTCGAGACTGTCATCAATGCTTCAGGAAGTTTTGACGAAGATGGTGGAAACGTTTCATGCCTGTTCAACGTTCCTTGGTACGATGGAACTCGTTCCGCAGCTTGGACACGGGTTGAATCGATCGATTGTATGCTCAATTGGACCTGGACAAACGACGGAGAGTACCCTGTTGAAGTAACCATTACCGATGAAGAGCAGGATCAAGTCGAAGGCATTCTCGATGTTGTTATTCTCAACCGTGCACCAAACATCGAGGTGGTTAGTGCACGAACCGAAGTCAAAGTGGAACATCCAGTAACGCTCTATGCATATGCAAACGATACCGACTCTGAAGACCCCTTCCCAGGAATTGTTGATGTTTATTGGCCAAATGCAATTTGTGAGGAGGGGTACTACACTCGAACATGCACGACAACGGCTCCGACCGAAGGCTGGCACACGTTCCAAGCCGTCGGTGTCGATGATGATAGTGCCATGACTATGGCGAGCATTGATATCCGATTTACAAACATCAATCCACACGGATTGTCGGTTACGATGACCAATGAGAGTGGCCCATTGCCACTTGATGTTCAACAGACATGGCATGTTCAAGAAGACCAAATCGTGAACCTCAGAGGACAGGCACTTGATTCCGTGGATGATTTGGATGGGCTGACTCACCGGTGGTGGCCGGATGATGCACAACCAAATCTCATCAAGACATTCGATGGACGTGTCTCTGAGTTTGAGATGATGTGGGAGACCTCTGGATTGCATCGCATGCGCCTCGAGGTCAGTGACTCAGAAGGAGCCAGTAGTGGCACATACGAACGATGGGTCAGTGTAGCGAATGTTCCACCTGTTGTCCAACCTCTGGACGAAGTTCTTCCACTTGCCGAAGGCGAAGAAGTACGCTTGATCGGGAATGCTACCGACACTGTATCGGATTATGATACGCTGGTTCGTTGTTGGGATGTTGACCCCGGACTAGATTCAAACGATATCGGCGGTGCAGATGATGACTGTGATGTAATTGGCGATGAACTTGTTTGGCATTGGAACACGAGTGGTTCCCATACCGTCATCTATCACGTCACTGATGACGACGGTGTTCGTGTGAGTGAAATCCTAACCATTGAGGTCCTCAACATACCTCCAATCGTTCGCACAAAGGACATTCTCTGCAATGCCCTCGAAACCTGTGTCTTGGATGCGACTGGAACCATCGATTCACTCAACGATCTTGATCAGATTACAGTGGTTTGGGATTTGGACACATCCGTTGACAGCAATGGTGACGGAATCAAAGACAATGATGCCGATAAAATCGGTAAGCAAATTGAACATGTCTTCACAAAACAGGGATCGTACACGATTCGAGTCATGGCGTGGGATGAAAACCCAGAGCGACCAGGTACACGCATCATCAATCTCGAAATTGGCGCCCCCGATCGCACAATTGTGGAAGAGTTAGGAGCTGCATTAGCGGGGGATGAAGCAAACCCTGTTGCCCAACTTTCCCTCTTAGCATTCATGCTCTTCCTTCTTGCGATGATGACGCGCCGACGGCGCTCTGGACGTCATCAACGCGCAATGAATCGCCTCGATCAACAACAGAACTCCATCTTTAATGATGATGAAGTCGGTTTGATGCCGCATGAGATCTCTGCACGGCGCAATCGCCCTGAAGCTCCTCCTGTAGAGCAAGCCTTCGATTCTTCAGAAGTTGCAGCAGTTCAATCTGCCGGGCCTCCGATTCCAGAGAACGGACTGCCAGAAGGTTGGACAACGGAACAATGGGAGTATTACGGCCAACAATGGCTTGACTCGCAGGTTGACAATTTCTAAGTACAAGGAAGCAGACATTTACCCATGGCGAACCGCTTTCTTGCGTTGCTTGTTTTGTTTTTGTTGGCATTTACCTCTATGACACATGTAATTACCAACGACATCGAGTTACTGGATGATGTGATTTCCGTTGAACAAGCATCTGGAACAACCAGTTTCACCGATGTACCAAGTTGGCGCATTGGTGACAAGTGGACGTATGAGACACAATTCGATGTTGCGCAACTCATCGCACAAGCCAACGTTTCAGCAAGCCTGAATACACTTACAGGAGACACAGTTTACGAAGTGGAAGACATCTTCTTCATTAGTGTCGACGGAATTCAAACCTTAGCATACAAACTCAAAATCGAAGGGGCATTCTCATCAGGAAACAGTGGGGCAACCCTTGAGGGCGTAACTGGAAGGCTGAACATTGATTATGATGGTGAAGACATCATCCGCGTCAGAGATCTCGCAGTCATCAATTCAGAGTTCGAATTGGATGTGGATTTTGCACCATTTAATCTTGGGTTCTTAACTCAAAATATTGCGACAATCAACTTTGACACCTATTACGACCCTCCAAAGGAACGCTATGATTTCCCACTTCGTACCGGGGATCAGTGGTACATGCCCTTCATGTCAGGAACCTCAGTAAGCGGCTCTTCAGATTATTTTGACCCAAGTGAGTTTGACACAAATGGAGCCGAAAACAGCTCTTGGCAAGTCACCAAAGATGGCATCCCCACAGAAGATGGAACCAACATCAAGTACGAAGGATGCGATGAGTCGTACAAGGTCAACGAATGGAACGCAACGGGAGTGAGTTCCGGATTCAATTGGTATTGCCCTGCTGTCCGATTCAATGCTTGGATTCAAATCGAAAATGCAGCAGGATTTACCATTGATTGGCTCTTGAAAGACTACGAACCTGTTGACTCTTTTGGTGTTGACAAGCGGAAAAATCCTGGTGACCGAAACGTCGATATTGAAGTTGAAACACAATATATTGCGACACTGCCCGATTCAATGTCAAAGATTTACGCCACGTATTCTGTTGCTCCAAACGGTGTACCTGAAGTCAATAAAAACCTCCAACTTCGATACGAAATGGCAGGAACTCTTCTCAATCCAACCACCAACAGCAGCGGACAAATCGAGGAAACAATCAACGTTTCCAATGTTGTTGATGACACCAACGCAAGCGATGATTACAGCAGTAACGGCGTCATTGTCTGGGATCCTGTCCAGAAAATCATTGGTGTTGCCACGGTTGTAATTGATTTATCCGTGGTCGGTATCGATTTGGTTGCGCAGGAAGATTCGATTATTGTTACACGTACTCGTGATGGCGAAGTTGCGACACTCTCAAAATCGATTGGTTACAACGCATTGCCTGGTGATGAACTCTCATTCTCACTACCTGCGCAGAACCGTGGAGTGTTGCCATCACCTTCCACGGAAATGGAGATTATTGTACCCGATGGAGACTCGAGCCGTCAAGCAGTTCCGTCGATTGGTGCCTACAGCGAGCAGAGAATTACCATCGATTGGATTGTTCCAGAAGGCGCGACTATTGGAAACCAGACATTGACATTCACCGTTGATCCTGATGAACTTGTTACGGGTGATGCAAACCGTAGCAACAACCAAGCGACAATAGACGTCTTTATCGGACTTGCTCCGAATGCATCAATCACCATCGATACGGGAAATTACACATTTGAAGACGTCTTCATTGACGCTCGTGCCTCCTTTGACCCTGATGGTGGCGATGTCGAGTGTCGATTTGAAATTGAATCCCGACCAGGCCTTGTTGACGTCATTACCACTCCTGATTGTGCAATCAGTTGGAACTGGACTGACGACGGTGAATGGGAATTACGAACAGTCGTAACCGACAACGAACTTGATTCTACGGTCTTGGTCAACAACATCACAATCCTAAACCGTGCACCCTACGTCAATCTTAGCCACCCCACCGAAGCTGCAGTTGAATCCTCGGTAACCATTGATGCAAGTGACAGCGGCGATCTTGATACAATCTCTCCATCTGGCCAGCAGGTCAGTATTTCTTGGCCCGACTTGAACTGTCTGGAAGGATTAACGCAACCGACCTGTACCTTCACTCCACTCGAAGAGGGAACGATGCCTATCCGAGCCATAGCAACAGATGATGATGGGGCAGAAACTGAAGTCCTCTCATCGATTCAAGTCCTCAACGTCGCTCCTACAATTGGAGATATAGAGGTATGGATTGCAGGAGTGAACACGCCATTTGATGCGAATGGAACATGGGTCTTGCAAGAAGATCAAACGGTGATTCTTCGTGCTCAAGGCGATGATACGCTCAGTGATCGCGATGGCCTCATTATTGACTGGAATCTTAGCGATGTCCTGGAGAACCTTACCGTATCTACTGACGGTTCAGCGTCCGACGTTGCAACCTCATGGCCAACTTCAGGAGAACACATCATCTCTGTTCGAGCAGTTGATGATGATGGAGCAACATCGTCCACCTCTTTGGCCAAAGTTACCATTGAAAATGTCCCTCCAACGATGACAGCTCAAGCGAATTTCTTGAACGCAATTAACCGTATCAATGGACTTCCCGTCTCCGAGGATGAGAAAGTTGAATTCGATGTTGTTGTTGATGACACTGCGTCCGACAAAGATTCCTTGGAAGTCTGTTGGGACATTGACGGAACTCGAGATTCTGACCTTGATGGGACCATGAACAACGACTGTGACATCAGTGGAACGCACTTTGAATACACATGGGAAACAAGCGTTCCCCAGTTCCGAACAGTAACAGCATGGGTTATGGATGACGATGGAGCAATGGCCTCAATTTCAGCAGTGGTAAAGGTACAAAACCAACTCCCGAGTGCAAGTATCTCTTATGCAAATGGTTCACTTGATAATCTCATTGAAGGCGATACACTCAATCTCAGTTCAGCAGGTACGACTGATTCCGAATCAGATCTCGTTAACATGCTCTACGTGTGGAAGTTTGAATGGCGAGGCGAAAGTGACCTCGGAGAAACTGGACCTGTTGTTTCCATTACCGATTTGCCGGTTGGAACATGGGACATCAACCTCACCGTGACCGATGATAACCTTGCATCTTCTACGAGAACCATTACCATCATCGTTGCAGAACCGCCGCCCGAAGGTTTCCTTGAAGAATTCAGTGAAACGTTAGGCGTCTCTACGACCATGTCGATTGTCATCTTAGGACTGATCGGTTTGGTAATCATGTTGGCATCATTCCTCCTCATCACGCGCCGTTCGCCCCCAGAGTTGGTGGAAACGCCATCAAACAAAGCATGGGATGAAACGCCATTACCGAGTTATGCTCCTGCCGAGTTGCCTGCATACGAACAACACGCAGGACCAGCACAGCCCGCACCTGTTGTTGAACAACCCGTGGTCAATCAAGGGCCGCCGCTCCCTGCTACAGGATTGCCAACGGGGTGGACAATGGAACAATGGGCCTACTATGGAGAACAATATCTTGCAGCAAACCAAGCACCAGTTCCTACATATCAACCGACACCTTCAATGACTACAACACCTGCACAGAACACAAATCTCTCTGATTTATTGGATGATTTGGACTTGTGATGATATGGGAAATCTATGGCAATTCTTTGGACTTCCTGACCCTGATGCAGGCGGCGTGACAAGAGTTGCAGAACCTCAAACGGGCACACCAAACCAACGGCTAACGAATGATGTGGTTGAGCCCTCAGAACCAGTCGTTGAAGAAGTCGTTCAGCCGCAACCTATACCTGAACAAAGTCCCCAGTGGAGTGGACCAGTAACTCCCGATGGGGAGCCTTTTCATGACTTATCCAGTCATGGTCAGCGCGTGTTGATTCGACCCTCACGAGCGCTACGTTACGTAAATCCTGATGAGAAGCATCGAATTCACACTCGAGAAATCGCACAACGTGTCCTTCAAGGTGATACAGTTATCGTCGACTTACGGACCTTGGTTCACATGGAGTCCCATCAACAGGCATGTCGAAGAGAACTACGCGTAATGTGCGAACAAACGGGTGTTGGTGTCTTTTCTTTGGATTCGGAAGACAAATTGCTGATGATACCGGGTGCAGATGTTGTGGTTGACATCGAGAAGCACGAACTCGGACTTACTCGGATTTTGACCGTCAATTGAGGTGAAAAGATGGACAAGCGTCAACAATTTGCTGGTTCATATCTTGAGCTCTTCACGTCCTCAATGGTCTTCTTCATAGCTTTGACAATACTCCTCTCTTGGCTTACGTTCTACTCTCCATATGAGTTGTTTGAAAACGAAGATCGCCTTGCAATAATGAATTATGTTCTCATCACGTTGTTTGCCCTAGGCCCAGTCATGGCCATCCTTGCAGGTATTGGCTTTGATACACTACCTTTTGTGTACAATGTCCCCTCCTTCGAGAAAACAACAATGCGCCATTTCCTCCAACTCAA
>Ga0181568_10000806_pt1 | contig 28338 bp, 36 predicted proteins | sample 101ome_20_FD_133758 | JGI IMG/M metagenome (GOLD analysis project Ga0181568, IMG submission 133758) | Coastal salt marsh microbial communities from the Groves Creek Marsh, Skidaway Island, Georgia - 101404AT metaG (megahit assembly) | ecosystem: Environmental > Aquatic > Marine > Intertidal...
ATGGCAGGTGAAATTGGTGAATTTCCACTAGAAAAGCCAGAAATGGAGTCAGAAGACGACGATTATTACGAATATTAATCTAAAATGTCCGAAAAAACCTTCAAATCCATGAAAAATACCGGTTTTGGGGCCTCAAACTTAGAAAAATTGGCCCCGGGTGACATAGTAACATGGAAAACTTGGGAAATTTCACTTGAAAGTGAGGTTTTTGAGACCAGAGAAGGCTTATTAGTGGACATTTTTGAAGAAAAAAGGCACGAAAACCTCGTATTTATGGCCAAAATCATGCCTTTTGGGCAAGAGAAAGAGGTGATTCTACCCCTTATTTCAGTAAGAAAAAGCAACAAACAGGACTATTTATAGCATGTCGTGCACTATTAAGAACCCAGCTAACTATGATCTAACAGACCTTGAGCCACATGTTCATGGAATGTATGATCATTTTGCATCAAAATACGGCTTCAAAAAGCCCCCCACGATGGTTTTTGACTCAGACCCAGACAATCAGTCCAAGGTTCTTGGTAAAACCGCTTATTATGACCCTCAGAGCCTTGAAATACATGTTTTCATAGATGGAAGACACCCCAAAGATGTTCTTAGGTCAATAGCACATGAATTGATCCACCACAGACAGAATCTGGAGAGCAGATTGGATACTGATGGTTATACAGGACCGGGATACTATTTAGAGAACGATGTCCTAAGAGAAGTGGAGCATGAAGCCATGTTAGAAGGCAATGCTACTATGAGAGAATATGAAGACACTGTCAAATACAAGGAGAAGTATAAGATGTCATTAAAAGAATGGAAAAATAACGAATTGAATAAACAATTGCTTAAGAAGTTTGGTATCTTGTCTGAAAGCAAAAAGAAGAAGCCAGACGCTGATGGAGATGGTGTTCCTGACTGGGCTGATAAAAAACCTGGTAAAGATGACCACGCTGATGGATCAGAAGAAGAATTGGACGAAGCAAAAGATGCTGATGGTGAAGAAAAGAGTAGATTTGAAGTTCCTAGTGGAACAGTTTTCGATGATGTTTTTAAAAAGCCACCAGCAGTAAAAGGACATGCTGGATCTGATGATGAAGGAAGTAGATTTAAACATCCTGCTGGAACAGTCTTTAATGATGTTTTTAAAAAGCCACCATCAAATATAGATCCAAGTAAAATTAAGGGCGGTAAAGAAACACTTAAAACAGATCCAGAAACTGGAGAGAAATATTATTCTTATGTAGATGAAGGGAAAGGCGTTGATGACAAGAAGAAAAAACATCTTATGAACCCAGGTGAGTTTGACAACAAAGCTGGTGATGCTAAAAAGAAAAAGAAGAAGGATGACGATGATAAAAACCCTCCTCCAAAGTCAGCATCTCTTCAAGAGTCTTTGAAGCGTATTGCTAAAGCAAAAAATGTATTTTTAAACGGAAAGAGAGTCAAATAATGCAAGACAAACAAGAAAAGCTTCTTAGAGAATTTATTAAGAGAACTTTTGTCTCGAATCTAATCAAAGAACAGAGAGAAGAGCATGCAGTTCGTATGTTTGTTCGCTCTCTGATTTCTGAGGTGCAAGATGAGCGAACTCTTTCAACTCTTTTTGAAGCAAAGGATATGGCGAATCCACACCCTAATACAGGTATCAATAAGTTGCGTGATGCAATTCGTAAAGCAAAACCATCTATCAAAGCAAAATATCAACAATTGACAACTGATGGTTCTCAAAGGGAGTCTTTTACAAATCACTTCTTAACCGCTATGGTTAGATTGTTTGATGAACTTGATGCTCTAAATGCTCAAGGAAAAGAAGCTGAAGATGTCGCGAAAGATTTTAGTATTGATAAAGACTCATTTGATAATGACCTTTCTGTTCCTCCAGATGTATCCTCTGATGACATGGCAAAAGATATTGAAGACGATGGTGATCTTAATTCAATCTTAGAAGCTGTTGATGTTGACATTCAAGATGATCTTGAAGCAAATGATGTTGTCTCGGATGAATTTGAAGAAAAAGAAAACACAGAAGCTGAAAAGAGCAAGACTCAAGTTGAAAAAGATTTTGAAAAGAAATCTAGCATGAATCAAGAAAGGGAAAAATTTGGTGCTGGTGTTGAAGGTGATTCAACTGGTCGTAACCAAGCCTTTGATGCTTTCAATCTTGTTCAGTCATATTTTTCAGATGCGTACTTAGATCTTAACAATCCTGAAGATCAAGAAATGTATAAAAAATGGGGATTGTACAACATTAAACTCCTCCTAGACAAATACGAAGAAGAGTTAAGCAGTAATCCAGTCGCACCAGATATTGAAAATCCAGCATAATTCATTCCTCCTAATAAAACACTACAAAATACACAATAAACTACACATAATCAATATAACACATTGGAGACCCTTTGTCAAGCGAAAAAAGCAAAAAAAAATCATTTATTTCTGACTTGAGATCTGAGGGTAAAATAAATGAAAATTTTGTGAACATCGTTTCCAATCTGACTCTTGAAGAATTGATTGCTATAAAACTTGAAGATAGTGCCAATATGACCAATGGAAAGCTTTATAACTTTCCTATTTGGTATTCCATGCCTTATATCTGCAGGGATGCTTGTTTTAAATTTGTTTATGGTGTATGTGATACTAAATCAGATATGGCTTCTGTATTAGGAATACCTTATACTAACTTTATAGAAATTTATAGAAAATACAACAGAGAAGAATAGTATATAATATTATATTAATAAAATATGACCAGAAAAACTTCTTTTTAACTTTTTTCAAAAAAATGCACTTTCTGCTTGACAACCACTTTCCGATGTGTTATATTGATAATACACAACAAAACACACACAACTAAGTGGAGAGAATATTGTTTAAGAATTTAGGAAATAGAGAATCGTTAAGTACATGTTTTACCATGCATGATTCTATTGCTATGTCCTCCTCCTTCATTTTTGCAGTAGGACATGCAGAAGTAAATATGCTTAACTTTTATATCTTATCTTTATTTTCTCCACTTTTTTATTTTGGAGGAATAAGTGTCTAGTAGTAAAAACGTTTTAAAAAATATGTTAGAGTTCGGGATTGATTTGGCTCTCGAGAGCGAAGATGAAAATATCTTTTACGCTCTCGAGTTTGCCCAATTTGTTCAAGAAGCACCCGGCTTTGATTCTGTAATGAGATCTGAATCAGAAATTGAGATTTACAACGTAGAAGGTATAGTCTTAACTGTAATGATTGCAGATGGTGTATTGACAATTGAACCACATACAGAAGAAGGTGCATTTGATGCCGTACTTCTAGTTCTTCAGTTCATTTCTGAAATGCATAATGAGGTAAAAGAAAAGTATACGAAACTAAATACTGAAGAAACCTCAGATGTAACCATCGAAGAGGAGAGCGAAAGCGAAGATGACTCAGAGTGGATTTAATATGAAAATTTTTTATTTGAATAGAACAGAGGATGAATCAGGAATCTCAGGTACTGGACGTGTTGCGCAAGGCTTTGTATTTGACAACGGAAAAGTTTCCTTAACTTGGCTATCTGACCATCCAACTGTAACAGTTTACGACAATATTGGCGAAGTTCATGCAATTCATGGACATGGAGGTAAAACAGAGGTTATCATGGAACCTGATTATAAAAAGGCTTTTGGAGAATTAAAGTCTTTTATTGATAACTTCGATCTTTGTGAGATTGCAAAAGGCAAGATTCCTGTTGATGGTAATGCCTCGAAACTCATGAGCAAGAACTAATTAAGATGTGAGTAAATTGTATACACTAAAGCTAGATGCTAGTTGGCGGCCTATTGAGGTCGTTGATTGTTTTAAAGGTTTTTCATTGGTGTTCTCCGGTAGGGCGCGAGTCGTTGAGAATCATTCTCTTCAGGCTTGTGCCCTTTTTTATTTTCCATCTGTGGTTGTATTAAACAATTACATCAGGAAAAGAGAGTTCCGGGTATCTCCATCAAGAAATACTATTTTTTATAGAGATAAGTATATGTGTCAGTATTGTCACAAAAGGTTTCCAAAGTCTAGGCTGACATTAGATCATGTGACGCCAAAGTCACAAGGCGGAGACAAATCGTGGAACAACCTTGTGACAAGCTGTTCTGCATGCAATCAAAAGAAAGCAGATAAAAGCTTAGAAGAAATTGGATTTAAGCTACTTAAACAACCAACACCGCCAACAAGTCACTTCTGGTCATCACCTGAATGGTTGGTTTCAAAGGTTGGAAATAACGTTCCCAAAGAGTGGGAAAAATTTTTAGGAGAAAGAATATGAATGAAGCATTAATGGATAAGATTATGGAAAGATGCCAACAAGATCCAGAGTTCGCAGAGATCTTTGACGCACTTATTAAGGTATCTCAAGCAGCAGCCAATATTGGAATGACCATGGAAGAAATGGCTACAATCTGTATGACTGGTTGGACGATCGGAGCAGATCCTCAATTGGCACAAATGATTAAAAGTATGTCTGAGATTTCGAACTTAGGCCTTGATATTGTAGATAAGTAAACTATTTAAGATAAACTGGAGACAAGATGTTTTTATTTATTTTTACTTTAGTGGCAAATGCTCAAGAAAATACAATCGTATACCAACAAAGAACTGAAATTGACTTTGAAGGAATTGATGTTGAAGGAGAGATGGTGAAGCCACAAGGATCTTTGATTATGGAAAGAACTCATGCAACTTTTAATCCTTTAATTGAATTAAGAACAGATTGGAATCCAGAAATGAGAAAGTCTGTGGAGCTTATAAAATGAAAATATCAAAAGAAATGTTGAAAGAAATTATCAAAGAAGAACTTGAACAACAAGCGTTTGGAAAATCAAATGTTACTAGGACTGATGCATCCAAAGATTTAAAACAAAGATCGCGAGACATGATATCTCAAAAGGGCGTCGACAACAGAGAAAGAGGGATAATTCAAAAAATTGAACAAAATTTAGCCAAACTTGCTGATCTAACTGACATTAAGTCAGGTAATGTCTATGCAATTCTCAAAAAGCTCAACGGCATCATTGAAGCACAAATTGCAAAGCTAGAAGGCGGAGTACAAAAAGATGAAAAATGATATGAAACTCATCATGGAATCATGGAGATCTTCATCTGCACTTGTAGAACAGCCTATCAACACTCAACGACCAGCAACTTACAAAGCTAGGAGAAAATTGACCTCTACCGCCACTTCCACAACAGACAGGAAGATAAGTGATTTAATAGCAGCCTTTGAAACTTCTTCTGTTGAAGAAATGACAAAGAAGCACTCCATAATTGGAGCTATTCTTAAGAAGTTTACTGCCTTGGTTGCTGCCTTAACGGAGATTGGGCAATCCGAAGATGCAAGTATTGGCAAAGATTCTAAAGATTTAGCTGATTTGGTAGCAACTGTTACCTCAATTTTGCAAAAGCTTAATGAGTTTTATGAAAAAACAAAAGGCGAATTTACATCCGGAATGACCGGCATACAAGTAGCTAGAAAATTATTTGCCAAAGGAGCTGAAGGGATCTTGTTGGAAGGTCCTGAAATTTTCTCTCAATTAGTGGAATTATCAAATAATCCGATAGTTAGAGAGGTTGCAGTCAGGGTAGGTATAGAATTGATAGCTGTCGAAGTGTTGGATGAATTTATTCCTTTGCTTAAAAAAACAGTTGGGATTTTTAAATTCGCAAAAAGTATTTTTGGCTTAGGCGAGAAAAGTCCTGCATTTCAACAAGCATTAGATGCAAAAGATCCAAACAAAGCTTTTGAAATGATAGTTACAGCTGCAATGCAAGTTGACGATTCTAAAAATGATTTGCTGGGACCCTTAAAAGCTTTAGATGTTTCAGACGAATTTTTGCAAGTGTTTGACAAAAAAGTTACAGCTGAATTTGCAAAAGAATTTGTAGAATTTCTAAAGAAAAATTCAAACAAATTCATGAAACAAGGTATGGCAGATGACATTTTTAAAATACATGTCAACAATAAAGCCAAAGGAAAATTTAGAATCAATTAGGAGCCCTGATGGCAAAAAAAAACTTTATTATTGACACCAACGTCTTTTTGTCGGACTCTGAGTGTTTAAACAAATTTGACAACAACGATATTTTTATCCCTATCAAAGTTCTCGAAGAACTTGATAAACACAAGACGCGTCAAGACTCTGTTGGATTTCATGCAAGACAAACAATTAAAACTCTTGATTCTTTAAGAGAGCGAGGATCGCTTTCTAAGGGCGTTCGGCTTGGCAAAGGGTTGGGAATCATCAAGGTTCTTAAAGTCGAAGAATTGCTGCTTGACGAGCTTCCTATGGGCCTTTCTCATCGGTCATCTGACCATCTTATCTTAGCTGGTGCCTTGGCTGTTCGAGAAGCTGATCCAAAACGTAAATGCATCGTTGTATCTCAAGATGTCAACATGCGAGTCATCGCTGATGCGCTTGGCCTTCTTACTCAAGACTATGTGTCTTCTCAAGTTGTTGATTCTCGAGATGTCATCTATGAGGGGTTTACAAAATTTCTTGTTGATGACATCGACATCGATGAATTTTACGACAACCAACCAGTTTATTTATATGAAGAAGATGCAGAAGAACAAGGCATCGTATTGCATCCCAACGAATTTGTTATGCTCGTATCTGTTGAAAACGAAAAGAAAACCGCAATCAGCAGATTTATCGATTGGAATAAGCCAGTTTATCATTTGCAAGAACAAAACGACGAAATCTCATGGGGCGTTAAGCCAAAGAACAAAGAGCAGAAGTGTGGCTTAGATTTGCTTTTAAACGACGAAATTCCCCTTGTAAGCCTTATTGGTCGTGCTGGAAGTGGTAAGACCCTCATGGCAATCTTGGCGGGCTTAGAACAGGTTCTGGGCGCCGAGAAAGGACGTTATGATCGCATTATCATTTCGAGACCAATTCAAACTCTTGGAAAAGACATCGGATACCTTCCGGGAACTCTTGAAGAAAAGATGGCTCCTTGGATGAAGCCAATCTTTGATAACATGCAGTTTATCATGGGAACTGATAAGACCATGCTTGAAATGTATATGAATCGAGGGATTATTGAAATTGAAGCTCTTGCTTATATTCGAGGTCGTTCCATCTCTAATGCATTTGTTATTATTGATGAAGCTCAAAACTTAACTGCTCATGAAGTTAAAACAATCATCACTCGTATTGGCGAGAACACAAAAATTGTTTTAACAGGAGATATCGAGCAGATTGACAACATTTACACAAATGAAACTTCAAATGGTTTGACTTACGCAATTGAAAAACTAAAACATAGCCATTTGACTGGTCATGTTACATTTAAAAAAGGCGAGAGATCAAAACTTGCAACAGAAGCATCAAAGTTATTATAGAGGAAACACATGTGGATACACGAGTCTATAAAGAAATCAAGAAAACTAAAGGATCAATACCAGATGTCTGGTGTTTCAGTTTTTATTAAGGATGCTCTTCCTGATGAGGTAGATGCTGAATTTGTATTTAATTACGTAAGCTCTCGAGTTCCCTTGTTTTTAACATCCAACATCGACATGATTTATGTTGGCCAATTCCCAGAGTTTGAAGAAAGGCAGATTAATGCGTTCTTTGAAAATGATGCTATTTACGTCACCAATCAACAAGATGATGAAATGGACATGATTGAAGATATTATCCATGAAATCTCTCATGCAGTTGAGCATTACAATCAGGAGTTTATTTATGGAGACGGATCGTTGCAAAGAGAATTCATCGCAAAGCGTAAACGTCTGTCCTCGTTGTTATCGCAGAAATTTGAAGTTCCTGCTGATTTTAATGTTAACTTCGAGTATGATCGGGGTATTGACGACTTTCTTTTCCGTGACGTCGGATACGACATACTTAATCAGGTTTGTGTCAACATTTTTCCTTCTGGCTATGCTGCTACATCGGTAAGCGAATATTGGGCAAAAGGATTTGAGGAATTGTTTATTGGAGATAAACAAAATTTTAAAGATTTATGTCCTGTTTTATATAAAAAAATGGCTTTATTACTGAAGGATCTAAAAGATGAGACTGACTAAACGAAGATTAAAAAAGCTTATTCAAGAAGCGATGAGTGAACTATTAATTGAACGAAGAGTGTGGGGTCTCGGCGGTGCTGGCATGCTTGCGTGCTGCTCAGAAGATGGCACAGTATTTCTTCAAAAGCGTGGAGCAAAAGTTACTGGTGGCGCAGGCCAATGGGCATTTCCCGGTGGAGGAATTCACCCAGAAGGATACAACGTAAAGACAGATGGTGTTGAAAAGGGTCATTATGAAACTCCAATTCCTCCGGAACTACAATTGCCTGACGATTCAGAAAGATTTATCGAAACTGCTTTTGATGAACTTGAAGAGGAGGCTGGATGGATGCCTTCGTCTTATGAAGTTGTTGATTCCTACTTGTATAATTCCGAAGGGTTTAAATACAAAACAATCTTGATTAATGTACCACTTGCAGAAAAACAGAAGTACACAAAGAAGGGTCAAACCGACGAATATAGTTGGGAGTCAACTGATGAGGGATGGTACACATGGCCTCAAGTTCAAGAAATGAACCTATTTTTTGGCTTTACGCCGGAACTATTACAAAAGCTAGAAAAAGTAATTGGATAAGCTACTTAATGTATACTGAAGTCTGTCGGAGAAATTAAATATGAAATTGACTGAACAAATAATCAAGACATTAATATTTGAACAATTAAATGAAGTAAGCGATGAAACTTTGGATAATAAAAAATTTGCTATGTTTATGTCAAACCATATAAATCCAAATTCTTTTAATTCCGTTTTGACTGGTTTGAAAAAAGATATTAAAAAAAAAGATATTAAATCATTCAAAATTCATTTGAACGTTTTTAAAAAAATGGCAAATGACAGTTATGATGTTAAGTTTATGGGCAAATCTTTTGCAAATGATGTGGCTGTCGTTAAAAGATTGATCGAAGTCGGCGAAGAGTGGCATGGATATTCCATGGAAGAAAAATTTGATGATGACAAAATTAGCAGAACAAAAGCTCAAGTATTTGGATTAATTCCACTATTGACTCCAATGATAGATTTTAAGGATTTAGAAAAAAACATCAATAATTGACTTGACAAACATGTTCAAACGTGTTACATTATAAATAACACGGAGGACATATGACTACAAAACAACACATTTCTTATTCGGAATTAAAAATCTTTACTGAGTGCCCTTACAAATGGCATCTGCAATACGAGAAAGGACTCGCTGGTTTCACGGGAAACATTTATACTGCATTTGGTACAGCCATACATGCCGTATGTGAACAATCTGCATTAGGCAACTTAATACCCGAAAATTATGCAGAATACTTTGATATTATGTTCCTTGAGGAACTAAAGGCTCTCGATGAAAAGCCTGAGAACAAGATGATCGTGGAGATGCGAGAACAAAGCCGTGAGATCTTCCATAAGGTCTTTCCTGAGCTTCAAAGGCTCTTTCCAGGCTATGAGGTATATTCTTCAGAAGAAGACATTTATGAGCCAATTTCAGAGCTTGATTTCACACGTTATCTTAAAGGCTTTATTGATCTCGTCATCAAAACACCGGATGGAAAGTATCACATTATTGACTGGAAGTCTTGTTCTTGGGGTTGGGATATGAAAAAGAAGTCCGACTCAGTAACAACATACCAATTAACTCTTTATAAAAAGTTTTTCTGTGAGAAACACAACATCGATCCCAAGATGGTCGAGACATACTTTGGTCTCCTAAAGCGAACTGCAAAGAAAGATAATGTTGAAATCTTTAGAGTTACATCTGGGCCAAAGAAGACAACAAATGCAACAAAGTTGCTGACCGATGCATGTACGTCAATCCACAATGGAATCAAAATAAAGAACAGAAACTCATGCAAAGGGTGTCCATTTAACAATACAGAACATTGCACAAGATAAAAAAAATAATTTTTTTTAAAAAATACTTGACAACCCCGATTTACTATGGTATAATTCATAGTGAGTTGGGGTTTTTCTTTTATAACCTCGAAAAAATCGATTTAAGGAAACATTATGGATAAAAAGATTAAAGTTTTAACTTTGAGTGATCATCCGCTGTCACCATCTGGTGTTGGAACTCAAACAAGATATGTTATCGAGGCACTATTAAAAACAGGGAAGTTTGAAGTGTTATCTCTTGGTGGTGCAATTAAGCATCATGATTACACACCAAAGATGGTTGAACCGTGGGGAGAAGATTGGAAAATTATTCCCGTTGATGGCTATGGCACACAAGAGATGATTCGTTCAATTCTCAGAAATGAAAAGCCTGACATTCTTTGGATGATGACTGATCCTCGTTTTTATGAATGGCTATGGGCTATCGAAAATGAAATTAGACCTCTTTGTCCAATTGTTTATTATCACGTGTGGGATAACTTCCCTGCACCACATTTTAATGCAAAGTTTTACAGATCAAACGATCAAGTCGTTTCTATCTCAAAACTAACTCACGATGTGGTAACGGAAGTTGCCCCCGATGTTCCTTGTAAATACATCCCCCACGCTGTCCGTGAAGATGTATTTAAGCCACTTTCTGAAGATGAAAGGACTAGATTAAGAGAACAAAACTTAGGTGCCGATAGTGACAAATTCGTGGCTTTCTGGAATAACAGAAATGCGAGACGAAAGCAATCTGGTACTTTACTATTTTGGTGGAAGGAGTGGCTCGACAAAAGAGATCTCCATCAAAAAGCCCAGCTTATTATGCATACCGAGCCAAAAGATCCTCATGGGCAAGACTTGGGTCACATCGTAAAACAACTTGGTTTAGACTCAGACCGACAAGTGTTGTTTTCAACGCAAAAAATTCCTTTGGAACAGATGGGAACCTTTTACAACATGTCAGATGTTACAATCAACATCTCTGATGCTGAAGGTTTCGGTCTTGCAACTTTGGAATCTCTATCAAGCGGAACTCCTATTATCGCAAACATGACTGGTGGCTTGCAAGAGCAAGTGGTTGGTCCAGAAGGTGAAAATGGAGTTGCCATATTCCCATCCTCCAAAGCCGTGATTGGCTCTCAACAGGTTCCTTATATTTATGAAGATAGAATCAGCAAAGAGTCTTTCATGGCTGCTTTGGACAAAATGTACTTTATGGGTCACGAAGAACGTCGTAGACTTGGCAAGCAAGGCCACAGACATTGTCGTGACAACTATAGTTTTGAGAACTTTGAAAAACAATGGGTCAAGCTTATTATGGACGTTCACGAGACCCATGGCTCATGGCCAACAAATGTTTATTCAAGTATTGTATTTAAGGAAGTCGCATGACCAAAAAGATACAGAAGATAAAGAATTATGGAAGAATGCCTTTCGATGGAAATACTCACTACGATTCTTTATACAACGACGAGATCACCTATAATGTTCATCCGGATGTGTTGATGAGAGCTAATAGCTTTCAAGCTGGAGATTTAATCGAAACAGCTGAAGGGCACATAGGACTCGTTGTTGGAGAAGCCGAGTATGATCGTCAAGGTTTCTTGAAGTATGAAGTTAATATTGGAGGAAAAAAGTTCCTCTACACCTCAATTGAAATGAAAAAAATGGAGAGCAAATGAGAAAGAAAATTTTTGTAAGAGGTCCTGCCCTCTCACAATCCGGTTATGGAGAGCAAGCAAGGTTTGCTTTGAGAGCTTTGAGATCTCGAGAAGACTTGTTCGACATTTATATTCAACCAATCAATTGGGGCCAAACCGGCTGGATTTGGGAAGAAAGCGAGTTTCGCGATTGGATGGATGAAAGAATCCTTCAAACTCAATTGCTAATCCAGCAGAAGTCATTACAACCAGACATGTCTTTGCAAATTACAATTCCAAATGAATTTCAAAAAATCTGTCCAATTAACATCGGTTATACAGCAGGAATTGAAACAGATCGCGTAGCACCAGCTTGGTTGCAAAAAGGAAATGACATGGACAAGATTCTTGTCGTATCCAATCACGCAAAAAACACTTATGTTGGTACTGTAGCTCAAGCAACAAACAATCAAACTGGTGAGACTTTTCCTTATAAGCTCGAAACACCTATTGAGGTTGTATGGGAAAATACTGAGTTTCAAACAGAGTCAGAAGATATTCCAAATTTTAATCCAAAGTGTGACTTTAACTTTCTTGTTGTATCTCAGATGGGCCCACGCAAAAACCTCGAGAACACAATTCGTTGGTTTGTCGAAGAGTTTGTAGATCAAGAAGTTGGATTAGTTATCAAAACAAATACTCGAGGAAACTCGCGTATGGATTTAGAGCATACTGAGAACGCCTTAGAGGCGATTCTGAAGGCTTATCCTGAACGTAAGTGTAATGTGTCTCTGCTTCACGGAGACCTCTCTAATAAGCAAATGAGAGCCTTGTATACGCATGATAAGATTAAAGCTATGGTGAACATTTCACACGGAGAAGGCTTTGGACTTCCGTTGTTTGAAGCTGCAAGATATTCCTTGCCAATTATCTCCGTTGGGTGGTCTGGCCAAGTGGACTTTCTTGATGATAAGTTTTTGAAAGTAAAGCATGAGTTAGGCCCGGTTCAACAGCATGCGGTTTGGGATGGTGTTATTCAAGCTGATTCACAATGGGCTTATGCGGATCAAGGATCGTTTAAGATGGCTTTGAGACAGATGCATAAGAAGCACGATGAGTTTTTGAAACAAGCGGAAGAATTGCAAGACTATGTTGACACAAAGTTTCGAGATGAGGTTTTGTTTGAAAGATTCTGTGACGCTGTTTATGGCGAAATGATCGATACACAATCATGGTTGTCTGAGTTGGAGAGTAGTTTTGTCAAATAAGGTTGTCTATATTTCTGATTTTTATTATCCTCAAGTTATTGGCGGAGGTGAAGTAAATGATCATGAGCTAATTAAAATCCTTAAAAACAAAGTTCTTGAAGTGGAAACCGTTTTCAGCTCTGACGTTGATTTGAAATTTTTAGAAAAAAATTTCAATAGTTTTTATATTATATCAAATTTTGTTTTTCTTAAAAAAGAGGCAATGTCTTTTTTGACTAAAAAATGCTCATATGTAATTTATGAACATGACCATAAATACCTTAAGAATAGAAACCCAGCAGCTTATCCAAATTTAATCGCTCCTAGGAGCGAGATAGTGAATGAAGATTTTTATAAAAATGCAAAGAAGGTATTATGCCAATCTTTATTTCACAAGAGCATTTTAGAAAAGAATTTGAAAAGTAAGAATGTTGTGAATTTATCTGGAAATTTATGGTCTGTTGAGGCATTGAAAATTATGGAAACCATTCAAAACTCAAGAAAGCAAAAAAAGATAAGCATTTTAGACTCCCATATTGGACATAAGAACACAGCAGATGCCGAAACATATTGTATCTTAAAAGGTTTACAATATGAAAAGATAAAATCCAATGATTATTATAGATTTTTAGAACTTTTAGGCAAGAACGAAACTTTTATTTTTCTTCCAAAAACGCCTGAAACTCTATCCAGAATTGTTGTTGAGGCAAAAATTATGGGCGTAGAGGTTATGACAAACAATAATGTTGGTGCAACTTATGAAAATTGGTATCGATTAAGTCCTATGGGGATTCTAAAAACGATGAAAGAAAGAAGAGAGCAGATAGTACAAGTAATCATGGAGGAAGTTTGTGAACAATCATTTTAAGATAATAATTCCACTTTTCAACGTTGAAAAGTGGATAGCTAATTGCATAAGATCAGTGAAGGCGCAAAAATATAAAAATTTTCAATGCATCATTTTAGATGACATGTCAACAGATGGGAGTGTTGATGTAATAAAAAGAGAAATAACAAACGACGATAGATTTGTTTTAATCACCAACAAGAACAAGTGTTTTGCTCTCAAGAACATCTATGAAGGTATAAAAATGACAAATCCAAAACCAGAGGATATTATTTTAACTTTGGACGGGGATGATTGGCTTGCCAATGCTAATGTCTTATCTAGGCTTGATGAGATTTACCAAAAGCAGAATTGTTGGATGACATACGGCAGCTATGCAGAGTACCCAACTAACCGAAGAGGAAAGTTTGCAAAACAAATACCTAAATCAGTAGTAGAGAAATCAAGCTATAGATCTCATGAATGGTGCTCATCTCACCTAAGAACTTTCAAGTTTCATCTGTGGGACAAAATTAAGCAAGAAGACTTGCTTGATTCGGATGGCAATTTTTATCGTATGACTTGGGATTTAGCATTTATGTTTCCAATGTTGGAGATGTCTGGCGATAGAAGTCACTATGTTGACGAAATTTTATATGTATATAATGTCAGTAACCCATTGAATGATCATAAGGTAGATAATTCATATCAAATTAAATTAGAGATGGAGATTAGAAACAAGTCAAAATATGATAAGGTTTGGAGCAAATAAGATGCCGATCAATTTTCAACAACAAAAAGTTTTTATACATATTCCAAAAAATGCAGGTACGTCGATTACCAGAAGTTGGCAAGGCTTCGCCATGGAAGGTCACCACACTGTGGAGTTTTATAAAGTTTTTTTAAAAAACAAATTTGAGGATTATGAAACGTTTTGCGTAATAAGGGATCCAATGGATAGATTTGTTTCAAATTATAATTACGCTAGAGCTACTAAATCATTTTGGCACGATGTAAGTGGGAACGCAAAACACGGTAAACACCCAGATTATGATAAGGTGGTAAATTTATCCCTAGAGGAAACAGCTGCTTTGCTAGATAAAGAGCAGGAAAAATTTGGAATCCACTGGTATCCACAATCTTACTGGATAAGTAGTGGGGGAGAAATTTCTATAGACAAAATTTATAATTTCGAAACAATTGAAAAAGATCTTCTGCAAAATTATAACATCAAGTTGAAGACGCTGAATAAAATCGAGCGAAGCGAGATAGAAATAAGCAAAAAGACGTTGGAAATTATTAGAAAAATTTACAAAGAAGACTATGAACTAATTGATAAAATGGGAGGTCTTCAAAAATGAAGGTTGCACTATGTATTTCTGGTCAAATGAGAACATTTGATAAAGTTTTTCCTGCTCTAAAAAGAAACCTGATTGATGTACTAAACCCAGATATTTTTATAAGCACTTGGTCTAAGGTTGGAAAAACTCATAAAACAAATGCAGCATCAACTCCGGAGTGGTTAGATCTGTCCCCCGACGCACTATCTAAACTAACAAATGCTAAAATTGTTGACATAGAAGAGTTTAAGGATGAATTCTATGATTCTTTTAAAAATGTTCATAGGCCTATTTATTTAAAAAATAATGAGCCAATCCATAGTCGCTCTATGATTCCTCACTTCTATAAGATACATCGGTGTAATGAGTTGAGGAAAGCTTATTCGATGGAAATGGGAATTGAATACGATTGTGTAATAAGACTTAGACCAGACTTGCTCTTAGGCCAAAGCGTAGAGTCACTATTTAAAGAAGTACAGCTGGAAAGCAATGTTTATATTTCTTTATGTGGAATTGATCCCACTTTTCAAATTAGTGATAAGTTTGCTATAATGAATAGTGAAATGTTTGATTATTATTGTTCAATTTGGGAAAAATTAGAATTTTATTGGTCCTCACCATCAGGGAAGAATCCACCAAAAACAAACAGAGTTGGGGAAAGATTGATGTTTGAACACTTTCATCCTCAGAGATATGATTTAAAATATTTTAACCTAAGGAGTAAAATAATAAGATGAATAAGAAAAAACAAAAAATAGCATTAGTTTTATACGGGTTCTTAAGACATTTTGAAGAAGCTAGAGAATCTAGCGCATCTTTTTTTGAGAGCGATCAATATGATGTGGATGTATTTCTATATTCTCCAAAATATAGAAACGACCCACAAGCAATATCGGCAAACACTGCTGAGATAGTTACTAACGAAATGTTAAACAATGTGTATGGAAAGTCACTAAAAAAAGCAGTGCTTTGGGATTATACTTTAGATAAATTTGTTGAAAAAGCACAATGTGAAGATTTGCCATTATTTAACAAACGCCTAGTACCTTGCGAAAGGTATTATTCCCTATTCTTTCATATGCAGAACGCCATGAAACTGCTTCAAGATGAGATTTTGGCTGGAGTAGAATATGAACAAGTTTTCATTTCTAGACCCGACATAGTTATGAAAAACTTTGTTGGTATAGAGTCCAATGTCTTAAAGACCAACGACGGCGTTGTAACTCTACCAAAGAGACCTGTGGTATATCATGATGTTAGATTCGATGATAGATTTTTTGCAATAGCTCCAAAACAATTTCTAAAAATTGTAGATATTTATGATAATTTGGATAAGTACATAAAGGAGCAAAAACTACTCTTCATCCCTGAAGACATAACTTGTCATCATGTAAAAAATAAAGGAATTTCAATTAGTAACCACATGCTTGTATCTTTGCAAACTTTGTTGCTTCATAAGTATAGAGCAAAACATCGATATGAACACAAGACCGGTCGTAAAATTTCAACATTACAACAAACCACAAAACAACAGGAGGAGCTAATAAGAGCTGCTTTTGTGAATTATGATGCTGAAGAAATGAACACCGAAGAGCAACAGAGTACAATGAATCGATTAGTATCAGATTTATATAAATCTGTAAATTTTTAAGGAGAATAGAGTGAATAAAAAATTAATTATTTTTGATTTAGACGGAGTGTTAGTTGATGCTAGAGAGCTTCACTATCGTTCTTTAAATATGGCACTAGAAGAATATGATGACAAATATGTCATTTCTAGAGATGAGCATTTATCCATTTATGATGCAAGACCAACGAGTAAAAAACTTCAATTACTGACAGAAAATAAAGGCTTACCAAAAGAAGTACATGGTAAAATTTGGAAAATGAAGCAAGAGATGACAAGAAGGATTGTTGATAGTGAATATACTTATGATGAAAAAACAAGAAAAATTTTGAAAAACTTGAAAGAAAGAAATTTTAAACTCGTTTGCGCATCAAATGCAACTAGGGAAACTGTTAAGATGATGTTACTTCGCAAGGGTTTTATGGAATATTTTGATTTTTTCCTATCCAATGGAGATGTCAGGAAATTCAAACCATCACCAGAAATTTATTTAAGATGCATGATAAAGGCTGAGGTGTCACCAAAAGACACCCTAATTTTTGAAGATTCCCATATAGGTCGAGAAGCCGCCTTGGCTTCTGGTGCTTACCTATGTGGAATTATAAATAATGATGATTTAACATTGGATAAAGTGAATGATGCAATAGGGAATCACTTCAAAGAAGTAAAAAAACATATTCCATGGAAAGGAGGAAAAATGAATGTATTAATCCCAATGGCAGGAGCCGGTAGTAGATTTAGTAAGGTTGGATATGTGTTTCCAAAGCCTCTGATAGATGTTCAGGGAAAGCCAATGGTTCAATTGGTTACCGAGAATCTAAACATAGAAGCAAGACACATTTATGTTGTTCAGAAAGAGCATTACGAAAAATATAATCTAAAACATTTGCTAAATTTGATCTCACCAGAATGCAAAATTGTGCAAGTAGATGGGGTGACAGAGGGCGCTGCCTGTACAACATTATTGGCTAAAGAATTTATAGACAATGATGAACCATTGGTAATTTGTAATTCAGATCAGGTTTTTGAATGGAATAGTAATGAATTTATGTATTCAATGGTCGCGGATGAGGTTGATGCCGGTATTTTAACCTTTGAAGGAACACATCCAAAATGGAGTTTTGCAAAATTAGGACCGGATGGTTTTGTATGCGAAGTTGCCGAGAAAAATCCAATAAGTAAAATTGCAACTGCCGGGGTATACTATTGGAAGAAGGGTAGCGATTATGTAAAATACGCGGAAAAAATGATTGATAATGACATCCGAACGAATAATGAATTTTATGTGTGTCCGGTTTTCAATGAGGCAATTGATGATGGTAAAAAAGTAAAAACATTTCAAATAAAAAAAATGTGGGGCCTTGGAACACCTGAAGATTTACAATATTACTTGAGACACCATGGGGGATAGCATGATTGATACTTTTCTTTTTGATTTCGACGGTGTCTTGGTTGACACTATGGACATTCAAGCCTCCTCTTTGCGAGAAGCTGTAGAAAAATTTGCAATAAACAAGAATCAAGTTCTACATCACGAAGATACATTTCACCTAGCAATAACAACTAAAGAGAAAATCAATTACTTTATTGAGAATGGGATTCTGCCCGCTAAGTGCGAAACAGAAGTTTACGAAATGAAGAAAAAAATTGCAGATAAAACAATGATGAAAATGAAACCAGCAGAATATCTAGACAAATTGGAAATGCTAAAATACATTAAGAGTAAAGATTATAATGTAGCTGTTGTTACAAATGCCAATAGAGCTTCAACAATTGCCTTATTACAACATCTAGGTTTTCTTTCGCTTGTTGATGTTGTAATATCAAACAATGATGTTGCCAACCCCAAACCATCTCCAGAGCCATACTTCAAAGCAATTGATTTCTTCAACACTGTCACTGAGAGATCTATTATTTTTGAAGACTCCGAAACTGGATTGAAATCTGCATTGGAAACGAAGTGTAGGGTAGTTAAAGTAAATTCTATAACAGATTTGAATGTACAAACTATTCAAGATCTTGAAGGAGGTAAAATTGATTTTTATAGCCCACAGAGGTAATGTAGGTGGCCCATCAAATCTAGAAAATAAACCTGAGTACATTCTAAAGGCTTTACAATTAGGTTTTCACGTAGAGGTGGATGTTTGGTTTCTAAATGAAAAATTATATTTAGGACATGATTTGCCACAATACCAAGTTGATCATGAATTCTTACGAAACATTATTGAAAAAACATTCATTCATTGTAAGAATATAGATGCTTTAGACCACTTTTCATCTTTAGAGGATAAATTCAATTTTTTTTGGCATGATAGCGATTGCTATACATTAACATCGATGGGGCAAATTTGGACCTATCCTGGAAAAGAGTTAAAAAGGGAATGTATAGCAGTTATGCCGGAAATAAAAATGTTTGAAAACATTTTTGAATGCTCAGGTATTTGTACTGATTTTCCAGAAAAGTACCGAAGAAAATTTTCCTTAGTCAAGGAGGCTAAATGAAAAATCCAGATTTTGTAGGAGTTGGTTTTCCAAAGTGTGGAACCTCTTTCTTCTTTAAAGCCCTAAACAGTCATCCGGAGATATATAATAATAAATTTGGAAAAGAAATACATTTCTTTTCTAAACCAATGTCAACTTATGAAGATGATGATGGAAGTAAATATAGAAGTCTTTTTATAGACAGGTCGGAAGGGATAACTGGAGAGTATTCTCCGGGAATTTTGTACTATCCAAATTCGATAAAAAAACTCAAAATGGCATCGCCAAATTCAAAAATAATAGTAATGGTAAGGAATCCAATTGATAGGTGTTTTTCGCACTTCAAGCACATGAAGAAAAATAGAGTTAAAAACATATCTGCCAAAAATGAAAAATTATTAATTAGCAACAGCATTTATCCAGAGTCTGTATATTCTGGCTTATATCACTTTTCTTTGTCTCAATTATTTATGTATTTTCCAAAAGATCAGGTTCTGATTTTGCAATATGAAAAATTTTGCCAACAATTTCAGAACGAAATGGATAAGGTGTGTAGGTTTTTAGAAATCAAAACTCACACATTCAATCAAACAATAAAGCAACCTGATTCCTATATTCACTTGGATCACCTTAGGGAAGATTTGATAGAATTTTATGAAGATGATGTGAGAAAATTTTTTATTGATTTTGGAAAAATTAATGAGTTATCTGCAATAGATAAATCTCTGTGGCACGATTTTTTATAGCATAAAAAAGGAGAAAGATGTGAAGATTTTAGTAACTGGACATAGGGGATACATCGGTGCCCACATATTTTCCGAACTACATCGTCTCGGCCACGATGTACATGGTATAGATATCAAAGATGGAGAAGACATCCTCCATTGCTTGCCAAGCGAAGACTTTGACTACGTCTTCCATCTTGCAGCACAACCAAGAGTTGAGTTCTCAGTGCACCATCCATCATACACAATGAAACAAAATGTTCTTGTGACATCGACACTATTGGAATGGGCAAAGAGCCATGCCGTAAAGCGTGTAATCTTTAGCTCCTCAAGTGCCGTAAATGGCGATGGAGACGGTGTTCCTAAGTCACCCTATGGATTGCATAAGTTAATGTCGGAAATGGAGTGTAGGCTATTCTCGGAGCTCTATGGGCTTGATACGGTGTGCCTTCGATACTTCAATGCTTACTCTGAAGACCAAGACTTCGGCGGAGCATATTCAACAGCCATTTGTGCATGGATGGAGATGATCCGACAAGGAAAACTATTGAGAATGGATGGTGATGGAGAGCAAACCCGAGACCTCGTTCATGTTGACGATATTGTTCTCGCAAATATTCTAGCCATGCAGTCAGACAAATGGTTTGGAGGAAAAGCTTATAATGTAGGTTCTGGAACGTCGGTCTCAATGAACTATATTAGAAATTTTATCAACGAACGTCATGACGTTGAATGGAACAATGCTCCGGAACGTAAAGGAGATGTGAAACATACTTTGGCGGACATCAGCGAGATTGAAAAAGATTTAGGATTTCAACCTCAAGTTTCAATTGAGGACGGACTTTCTCGATGTTTTTCTAAAAATAATTTACAAACCTGAATAAATGTGCTATAATGAAAAAAGAAATCTTATAAGGAGTTTATTATGGAAAACCATACATTATCAAGCCAAGCCATCGGCGCAATTATGATGGCACTACAAAAATCTTTGATTGAGCAAACGGACATTGTCCCAACTCTTCAAGGATTTGAAATTCAAGTCGACGACAGCGGGCAGCTTGTTGTCATGAACCCTCCAACTTTTGAAGTTCCAAAAGAGGAGTCAAAAGATGCCTAAATACACTTACAAGTGTTATGGTTGTCGAGAGGAGTTTGACGTTGTTCATGGGATTTTTGAAGAACAAGCTGGTTGTCCAATGTGTTTTAATCATGTGGTCAAGAGGGTGCCTCAAATGCCTCATGTGCATCGTCAACAATCTTCAAAGGGTGAAAGGGTAGGCGAAGAAACAAAACGCGCTATCGAAGAGAATAGAGCCCTTCTGAACGAAGAAAAAAAGAAGAGAGTGGAGTATAAAGATGGAGGTTGAGATAATTCTTGGTCTCGTCCTTATCGTCTCCGTTGTCGCTAATTTCTTTCTACTTAGGTTGTCCATGTGGCAATCACGAGAGTTGGCTGATATTAGCGACAATCTTGGCGACTTGGTTGAGATTATTACAAATTATGGAAATCATCTTCGCGATGTTTACCAACTTGATTCGTTTTACGGAGACGAAACACTAAAGGGCTTAATGACTCACACAAATGCAGTGAGAACGTTGCTCGAAGAACAATATGGCGACGTAATTAACATAACAGACCCAATAGAATATGAGATCGAAGAGGAAGAATCAAATGGCGAGGAAACGAGCGAAGAAAAAGAAAAACATGTATTTTACGCAGGTACACGAGGACGCGATAGTTAAATATTGCAACACCGATTGTTGGAGAGAAAAGGAAGAACTTTACAACACGCTAATTCAACCAGCCTTTTCACAGATGGTGGATAAGATTGTATTTACTTATAGATTCACTTCTTTACCAGATGTCGATGACCTCCGAGAAGAATGTAAGGGGTGGCTCGTTACTATTCTAGCAAAGTTTGATCCTGCAAAAGGATCAAAAGCTTTTTCCTACTTCTCTGTTGTAACAAAGAATTGGTTTATCCACAAGGTAAAGAAGAATAAGAAGCGTCTTGAGAAAGAGATATCGTTTGAAGCTGTTGATTATGATCTTGAAAGAGATCTTGTTGATAAGGGTGAATCTTATCAAGATAAAAAAGTTCGAGACGAAATGATGGAACATCTTAGATTTGAAATGTCAACATGGGAAGTGGACTTCTCCAAAGAAGCCGAGAAAAAAGTGTACGATGCAGTCATCGTATTGTTTGAATCTGCAGAAGACATCGAAATCTTCAATAAAAAAGCAATATACCTCTATTTACGCGAATTGACAGGTATGAACACGAAACAGATTGTCACTCAATTAAACAAAATGAGGTCTCGCTATAGAGAGTTTAGGTACGATTGGGACAACGGCAAAATTTAGTGGAGACTAATTATTGACATGAGCAGTGATAAATTTATTAAAGAAGCAATAGACAATATTCGCGGTGATCGAGAGACCACACGCGAATTGCTTGATGATGCGATGCGTTATTTGGCCGTAGATCAGTCCCGACATAGAGACATGGGTCAAACCCTTGCTAAGTACGTAGAAACGCTTCAGCGGTCTAATGAGCAGCTTGTAAAGCTTTGCGGACTAATGTCAAAGAACGAAAAAAGCGATGAACTCTCCGACAAAGACTTTGCTCAAATTTTTGATCAAATTCAAAAGTCGGAGGACGAGTAATGACAACTAAGTACAAAAAATCCTTCAACAATCCATACAAATTCAGGCTCTACACCAATAGCTCTTCTGATCTCTACAATTATCAAATGAACAATATCATGGATAGTTTCTATGATAATGCCATGAATCAATCAACAGATGGATTGTTTAAGGTAGTATGTTTGTCCGGTATAAGAACAGAGGATAATGATGGTGGATCCACCTCTCTAGGAGATGGAGCACTAAATCAACTTGGATATGCAGAAATAATCGTAAAGCCTTTGACTGCTTTCGGAAATATGTTGCCCGATCCCGCTTCTTATTCAAATCCAGCAGAAATAAATCAGGCAATACTTCTCTATAGATCAATGTTTTCTGCAAGATCAGATTATGTGGTAGATGCAACCAACATGCCTCAATTTGGGCAAATAATTAATTGCTATTTTGAACAAGGGTCGATTTCTTCCTCAGAATTTACAGGTCTGAGGTTTGCAGAATCAAAAGTGGCAGAGTTTCATCCAGATTACTTGGCCCTAGCGACAATTGAAGGGGTACAAACAGCTTTGGGCGCCTTTGAAGGTGCAAACCCCTCCCTACTAGGAAGTTCCGAAGGTATAGACCCTAGATATCCTCCAAGAGAGTGGACATATGTTGGATCCAACGCCACATACAAAGGGCAAAAACTACAGAATGGAAACTTACCCAGTGATTTGATGGGTAAAGCAACTAAAGGCGGTACTTTTAAGCCAGAGATGTTAGCAGAGATGGTTCCCTTGTATGATCAAATGTGTATCGACTTTAGAAAAGCTTTCCCCACAAAACAACTATCAGCTTGGGGTTACCGACCATATTCCAGACAGTTAAGTATTAAAGTGGAGAAGCCTAATTTAGCAGCTAAGCCTGGGACATCAAATCATGGATGGGGACAAGCAATCGACATTCACTACTATGAAGATGGATCATCTAAATTTTCTAAGCTTTTATATACAAAGCCTGAATACATTTGGCTAAAAAATAATTCAAAAAAGTATGGGTGGTATAACCCTGCATGGGCTTCACAAGGAGGCTCCAAGGAAGAGCCTTGGCATTGGGAAACAACACCATCAAAATTTAAAAGAGGTTAAAAGTGGCTGACGAAAAAATAGTAAATCAAAGCAAAGCAGAAGATCAAGAGATTATTGAAAAAGAGAGAAGGTTTGGCAAAAATCAAGGTATTGCCAACAAGGCTTTAAGAGAGCCTGTTCCAACATACGAAAAAGTAGGATCAGAAAAGATTGAAAAAGGCCACAATAACACTTTTATAATCCAAGGTAGAGATAGGCCAAGTGTTGCTCAATCTGGTTATGGCGGAAAGGGAGCTACAAGAGCAGGAAGAATTGATTTGATAGCCGGCTTAGCATCATCCTACAGACACTCCGATGGAACTTATGGTCCTCCGAATAAAAAAACAATTGTCAATCCAAATTTTGCTCAAGACGCTGCAAGAATTTACATTTCTCAAATGACTGACATAGATCACAACATGGGCCTCGCTCCCATTCAATCACCGGAAGATGATGCAAGATCGGCAATAGGCATGAAAGCAGACCAGATAAGAATCCATTCGCGACAAGACATAAGGTTGGTTACTGGACAAAGCAAGATGGAGGTACCCGGTGGAGAGGGAGAGAGACTTTCGAACGGTGGAATAAATCAAACAATTGGAAAGATTTGTTTTATAGCAGGAAACAACACTAACGATGAGGAATACGACTATTTTAACATCCTAGAGCCAAAACCAGGACTTAAAGCAACCAAGAGAAAATTGCAGCCGGTTGTGAAAGGAGATAACTTGGTTATGTGCCTTAATGAATTGGTCGATGCTGTAGTCTATTTGACTGCGTGTGTACAAAGTAACAATAGGATATTAAGAAGCTTAAATAATGCATTTATTGGTCACGTCCATGGTGTAGCAGGTGTTGCAACCGTACCAGTACATTCTGGACTCCCATCTAGTGTAGTTGTGGGAACATTACTTGCAACTCAAGCAGCTGCATTAAATAATTATAGTAAAGGACTAGGTATGCTTAAGAATACTTTTTTGGGAGCTGATGATCAATTGGTTAAAGGCCCATTGTACATTAATAGTAGTTTCGTATATACAACATAGGTGAATAAATGTCAGAATTGGAAAAGAAATTCTCTGATTTTCAACAGAGTGAATGTAAAGATTTAGAGTTTGACACGTCAGAAGATCAAGGAGAAAAGGCGTGCCCAACTTGCACACCTAACCCCAATTTTGTTCTTCCTGCGGAATGGTGGGAGATTAAAGAGGCTTATCTAAACGAGGCTGAGTGTGAATATCATGTTAGAGTTTATCCTCTAGAAATCAAGTCGCCTGTTCCGAGTGCCGAAGGTTTTGAGAATGTTAATAGAAGTGTTTTTACTGGAAGAAGCCTAACGGACTTTCAAACCAAATTAATCCTCAGAGATGCCTTGATAAAAATACTTAAAGACCTAAAAAAGCCTTATGATGTTAGTACAATAGATGCATTGGAAACAGCCTGTTTTATAAAAGATGGCCCTTTCATAAATTTAGACTCCAGACTTCTTGGCCCAGCATTTTTAATTGCATGCCCAGCTTTTAGCATAGACAACATAAAAGAAGATGAAGTCGAAGAAGATCAAAATGAATCTGGTATTGACACGGCCTTAGAGGTTGTTGTTAACGCAGCAACACTAACGAGGAACATAAGACAAACTAGGATGACACTACATCTTTACCATCAATATTACAGATTGGCGCAGCAAGTAGATAGAGAAGGTTTTGTAATAAGACAAGAGAGCGACATGGTTCAGAGGATTTCCTATGAAGAACCACGAAGAAAACTGAGGGAGTTTAAGGACGAACTAAATGTCTATTTGAAAAAGAACGAGTATGCCAAACTACATCACACTGGTATGTTTACTGCCAAAAGAGCTAAGACGCTAAAGTTTGTTTTCAAAGATAATGATAAAGATTATGACTTAGAAGATGTTTATGTGTTGGCTGATAATGGATGTTCGGAATATGAGCCTCTGAAAGTTTCTGACTCAAGTATCTTAAAAAGCCCAACAATGAGAATTGTATATCATTTTATGTCTCGCTTAGAACAAATGGTTTCCGAATTCCAAGCAAAAGAGCCTAAACCTTGGGCTGAGTGGACGCTTGATCATTGGTATCCAACAATGATTATGGAAAACAAATCTGACTTGAATTTAGAAGAAACGGAAACTGGACTATCATGCTTGATCGAAGGACAGCTAGGTCTTGGCCCTGAGTTGATAGACTCTTTGGCAAAAGAAATCTTATCTGGATTTAAGGCAATTGAGCGCGAAGGAAACAAAGAAGCTTGTCGACAACTAGAGCAAATGGCAAGCGGCTCTGCGACTTCTTTAGCTGAAAATAAAGGTGGCGCTGATTCTTCTCCTCAAGAGCAAAGAAAAAACACAATGCTCAAGAGGTATGAAGAGGAATATAAGAATCAATTTTTAAAACACGTAAAAGACAATGTGATTACCTCAGAAACATTTCAGCAGGTTTTTGATAACCCTGAACAGGAGTTTTCAACTTACGATATAAATAAGATAAACTTGGACAATGTCTTTTCAGAAATAAAAAAGAACGATTTCAAAATTCCTCCATTTAGCCCGGCAGAATATAATGTTGAAGGCAGACCAAGAAGAACTATTGAATTGCCCATAGGCAACCATGAAGCTTTGGAAAAGTTCGCTAAAACATATGCAGATGTAAAGTTTGAAAACTTAGAAAGCGCAAAGGGCCTAACAGGCTTTGGAAATCAAATTCAAAACTCACCACACTATCAAGATGCAAAAGATGCTTTAAAAGAAGCTAAAAAATTTCCTGAAAATGGAATTATCGATCTATTCAAAAAAGATAATTCGTTCGATGAGATAATTGAAGCGATGCGCCTATGTGGCACAGGCAAACTTGGAAAAAAAGCTTTGCAATGTATTCTAGGGAATGTTTCGATAAGCGACTTTTATGACGCAATGTTGGATAAAACTTTTGAATTTATGAAGATCAATACTCTTGATTTGTTCTTAACCAATATACCGGCTGGATTAAGAGCCGACTTGGATGAGGCAATAAAGAAAGAGTTTGGCGGAGACGCTAATCTAATTGATTTGATTTCTATAAAAAAAGTCAACGAGGGAGAAGCAAAACTCTCTGACATAACAAAAACGAAAGAGATCGCTAAGCAAATTTATAAAATAATTCAGAAATCAGCAACAGAAAACAATAGTCTAGATTACGGAAAGTTAAATGAAGAAGAAAATGCATTTTTATTAAACAATTGGGAAATTGAATCGCCTGCTGCTATAGCAAAAATCTATTCTTTGGAAAATGAAGACAATACCGCAGATGACAAAAAAAGAAAAAAAAGTGAGTCTCTTAAGTTAATAAGAAAAGGTGTTAGAGACCATAAGAAAAATAGAGACGACAAGGTATTTAATCGAGTATTTTTATTCAATAAAGACCAAAGTTCAAATGTAGAAGATCTAAGCGAGTTCGAATTGGCGGCACAAAAGTTTGAAGAAACAGCCGTTGGAAAAAAGGTTGACGTTGTATTCGATTTGGTTTTTGATTTTGCAATCGATTGGATCCTGGAAGAGTTTTCTGTTGATGAATTGATTGAAGATTTGCGACAATATCCAATAATTGACTTTATTGGAGATCAAATTTTAAACTCTCTAACATGCCCTGCAACTCCAATTTTTTATCCTCCTCCCGGCGATTTCATGAAGGGCTTAAGTCTTGATCCTTGTGACCAAACCAAAGGTTTGGAAATTCCAAAGATTGTTTGGCCTAACATTGATCCTCTTAATAATTTCAAAGTTCAATGGACAGAAATCATAAGAGAAAAAGTGATTGAAATTGCTGGTAGTATAATTGAGAGAATTGTAAGAAGGCTCGTCAATACTATTGAGGGCTCCCTATGTAGCGTTCTAGGTGTTGGAGTCAATGCCCTTGCTGACTTTGCAAGAGATCGAGAGAATGCAAAGAATACGTTTTTAGACGCTTTAAATGAGGCATTTTGTAATGGTGCCGAGAATCCTGAGACGTCTAGAGCGAGAGCGGAAGAGTTAGCTGAGGCTTTATTTACACCTATGCTTATCCAAGAGGGAGCAAACTATGAAGGATCCGCAGAAAAGATTGTTAATGTAATTGCTTCAGTTGCAGGTACGGAAGAATTTCTGGAAGCATTGGTTGCCAGAGAGGGTCAAGAAAACGATCAATTTGGAAGAAGAATTTCAAATGCAGTAAGCACATTGACCCCTGAAGTATCAGCGCTATTAGGGAGCCCAAATCAAGTAGCCTTATTTTTCAACACTTTAGGTAGCTTTTTACCATCAGATGATAGAGAAAGAATTAGAGACTTATTAGACTCAGGAATACCAAATTTGCCAATCTCTCAAGCTATCTGTTTGACAGATGATCAACTGGAAGATTGGAACGACTTAAGAAAAGAGCTTTTAAGAGATTATCCCAATCCTCAAGAGATAGTTGATGACCTAAACGAAAGAACTCTTTCTACCGCTGAAGACATCATGGACATCGTAGGTCAAATTGACTCAGGGCCATTTGTTGGTCCAATTATAGACGAGATCAATAAAGATGCGTGTAATCCAAACAATATTCTCAACGATGTATCACAATCTGATTTTGAAAAACAATTGGAGAGCGAACAAATAGATGCAGATTATGCCAATCTTTCTAGAATAATGCAGTATAGTTTTATGAGAGGGAATGGTCTGCTTGGCCACGCACTTCGAGACAAAGAGGGGGAGTCTGAGTTTAGAAGAAAGTTTTATAAGTTCTTTTTTCCGGGTTATACTAACAGTTCGGCTGAGTGGGAAAC
>Ga0181568_10000807_pt1 | contig 28330 bp, 26 predicted proteins | sample 101ome_20_FD_133758 | JGI IMG/M metagenome (GOLD analysis project Ga0181568, IMG submission 133758) | Coastal salt marsh microbial communities from the Groves Creek Marsh, Skidaway Island, Georgia - 101404AT metaG (megahit assembly) | ecosystem: Environmental > Aquatic > Marine > Intertidal...
CATGCACATCAAAATAATGCTCGAAATCCATTTGCTCTATGGTAGTTGAGGTAACAACTTGTAAAGTATTTGAAATGTCATTGTCTATTACTTTATTTTCCTTCTGAGAGCCACAAGCCATAATTATACCTGCTGCTAATCCTAATCCAATATATTTTTTCATTTCACTCAAAATTTTAAAGGTTACTATGTGCTTTATCCAAAGCAATTTTTTTATTTAAAACATTCATTATACTTTCTATTTTTTGCCCTTCGGCTTGTAATTGCTGTGATTTGCTCTGATTAAGTTCAAAGCTAGAAACTAATCCTTCTCTATATTTAACCAGCGTTTTGTCATAGATTTCTGCTGTTAACCTTGCCCTATCTTTGGCATTATTGTAAGCGTTTATAGCATTGATATAATCAGACTTTGTAATATTGGCTTGCATGGTTAGTGATTTGGCTACCATTTCTTTGGTATTTTTAGTTTTAACAAGCTCTAATTTGGCTTGTGACATTCTTGTCCCACCCTGTAAACTAGTAAATATAGGCATAGAAACTTTCAAGCCGACTAATTGTTGCGGTATCCAATCTCTATCTTCTAATGCTTTATATACATCCATTTCAGGGAAATCAAAATCAGAACCATATCTAGTTTGTCTGTTATTATAAAAAGCTGATATTGTTGGTAAAAGCCTCGCCTGTTCATTTCTCCAAGCTAATTTGTCTAATTTTTCCTTTGTACTTAATAATTGATACTCTATATGGTTATCTATACTGAATACACGCTGTGCAACAGCAGGATCAAGATCAGTCATGATTTTTTCTAAATCATCACTCAATACTAGTTCTGTTTGAGTAGGTAATCCTAGGTGAAAATTTAAAAGCATTACTGAATTATGAAAAACTTGGTTGGCTAATTCAAAGCTTGCATTCAAATTAGAAACATTTAGAGCCATTTGATCCGACTCTAACTTTTCAATCATTCCTTCCTTATATAAAGCTTCAGTTTGATCAGCAAGTTGAGTCATAGAAACCAAATTCTCCTGAACAATATTTCTATTTAACTCCGCAGCTAAAACCATATAATAAGCACTTGCAACATTTTCCTTGATTTGAGCGGCACTTAGTTCTTGCTGTTTCTTTGTCATTTTAACATATTCTTGAGCAGCTCTCAAGCCTACAAAATAAGAACCATTAAAAACCAATTGAGTGGCAGTTAAACCCAAATCAACTTGGTTTTCTAATCCCATTTGAACAAAACCCATTTCCCCAGTCATGGGATTTGGAAATGGCATACCTCCTATATCCATGAAATGATTGAAGTTAAATTCACCATTAACTTGAGGCAAACCAGTGGCCGTTGTTTCCCAAACTTTCTTTTTGGCTATCTTGATGTCTAATCCAGCATTGAGATAATCAAGATTATTGTCTAATGCAAATTGCTGTGCTTGCGCCAATGTAAAGGTTTTTTGTGCCATTACGTCATAGGCTGAAAAACAAGCTATAAACAACAATAATCCAAGTTTTACAATTCTCATAATTGATTGTTTAGTTTTTAATTATTCTTATTTAATCTTTTATTTAAATAGGCTATTCCTTTTTGATTAGAAACACCATAAACATGGTATATCATCATTTCTGATAACACCTCCATAAATTTAACTTCGGATGGATCAAAAACTTTAGGATCCCATATAATGTCCATTTTTGAAATATGTAATTTGGCAATAATCTCCTCATTAAAATCAGTTCGGAATATACCCTGAGCCTTACCCTTAACCAAATTAGAAATCACTGTTTGCAAAACAAATGTTTCTTTGTGGTTAGAGAATTTCTTAAAAATTTCTGGATAATATTTTTTGAGATCATACATCACAGAAGGATGCATATCTCCAATAATTTCGCCCATTTTTGCACAGATATCAAATACTTCATCTATGGCATTTGTGCTCTTGTTAGTAACTTGATTTACAACTTGCATATCAAGATTGAGCTGATAATCCATTACTTTGGATACTAGATCTGTTTTGTCAGCAACTTTGGTATAAATCGTTTTCTTTGAAATACCCAACTCCCTTGCAATATCTGCCATAGTTACAGATTTAATCCCGTACCTGAAAAAGATCTTACTTACTTGTACTAAAAAGGTATTTAAATCATCCATAAGACAAACATAATATTAAAAAACCAAGGAAACTAATGTCATGTTAAAAGTTTCCATAGTTTTTATAGTTTCTGACTGCAAAATGACATTTTATTCTCAATTAAGAGTGGTCAATAGATGAATTGTATTATTCAAACGACGAATGTAAAAGTGCTTTAGACACTTCAATTATATTTTATATTTGCTAAAAGGATGTTTAATTTTAGCCTATGCAATCTATCCTTCATATTATGCTTTTTGTATCAACATTAGCAGTACTGCCCTATGAGTTTATGCATTGCAGGCAACAAGAAGTAAAAAATCAATCCTATTTATTGCAAGACAGGAAATTAGGAACCTATCATTTTATTTGTGATCCAGAACAACATTACAAGAAATCCTATAAATATGTGGACTCTATAATTATGATCGACCAAAACTATGATATTTACATCAAAGCAAAGATTTATGATTTAGACCAATATGGATGGTTCAGAATTTATGGCAAACCTGGAAGGCCTCACAGCAGGGGCACACAAAGACGCTATTACGGAGAATGGACTACCCAATTCTTTCACGCAAACCTCTTGCCAAAAATAAAAAGCCAATACCCCAATATAGAGATTATATCAAGCCAAAAAGCATGGAAAAAATTAAAAAAAAGGGATAAAAAAAGGCACTAAAAATAGCGCCTTTAATTTTATTTACGGTAATAATCTTCCGTACATTCTTGGGAAAGGTATTGATTCTCTAACATGCTTTATACCTGTCATCCAAGAAACAAATCTTTCTAAGCCAATTCCAAAACCTGCATGAGGAACTGAACCATATCTTCTCAAATCTAAATACCATTCAAATGCCTCCATAGGTAGTTCATGCTCTACAATTTTTCTTTTGAGCACATCAATATCAGTTTCTCTTTCAGCTCCTCCAATAATTTCGCCGTATCCCTCAGGTGCTAAAACATCAACCCCTTTAACAAAATTTGGATCTCCATCTACTTCCTTCATGTAAAAAGCCTTAATTGGCGTTGGCCAATTATAGACCATTACAGGAGCATTAAATAATTTAGTAAGTACTGTTTCGTCAGATCCCCCGAAATCTTCTCCTTCTGAGAAGTTTCTTGCAGAATCTAACCATTGAGGAATATTTCCTAGCACCTCAGCATGCGCTTTATTCTCTGATTTCAATGTTTCTACTTTATTCTTGTAGAAATTCATTTTTCCTTTCTTAATTCCTCCTTTTGCAATAATTTCTTCTTTCTCTGAAATTTCTGCTTCATTATCAGAAATCATTTGCTTTAACTCCGCCATTTCAGTTTCTAAGACCTCAATTGAAGTCTTTCCATTTACTTCTTGCTCTCCTCTTAAAATCCTCACTGCCTCAGTATATGTAATTCTTGGGAAAGGATTAACCACTTGTTCCATTTTAGAAGTATCTCTTTCTAAAATTTCTAATTCCGCTTTATTTTTTTCTAACACTTGACCAACAAGATATCTTAAGAAATCCTCTATCAAGTCCATATTCATATCATTGTCATAGTAGGCCATCTCAGGCTCAATCATCCAAAATTCAGATAAATGTCTTCTAGTCTTTGATTTCTCCGCTCTAAAAGTTGGACCAAAAGTATAAATTTTACCCATAGCCATAGCCATAGCCTCTCCATATAGCTGTCCAGATTGAGACAAATAAGCAGGATCTCCATAAAAGTCAGTTTCAAACAAATCTGTTGTACCCTCGCATGCATTTCCAGTAAAAATTGGAGCATCCATTTGTACAAAGCCATGCTCTTGAAAAAAGGTATGCATTGAGAAAATAATCGTATTTCTTATTTGCATGGTTGCCCATTGCTTTTTTGATCTCAACCATAGATGCCTTTTGTCCATTAAAAAGTCTACACCATGTTCTTTTTTGGCAATTGGATACTCTTGAGCATAAGCTACAATTTCTACATTCGAAACTTGTATTTCATATCCTCCAATTTGTCTTTGATCTTCTATAACAGTTCCTGTAATAATGAGAGAAGTCTCTAAGCCAGCTTTTGAAATAGATTCAAATTGGGAAGCACTAACATTTTGAGCTGCAACAACAGCCTGACAAAACCCTGAACCATCTCTCATTACCACAAATTCCAAATCTTTACCCGATCTTCTATTGGAAACCCAACCTTTCAAAACAACCTCTTGATTGACATAATCTTTTAGATTTCTTATATCAATTGACTTTACAGCGGTATTTACAGACATAAACTCTTCTTTTATTTTTGACGTAACTTCTTTTAATTTGATGGTTTTGGCATTCTTTTTGTTTGGAATGACCGACACCTTTACAAAAATAAGATTAATTTCGGCTTAAACGATATCTAAACCAAAGGATTAAACACCATTTGTAGAATTTTAATTTATGCAACAGCAAAGACTCAGTCAAAACCTTCAACAAAAACTAACGCCACAACAAATACAGGTGATTAAGTTGTTGCAGGTACCTACTGCACAGTTAGAGCAACGTATTAAAGACGAATTAGAAGATAATCCAGCTTTGGAAGAAGGTTATGAGCAATTAGAAAACAAAAGCGATCCATTAGAAGAGCCTGAGACTAAAGAACAAGAGGACCTTGATGTAACAGACTATTTAGCAGATGATGACTATGAATCTTTTAATTATTATCAAAGTAATAGAAATGAAGAAATTCCTTTTGGTTTCGGACTCAAACAAGATGAATCATTTCATGATCATTTAATTAAACAACTTGGTTTTCGAAAATTTAATGATCAGGATAAAATTTTAGCTGAACACCTTATTGGTATGATTGAAGAAGATGGCTATCTGAGAAGACCGCTTTTATCTATTAATGATGATTTAGCTTTTAGTAAGAATATATTTTCTAGTGTTGCAGAATTGGAGTCCATATTAAAACGTATTCAGGATTTTGAACCTGCTGGTATTGGTGCTAGAGACTTGAGAGAATGTTTATTAATTCAGCTAAGAGCCGACCAATCCGGAACTCGATCTGTAGAAGATGCAGAAATGATTATCGAAAAATATTTTGATGATTTCAGTAAAAAAAAATATGATCAACTGCAGAAAAAACTCAAATTAGACGAAAATTCATTAAAGGCTGCTTTAGATGAAATTCTCCAACTAAACCCAAAACCAGGAAATATTATTTCAAGTAATTCCAATAGTATAACTAACTATATCATTCCTGATTATCAGATAAAAAATCAAGAAGGAGAATTAATTATTAGTTTGAATGGTAAGAATGCTCCAGATCTCAGAGTATCAGGTGATTATCAAAACATGCTAAAAGGATATGCTGTGGCTAAAGATAAAACAGCAGAACTAAAGAACACTGTTAATTTCATTAAACAAAAAATTGATGCTGCAAAGTGGTTTATTGACGCCATTAAACAAAGACAAGAAACCATGTTATTGATTATGGACGCTATTGTAAGCAAACAATACGACTATTTTTTAACCAATGACCCCTCGGATTTAAAACCGATGATTTTAAAAGACATAGCTCAAGTTACCGGTTTTGATATTTCAACTATTTCTAGAATTACAAGTAACAAGTATGTTCAAACCGAATTTGGAACCTATTTACTAAAAGACCTCTTTACTGAAAAAATGACAACAGATACAGGAGAAGAAATCTCTGCCAATGAAATCAAATACAGCCTAGAAGAACTTTGTGCCAACGAAGACAAGAAAAAACCCTTGTCAGATCAAAAATTAACTGATCTGCTCAATCAGAAAGGTTTTAATGTTGCAAGAAGAACAGTTGCCAAATACAGAGAGCAATTAAATTTACCAGTTGCCAGACTAAGAAAAGAAATCTAATGCATAAAATAGCTCATATAATATCTTATCTATTCCACCCCCTTTTTGTACCACTTTATCTTGGATTTGTAGTACTTAATTCACATTATATTTTTTCGTTTGGGAGTGATTTATTGATTTTAAAATTACTCATTAAAATGGCCGTTTATTTCTTGCCTGCCATTGGATTTACAGCTATTTATATGCAATTACTTAAATATTTTGGTATCATCAGTAGTTTTAGAATGCCTACTAAGGAAGAGCGAAAAATACCACTTATTTTTATTACACTTTTATTTGGCTACATAGGTTATGAAATACTAAACAATAATTACGAACATAAATCCTTCGCACTTATATTTATAATATCTAGCTTATGTATGTTATTTGCCTTGCTTATTAATTTTAGATTTAAAATAAGTTTACACAGTATTGCTATGGCTGCCGGCACAGGCTATCTTTATATGTTATTACCCTACGCTACTATTAATTTAATGCCTGTATTTGTTATTAGCTTAATCCTAACGGGAATAGTTGGAACAGCAAGATTAATACTTTCAAGTCATTCTCCATTTCAGGTATTTACGGGTTACTTACTTGGTTGGAATGTAAGTATGTTTAGTGTAATCATAATGTACTAAAGCCTGGCTCAAAATATGTAAATTGCTATTTAAATAATTAAAGAATGAAAGCAGAATTTATGGGATCTTTATTACCTTAGGTTTTGTAAAAAATAAAATAAAATGTACAACACTATCTTACTTGAAAAAGAACAGGGCGTTGCCACTATCACACTCAATAGACCTGATGTATACAATGCCATAAATGATGAAATCAGTTTCGAATTACAGGCAGCTTTAAAAGCGGTAACAAAAAATCCTGAAGTAAGAGTTGTAGTTCTTACAGGTGCAGGACAAAAAGCATTTTGCTCAGGACAAGACCTTAAAGCTGATAGAGGTAATACTATCGATTTTAAGAAATCTTTGGAAAAGAGATATAATCCAATAATACGATTAATGCGCAAAATGCCTAAACCTATTATTTGTAGATTAAATGGTGTGGCAGCAGGAGCTGGTTGTTCATTTGCGTTAGCGTGTGATTTAATTGTAGCAGCAGAGCATGCTTGCTTAATAGAAGTATTTGTTAACATAGGCTTAGTACTTGATTCTGGTTCATCCTATTTCTTACCTAGGCTCGTAGGTTCACAAAAAGCATTCGAACTGGCTACTACTGGAAAAAAAGTAACGGCTAAGGATGCTTTAGAATTGGGTATGGTAAATAAAGTAGTTGATTTTGATCAATTAGATACTGCCATCAAAACTTATACAGACTTTTATGCCAATGCCCCCACTAAAGCAATTGGTCTAATGAAAAAAATGCTAAATAAATCTGGTAATGCAAGTTTGGAAGAAATGCTAGAATACGAAATGTATGCTCAAACTATAGCGGGTGCTTCAAAAGATTATACAGAAGGTGTTACTGCTTTTAAAGAAAAAAGAAAACCATTATTCAAAGGAGAATAATATGGCTTAAAAATAGAACGTGTTATGAAAAATATATTAGCAATTTTATTGATATTCTTTAGCTTATATTCGTTTGCTCAATCCAACACCAAATTTGGAAAGGAAGTAGTAAAGATGATTGAACTCAGTGGAGGAGAAGAAGGATTCAATGTTATTTTAGAGGAAATAATTACCAATGCAAAAGAATTTAGATCAGATATTCCAGGTCCTGCATGGGCTGAAATAGAAGATGAACTCAAAATATGGGATAAAAGTGATCTTTATAACATTCTTATACCTATATATGAAAGACATTTTACAGTGGAAGAAATTATAGCTATTAATCAATTCTTAACAACACAAGCTGGTAAAAAGTTTGCCGAAAAACTTCCCATTCTTACTGGAGAAACCATTCAAGCTGGTAAAATATGGGGTATTTCAATTGCTAAAAATATCTCAGATAGACTTAGAGAAAAAGGCTATTAAATTTTTGCGTCTCCAGCTCTTAATGCATAAATCTTTTCCCTACCAGGCATAGGATTGAGATATACAAATGTAATTTCATTAGACATATAATAACCGATATTTTCTTGCTTTGCAAAATCAACACTATAGGTAATATTTACATTCTTAAATCCAATACCAAGAACTGGTCCAATGGATCGTCCTGCATTAAGATTAAATCCTCCTAAAAAAGCATATTTTCTGCTATACCAATAATCTAAAATCAATCTAGATTTTAATTGAGCACTATTACCTTGTAGTGAAAATAATGCATCTGCCTTAACAAAAGCCTTAGTACCAACAAACCAATAAATCATACTAGTATTAATGTGATGTCTTGAGGCTAACTTAGAGGTATTATAACTCGTAACAGCCTCCTTAATAGGAATAGTATTGAACATTCCATAACCTAATTTAAAATTAACTAAAGGTTTTTTGTAAGAGGAATCTGCAAATGTGTAAAGCAAGCCTATATTCATAGTAGGATAACTAAATGACTCTCTTTGAAACCGCTCTTGATTATCCAAACTCTTGTCAAACCCCTCTGTAGTGAGCTGACTATCAAAAGTAAAATTATCCAAAAAAGCTCTTCTTGATGCCAAACCATTTTGAACACCAATACTCAAAAATTTATGTTTATATTTCTTTCTCTCTAATAACTTATGATATCCCAATGAAATAGAATACTGCCTTAATTCTATTCTATCGTTAGAGTAGGCTCTATCATTTACCGCGTAAGCACCATATGAAATACGATCTCTTCTTTTACCTTTTCTTTTTATAGACTTATCTACTGTAAGTATAGAAGTGTTGTAAGGCAAACCAAAGCTAGCATATTGTACTCTTTGATTTAGAGTTGTTCTCACAACACCCAAATAGTTACCTGTTATAGCAGGATTAATCATAATTGTTGTATTGGCAAATTGAGAAAAAACAACATCTTGAGCCTTTAATATAGGAATACTCAATATCAATAATATTATGACTATTAGATTTTTCACTATCTCAATAAAGTTACCTTACCTTTTTGTATAAATGGTGTTTTATCTATGTAAGTTCCATAAACCACATAAGCGTATAAGCCTGCACCCATTTCACGACCATTGTATGTACCATCCCAACCTTTAAGCTTACTATTGGTTGTAAATATCACTCTTTCCCATCTATCATAAATAATCATATTAACTCTAAATTCTCCACCAATTCTAACATAAAAAATATCGTTTCGTCCATCATTATTGGGCGTAAATGCCTGCGGCAAGAATGGGCCCCACAAAGAATCAATAAAATTAATCTTAAGTGTATCTCTTGTTATACATCCACCCTGAGAAGAATCAACAGTTATCGTTCCAATATACTCAATAGAGTAACTCACATTTTCAGCAAAAGTATTGAACGTATTAGGGTTATCTAAAAAATCTGTTTTATTGTAAGAAATAATAGATTTAAGTCCTTTTCGATTTACAATTGGATCTAATTCAATATTACGTGGCACATAAATTGAAGTATCATCTGTAAATTTTAAAGTAGGTTTAGCATATATCAACTTTACAGTATCCCTAAACAAACCACATTCGTTTTCCATTTTAAGTATTAGATCGCCGGTTCTTTTTACCTTATAGTTAGAGTCTAATACAACAAAGGTACTATCCTTCGAAACATCATCGAATGAAGATCCAGACGGATAAATACTCCATAAAATAGCGCCTACATCTCTACTCTCGAAATGAACAGTATCAGAACAAGAATAAAAAGTATCAAGAGCAATAGAATCTTGAAAATAAATTTCTGCTTTACTCGAATCTGGATTGAGACAGGGATTCCCTTGAGCATGAAGCCCATAAACAACAAAAAGAAGAAAGGAAAAGACAATACATCTCATATGTAAATATAAAACCTTAAAGTTTTATACGTCAGAAAGCTTATGCAGTAATACCCTGAAATTCTTTGGTATGTCTACCTTATTAGTCAATAACTTTTTAGTTATTGGATGTTCAAAACAAAGTTTGTAGGCATGTAAAGTAAGAGAATCCATTAAGGGTCTTTCTGTCTTACCTTTGGCTAATCTATAATTTCTTTTAAAACTAGACATATAAATGGAGGACTCTGTTCCATAAACAGGGTCAATTGCAAGTGGATGTCCTATAGCAGCACAATGCACTCTAATTTGATGCATTCTTCCTGTATGTAATTGAATATCTAGAAGTGTATAACGGTTAAAACGTTGCTTAACACACAAAGCAGTATGAGAAGGCTTACCATTTTTTAAATCAACAAAAGTTTTAGAAATATTACTTTTAACACTCAATGGTAAGGTTATATCCAGACTATCGGCTTTTACCCTGCCATTAACCAAGGCGTAATAATGCTTCTTGACTTTTCTATCTTGAAATTGCTGATTTAAAGCTTGATGAACTATTTTGTTTTTGGCAAAAACCACCAAACCAGAAGTTAATTTATCTAATCGATGAACTGTATAAATAGGCTCTTTAATGTAAGCTTCTATAATACCTTTTAGATTAGCAGCCGTTTGTTGTCGATCCGGAATTACTAATAAATCTGCAGGTTTGTTAACTACCAACAAATACTCATCCTCATATACAATATAATCTCTTAACTTAAACTTCACAGCCAAGCAAAGTTAATTGAATTAATCAAATGCTTTGTCTATAGCCTGAACAAAATGATAAACATCCTCAAAAGAGTTATATAAAGGTGCCGGTGCCAACCTTATTACATTAGGTTCTCTAAAATCAACTATCACATTTTGCTCCATAATTTTTTTATGAATTGTTTTGCCATCGCCATTAACTGACATTGATAATTGAGCCCCTCTGTCTTTGGTATTGGAAGGCGTGATAATCTTAAATCTATTGTCTTGATTTATATCATTGATTAAAAACTCCAAATACCCTGTAAGCTGATCTCTTTTGGCTACCAAGGCATCCATACCTACCTCATCAAAAATATCCAAAGAAGCTTTTAAGGGTGCCATTGCAAAAACTTGCGCATTAGATAACTGCCAACCAGCAGCTCCATTTTGTGGTTTAAAACCTGGCTCCATCATAAATCGACTTTCTTCCTCATAACCCCACCATCCGGCAAATCTTGGAAGACTTGGATTATTAGCATGACGCTCATGAACAAAGCATCCTCCAGGTCCACCAGGACCGGAATTAAGGTATTTATAGGTACACCAAACTGCAAAATCTGGCCCCCAATCATGCAATTTAAGTTTAATATTTCCAGCAGCATGAGCAAGATCAAACCCTACTTTTGCGCCAACACTATGACCAACTTTAGTAATAGCCTCTAAATCATAAAACTGACCAGTATAATAATTTACTCCTCCAATCATTACTAGTGCTAGTTCATCTTTGTGCGCTTGTATTTTTGCTAAAATATCTTCAGTTCTTAAAGTATCTTCACCTGGTCTTGGAACTAACTCAATACAGGCATCATCATAATCAAAGCCATGGTATTTAATTTGACTCTCAACTGCATAATAATCTGAAGGGAAGGCTCCACCTTCTATCATGATCTTATAGCGTTTTTGAGTAGGTTGATAAAAGCTCACCATCATCAAATGTAAATTAGTCGTCAAGGTATTAAAAATTACCACCTCATCGGCTTTAGCTCCAACAACATTTGCCATTTTTTGTGAGAAAAATTTATGGTAATGATACCAAGGATTCCTACCTTCAAAATGACCTTCTACTCCCCAGTTAGCCCAATCCTCTAATTCTATATTAATATGTTCTTTTACCGACTTTGGCTGAAGTCCTAATGAATTGCCACAGAAATACAATTGTCTTTGACCATTAATCATTGGAAAATGAAATTGCGATCTATAAGCTTGCAAAGGATCATTTTTATCCATTTCTTGAGCAAATATTAAGCTATTTTCAAATTGAACTATAGTTTCCATAAATTTTATTTAAAAGTTAATATCATCAATTTCAAGTGTATGTCTTGAAAATTGATATTGGGCACCATCATCTGAATGATACCATAAATAATTTTTATCTAATCTGGTTATGCGCCAATTTCTTTGTTCATATATCGTACCGTCTTCATACCTTACCACAATATTGATATATTTTTTATCACTTGATAAAGTCCAATCTGCTACTTCATAATCTTGAAGGGTTTCCATAATTCTTACCCGCAGTACACCTTTATTTTTATCCTCTAAGTATGGCGTAAATGTAATAAGCTCGGATTGTCCATTAAAAACTTGAAAAGTATCATATCCGATCGTATCATTAATAAAGCTATCTATAACAGGTGCATTAAAGTCACTCAATGTTATACCCTCTGCCAAGGATTTATTTATTACTGTGTCAAGCATCCAATCATCTATAAGTCGGTTATTTACAGAGGCCACTTGTATTCCATTATTATCCTCATAACGAGAACAGGCAAACAAGCCAATAAAGACTGCAAAACAGAGCAGTATACTAAGGTTTTTGCATAACCGTGCCACAGTGCTTACATGTTCGGTGGTGCTCAGAATCATAATACTCTTTCATTAAAGGGGGTAGCTGATGTACGATATCTTTTAAGAAAAAATACTTTTCAAATAATTTTTCATTACAATTTTCACAATACCACTGAAATCCATCAGTATCACCTTCAACTCTAACCTTTTCAATTACAAGCCCAATTGTACCTGCAGGTCTTTGTGGAGAGTGAGGTACTTTTCCAGGTAATAAAAACATTTCCCCTTCTTTAATATGAACCTCTTCTGGTTTACCTTCATCATTAATAATATTGAGCCAAATATCACCTTCTAATTGATAAAACAATTCTTCTGTTTCGTTATAATGATAATCCTTTCTAATATTAGGACCTGCTACAACCATTACTACAAAATTATTAGCTTCTTTGTAGATTGTTTTATTACCAACAGGAGGTTTTAACTCCGCTCTATGGTCTTCAATCCACTTACTTAAATTAAATGGTGCTTTGAAACTCATTTTGACAAATTTTTAATTATTTGACTTAATCTTTATTGAAATTACAATTTAATTCACTGTAAAACAAAATAAAGTTAAAGAACTTTAATACTCATATTATTTTAATGGATTTCTTTAATGCTTATTTATTCCAATAGATTGAATAAGCCTAACTACTTGAAATTAATTATCTTTGTATATGCATCAATATATAGTAAGATACACAGGAGAGATGGGAACAAAGGATAAATCCACAAGATGGAATTTAATCCAATTGTTAGAAAGGAATATTAGAAAAGGTGTTCAAATATACTATGGAAAAGAAATTAGTAGGCAAACAAAGATAGAGGCAAAATGGGACCAAACTATTGTATATTGTCAATGTGATTGTAAAGAAATTCTATCACACACTGCTGGCATTTCTAACTTCAAAGAAGTTATTGAACATCAATACCATGATCTTGACCAAATGGCTAAAACTGCTGCAGAATTTTTTCTACCAATGATGAATGGTAAACGCTTTGCTGTTAGATGTAGAAGAGAAAAAGGCAAGTATCCTATCAAATCAAGAGAAGTTGAAATTGCTATTGGAAGCCTACTTTATGAAAGTGGTAAAGTAGATTTAACTAATCCTGAGATATTGTGCTTTGTTCAAGTAGACTCGAAGAACTACTATCTTGGTGGCGAGGACATAAAAGGTGTGGGAGGTTACCCTGTAGGTTCACAAGGTAAAGCCCTAACACTTATATCAGGTGGATTTGATTCACCGGTGGCTACCTATTTGATGTACAAAAATGGTATAGACCAGGATTTAGTTTATTTTGATTTAGGAGGAGATGTACAAAGGGATTGTATATTAGCTACATCCAAACATTTAAAATCAAAATGGGGCTTTGGTTCTAAAGGGCTATTAAACATGATTAATTTCTTACCTGTGATGGATATAATTTTGAAGGCACCTATGCCTTTTCAAAATATGATACTCAAATACTGCTTCTATACCGTATCTACTAAAATAGCTCAGCAGCTAAGTATATCTGTTTTGGTTACGGGAGAATCTATAGGGCAAGTATCAACTCAAACTTTAAAGAATTTGTCTGTTCTTGATCAACAAACTCCACTATTGATCTTGAGACCAGTAGCTACTATGGAGAAAAAAGAGATTATTGATATTGCACGTTTAATTGACACACACGATTTAGCCTATAAAGGCAAAGAACTTTGTGCTATTGCGGGTAAAGGTGTAGTAACAGGAACAAGCTTAAGAAAATTTGCAAAAGCACTATACACAGTTAAAGAAGAACTAGATCAAGTATTGGAAGAGGTAACCTCACAAAGAGAAATATTTGACCCTATGCAATGGGAAGGACCTAGACAAAGAATTAAAGAAGTACCGGAAGGATACCAAGTTATTGACCTGAGATCTGAAAATGAATTCAAAATACACCATGTTAAAGAAGCACAAAATATTCCTTTTGCAAAAGCAATGACAGACTTTTATCATTGGGATAGTAATGCAAAATATTTCTTGATATGTAATGTAGGATCTCAGTCGGCTATTTTAGCCAATGCAATGCAAGAAGAAGGATTTGAAGTACAGCACATGTCTGGTGGCATGGAACAGATTGATTGATGCTTTTATTTTGATAAAGCCAAAAATTTAAGACTTGAGATTAAACTATAACCTTTTTGAGATCTTGAATCAGTTAACAAATGGTGGATAACTACACTGACTTGTCAAAGGTATAATTTGATGAATATTTTAAATTTGAAATACACTAAAACTTAAGGAATGCAACAGTATTTAGATTTATTAGACCATATCGTTAAAAATGGAACGCAAAAAGGAGATAGAACAGGCACAGGTACACTATCTACTTTCGGTTATCAAATGCGTTTTGACCTATCTGAAGGCTTCCCTCTAGTAACTACAAAAAAACTGCATATTAAATCAATAATTCATGAACTTCTTTGGTTCATTGCAGGTGATACAAATATTAAATACTTAAAAGATAACGGTGTTCGAATATGGGATGAATGGGCAGATGAAAATGGAAATCTTGGCCCCGTATATGGCTACCAATGGAGATCTTGGCCTAACCCTAATGGAGGCACAGTGGATCAGCTCAAAGGACTTGTAGAGCAAATTAAAAATAATCCAAATTCAAGAAGACATATTATAACAGCATGGAACCCTGCAGATATTCCCAATATGGCATTACCTCCATGTCACTGTCTATTCCAATTTTATGTAGCCGATGGTAAATTATCTTGCCAACTTTATCAAAGAAGTGCGGATACATTTTTAGGTGTACCTTTCAATATTGCTTCTTATGCTCTTCTTACTCATATGATGGCACAAGTATGTAATCTAGAAGTAGGTGAATTTATTCATTCCTTTGGAGATGTTCATTTATACAATAACCATTTAGAACAAACCAAAATTCAATTACAAAGAACACCAAGACCACTTCCAAAGCTTAAAATAAACCCGGAAGTAACAGATTTATTTGCGTTCAAATTTGAAGATTTTGAAATCTTAGAATATGACCCACATCCACATATAAAAGCAGCTGTATCAGTATAATGATAAAATCTTTAATAGTAGCAAAAGCAGAAAATAATGTTATTGGAAAAGACAATGACATGTGTTGGCACCTGCCAAGAGAGTTTAAGCATTTTAAATCAGAAACCTTGGGCTGCCCTATTATAATGGGCAGGAAAAATTTTGAATCACTACCCATAAAACCTTTACCGAAAAGAACCAATATTATAGTCTCTAAAAATAAAGACTATCCACTACAAGACTCTTGCTTGCTTGCTCATTCAATTGAGTCTGCCATTGAAATTGCTGGAGAACAAAATCCTAATAAGGTATTTATAATTGGTGGAGGACAAATATACAAACAAGCTATAGAGTCTGATTGCCTGGATGAAATGATTATTACTACCGTTCATGCCTCTTTTGAAGGAGATGCTTTCTTCCCAGAATTCAATGAAGAAAATTGGAATATTGAAAAAGAAGTTTTCTTTGCCAAAGACCAAAAGAATCCTTTTGATTATACTATAAGATGGTATAAACGATTAAACTAGAAATATGAAAATTGGAATCGTTTGCTACCCCACTTTTGGAGGATCTGGAATAGTAGCCACAGAACTTGGAATGGCATTAGCTGATAAAGGCCATCATGTGCATTTTATTACCTTCACCCAACCAGTGAGGCTTAAAAACTTTCATGCTAATATATACTATCATGAAGTTAGTGTTGCAAAATATGATTTATTTCAAAACCCGCCCTATGAGATTGCCTTAGCTAGTAAAATAGTAGATGTTGCTATATATGAGAATCTAGATATTATTCATGTACACTATGCAATTCCTCATGCATCAGCTGCGTTTATGGCCAAACAAATTCTCAAAGACAGAGCAATTGATCTTCCGGTTGTAACAACATTACATGGAACCGATATTACACTCGTTGGTAAAGATGCCTCTTATGCTCCTGTTGTTGAATTCTCTATCAATCAATCAGACGGTGTAACGGCTGTATCAAGAAGTTTAAGACAAGACACATACAAACATTTTGATATCCGAAATGACATAAAAGTTATTCCCAATTTTATAGATTTTGAACGATTTAAACACCTAGATAAAGATCATTTTAAAAAGGCTATTTGCCCAAATGGAGAAAAGCTAATTATTCACGTTTCTAATTTTAGGCCGGTAAAAAGAGTGCAGGATGCTGTGCATGCTTTCAATCTTATTCGACAACAAGTACCTTCAAAATTATTACTTGTAGGAGATGGACCTGAAAGACACAATTGCGAGCAACTCTGTAGAATGTTAGGCGCCTGCGATGATATTAGATTTTTAGGTAAGCAAGATGCTGTTGAAGAATTACTTTCAGTATCAGATTTATTCATGCTTCCATCAGAAAGCGAAAGTTTTGGATTAGCCGCTCTAGAAGCAATGGCATGTGGAGTTCCGGTTATAGCAACAAATGCAGGTGGAATTCCAGAAGTAGTTGAAGACGGGGTAAGTGGTCATCTTTCAAGAGTTGGAGACTTTGTTGATATGGCTGAGAAGTCAATGCAAATACTTAAAAGTGATAAAACCCTCAAAAGCTTTAAAGAAAAGGCATTTGAACGAGCTAAAAGCTTTCATATTCAGGCTATCCTACCTCAATATGAACGTTTTTACGAAAAGTTTGTACCGTAAATTTATGCCTTATATTCGTGGCGCAGCGATAGTAAAAGTTGGTTTTCTTCTACCCAAATCACCTACAAATTCAAAAGATACTTCAGGACCACCTTTAAATCTAGAACCTTGTGTTAGCGGTGACAGATTAAAGTCATAAGAAAGCCCTATTTTGGTTTGCCTAACTTTAATACCTGAAGTTACAATGAATGCATCTCCAAGTCTTACCATTCCTCCAATATAGTACATAGGCTTTCGAGGATCTTTCTTTATACTCATATCAGAGAACATAAAATTCATTCCAATTAGCGTTTCACTTGCTACTCCCTGCCTATCATGCAAAATAATAGGAACTAGATCAAGCATTCTACCAAAAGTATATTGAGCTCCAGCGTGCAAAGAATATCTTCTAGCAATCAAATCCTGTCCCTCTTTGAAAAAAGATTGATTGGGTCTATTGATATGGAATACAGAACCACCAAGGTAAAAACTTAAGATATCACTAGGCTTTGATATCCATAAAAGACCGGAGGAAAAATCATAACCAAACCTAAATTCATCAAAGCGCCTTTCACCAGTAGGCGCTGTTGCATCAACACCATTATTTATGTATTGACTTCCAAAGGTTAAATCACTGTAATTTAAGCCCCGTATTAACATCCCAAACTGATAACCTAAAACTAAAATATTCTCAGCTCTCTTTTTTGAAAAATTCATTCCTAAAGCATTAGAGAACATAATATTTTGAGTGTATAAGCCTCCATCCCCTGCTTTGTCTTGATAAAAACTCATACCCACGCCTAAAAAATTACGCTTTAATGCCACGTTAGAAACATGTATATCAGTAGAAGCAGCATAAGTTTCAAATGCAGCTCCATCAGAGGAAAATCCACTCCATTGATTTCTGTAATTTAGATTCGTTCTTATTTTACCATTAAAAACACCCGTAAATGCAGGGTTCAAAGTTTGAGGTGCAGCGTAATACTGAGAAAAGTGAATATCTTGAGCACTTGCAGATAAAAATGCCACAAACAGTATCAGAATGTATTTAATTTTTAAATTCATGCTTATTCTCTAAGTAAAGTTACGTTTCCAGTCATTGGTTTAGGATGAGGAATTCCCATCTCAGATAAATATTCAATTTCTAGTATATAAACATAAGTACCCGTAGGAGCAGGCTTCCCATTAGAATAATTACCATCCCAACTTTCGTTCTGATTTTTAATTTGATTGACTAACTTTCCCCATCTATCAAAAATAGACAATGTCATATATTCAATACCCTGTCCATAAACCTGTAAAACATCATTTATATTATCTCCATTAGGGGAAAAAGCACTTGGAACAAATATCTCAGGAATTTCCTCAATAACTTCTACCAATATAGAAAAAGAAGTAGAACAATTCCGCTCATCCTTAACTGTTAGGGTAGCAGTAGCAGTGGATGTAAATTTGATACGAGGATTCACACATTGAGCATCACAACTAATACCTTCTGTTGGAGTCCAGGCATAACTTAATGAGCCATTTCCGCCCGTTACAATTGGATTTACTTGTTTTTCTCCTCCCAAAAATATCTCAATATCTTCCAAAGAATCTATTACAATAGGAACTGCAGCTTGAATAGCAATTTGTAAAAAAGAGTCTCTACAACCCAATTCATCCTGAACAATAACATCATAATAACCAGGTGAAAGGTTTATTGCATTTTGGTTGGTAGAACCATTACTCCAAATATAACTTATATCTCCAAAACCACCTGTGGTTGATATAATAGCTATACCGTCTTCATCTCCAGGACAAGTTTCACCAGTGGCCGATTCAAATTGTATAACAGGTAAAGAAGCCTGAACTCTCTCAACTGTATCTGTTTTTGTACCTTGTATTTCACCTTCGCCACAATCACCTGAGCCTTGAACAGTATACCCTGCTGGTTCCAGATTTCTTCTTGAAAGCCCTCCTAAACCATAAATAGCACCATTTTTAAACCAAGCAATTTGGCTTGTATCAATACCTCCTTCAACATGCAAAAAAACAGCCCCATTATTTTCTCCGCAAGTAGCATCCTTAACAGAGTCAATATCCAGCACGCATTGAGAAAATCCTAAAAATCCACTCAGTAGGCAGGTAATAATTATTAAAGTCTTAAATCTCAAAATGATTTTATTAATAGATATTGGTTGTAGGTTCAAAATAAAACAATTTAAATAAATGGCAAAGCATAAGGCTCTACTTTGCTCAAATTATAACTGGTTTTTAAGAAAAAAATTGAGTCAATAAAGACCTCTTTTTAGGCACTCAAAATTTGAGTATATTTATACTTATCAATCTTTGATAACAATTGATATAATAGTATTTACAGCATGATATCTTTCAATAAATTTAAACTAGATAATGGATTAACTGTAATTGTCCATGAAGACCCTAATACCCCTATGGCAGTTTTAAACTTGCTTTATAAAGTAGGATCTAGGGATGAATCTCCTGATAAAACAGGATTTGCACACTTGTTTGAACATCTTATGTTTGGAGGTTCTAAAAACATAAAAAACTTTGACGAACCATTACAGCGAGCTGGTGGGGAAAATAATGCGTTTACAAATCCTGACATTACAAATTATTATAATGTTGTTCCTGCTCAAAATATTGAAACTGCTTTTTGGTTAGAATCAGATAGAATGCTCTCACTTTCATTTGATCAAAAGGTACTTGATGTTCAAAAAGATGTAGTTTGTGAGGAATTCAAAGAAAGGTATATAAACCAGCCATATGGTATGTCATGGTTAAAACTAAGACCACTAGCCTATAAAACACACCCTTATCAATGGGCAACTATAGGAAAAGAATTATCGCATATTGAGAATGCTACAATGGATGATGTTAAAGACTTCTTCTATAAATTTTATAGACCTAATAATGCTATTTTAGTTGTTGCAGGCGGGGTTAAAACAAATGATATCAAATCCCTAGCTCAAAAATGGTTTGGTCCAATACCTGCTGGTAATTACCAATATCAAGCGCTTCAACCAGAACAAAAGCAAACTTCTAAAAGAACATTAACATATGAAGATGATGTACCCTTTAATGCTATTTACAAAGCTTTTCATATGTGCAGCAGAACCCACAAAGACTATCATGCTGTAGATATGATTTCTGATGTATTATCTCTTGGAGAATCTAATAGGCTAACCCAATCACTAGTCAAAGACCAACGATTATTCTCCAATATTGATGCCTATATTACAGGAAGTCAAGACAATGGATTATTTATGTTTGAAGGGCAATTATTAGATGGTGTGAGTTTAGAAGAAGCCGAAAGAGCAATAGACAAAGAAATTGCAAAGATTAAAAATGAAATTGTAACTCAAGAGGAACTTGAAAAAATTAAAAATAAAATTGAAACCCATGAACATTTGGGGAATACATCTATTTTAAACAAAGCTATGGAATTAGCTTTTTTCGAAAATATAGGTAATGCTAATTTAATAAATGAGGAAAGCTCAAAATATAGAGCGGTAAGTCCGCAAGATATTCAAAGATTAGCTAACCAAATATTGGTAGAAGAAAATGCTTCTACTCTATATTATAAAGCCAAATAATACAATGACAATACTAGAGAGAACAAAAGCGCCTGCAATTAGAAGCATTGATAATATTGATTTAAAACAAGGACAAAAGAAAACCTTTACTAACGGATTAGAACTATACACCATAAATGCAGGAAGTGAAGAAGTTGTTAAGATTGAATGGTTCTTTTTAGCGGGTTCTTGGTTGGAGGAAAAACCACTCGTGGCTGTTGCAACTAATCATCTTCTAGTAGCTGGAACTAAAAAATATTCCGCACAAACTTTAGCTCAAAAAATTGATTTTTACGGCGCAACACTCAGAACATATTGTACAGATGACACAGCTAGAATAACACTCTATTGCCTTAATAAATATCTAGATCAACTCTTACCTTTGGTACAAGAAATACTAACAGAGGCTAACTTCCCTGAAAATGAAATAAATATTTTTGCGCAAAATAGAGTAAACCGACTTAAGGTTAATAATACAAAAAATGAATATGTAGCAAGAAACACCCTAGATCAGGCACTATTTGGTCCTAATCATCCTTATGGATACTATCCTAAATCAGAGGATTATTTAGCCGTAAATCAATCTGATATTAAAACTTTTTACAATACATTTTACCAAATGAATAATTGTAAAATTATTGCTTCTGGGAAAATACCTTCTCACTTTGAAAATCTCATTGAAACACTATTTGGAAAGCAACCTTGCACTTATCAAAGCAAAGCAGTGAAGCACCCATTAGAGCTTAGTAATGAAAAAAACATCTTTAACAAATTACCTAATGCAGTTCAAGCAGGGATTGCCATAGGTAAACCTATGATTAATAAAACACACCAAGATTATGCGGGTGTATTGATAGCCAATACTATCCTTGGCGGCTATTTTGGCAGCAGGCTAATGAGTAAAATTAGAGAAGATAAAGGTTACACTTATGGTATTTACTCTACCATTATACCCTACAGAAATGCCTGTTTTACTTATTTAGCTACAGAGGTTGCAAAAGATGTTCATGTACCAGCATTGAAGGAAATAAAATCTGAAATTAATCGTTTATCCAATAGTCGTGTTGAGGATTCAGAACTAGATTTGGTTAGAAATTACCTACTTGGAAACTTCTTATCATCTATTGATGGACCTTTTGCTTTGGCAGATAGACTAAAAAGTATATGGTATCATGATTTAGACTACAGCTATTTTGATAATTATATTGAAACCATTAAAAACATAAGTGCTGATAATTTACTTGAGCTTTATCAAAAATATTTCAATTACGAGGAATATACACGAGTAGTAATTGCCTAAATGATGCTATCATTACAAAAACATATTACAATTATTTTCATTTTTATAACTAGCTTATTACAAGCTCAAGTACCAAGTATTGATTGTGTTCAAGCAGGCGTAGCTAACCCAACTATAACATGGACAGAAGACAATAGTAGTTGTAATCAGTACGCTATTTATGTAAGTATTGACGGAGGACCATTTACTATTTTAAACACTATCACAGCAGGTACAACTAATTCGCAAGTTTATACTGCAACAGATGGTACAAGCCATGTTCTTTCTTTTTATATGGCATGTACAAATAATCCTTTAAATACATCTGATACAATTAACAATCAAAGAATGATTAATCCAGAGATTAAGTCAGTTTCTTTGATAAATAATAATACAGTTCAGATTCAATGGAATCAAAGTATATCTCCCAATACTGGTTTTTACAGAGTATATGAGTCTGTTAATGGTTCTGCACTTGCCACACAAAGAGGTGCAGACATAAATGGAATAGCTAGTACCTCGCAAATACATACCTATCCAAGTAATATAAGTAGTCCCTTAACCTATACCGTTACTGCTTTAGATAAGTGTTTAGGAAATGAAAACTTACCTACTGCACCTACAGGATATCACTCCTCTATTTTCATGGACATTAAAACAGATCGATGCGCTTCAGCCCTAAATATTTCATGGACCCCATATATTGGATGGGATGCTGTTGATTACTACTTAATTGAAGCCATAAATACAACTGATAATTCAACTTTCAGAGATACTATTTCTAAAGATAGTAGTTCCTACAGGTTAGAAAACGTAACTGATGCTAATAACTACAACATTCATGTTTCAGCTCATCATCAAAATGGCAATTACTCGGCTTCTAACGATAGCATAATTAATATTAATGTAGTGGCTTTGCCAAAATTCACTTATCTGGCTAATACTAGTGTTCATGATAATGGCGTGCATCTAAATTTTTATGTAGATAATTCTGCCGATATAAAGGAGTTTGAAATTCATAGAGCTCAAATTGGAGGTCAATTTTCTCAAATTTGGTCGCAAAAAGTAGATCTACCCGCGGGAGTTAATGAAAATGATTTAATGGCAAGACTCTCTGTTGCTTCCAGCTACATTGATAGAAATGCACTAAAAGATGATATCGCCTATAATTATAAAATAATAGCCATCGATAGCTGCCAGCAAAGCCACGAATCCAATATCGGAACTTCGATGTTATTGGAAGGTAATGCAGATTATGAATATGTTAATGAATTATATTGGCCATCTTATAAAGATTGGACCAATGGTGTAAGTGATTATGAAATTTTAAGCCAGATAGATACACAGACTAATTGGTATAACATTATCAATGTTACTGACACCTTTTATAATCATGATATAGAAGCACAAACTAGAGATGAATCAACGAGAGATTATGATGGGGTATTTTGTTATCAAATAAAAGCAAAAACAAGCCCTAGCCCAAGAGATAATGCCTATGGAATTGATAGCATAGTTAGTAAAAGTAATAAGCTATGTTTGGTGCAATGGCCTCCGTTTTTATCTGCTATTCCTAATGCCTTCACACCACTTGAACCCGAAGATTTTGATGGAGATCCATGTCAATTAGATTCAGATTACCAAAATGACTGTTTTGGACCAAATATGGTATTTATACAAAATCAAGGCTATTATTTTGCTGTATTTGATAGAAATGGACAACAAGTTTTTGAAACTAGTGATCCAAAACAAAAATGGGATGGTCTTTTTCACCCAAAGAATGGACCTGCAACACATCCCATGCCGTCTGGTACATATGTTTATGTTTTAAGATTTAAACTACCTAAACCGGATAATCCTTCCTTGATGATAGACAAAGAATTAAAGTCAATTTTCATGCTTTTAAGATAGATGATCATTTCAATTTTGATGTTGTTTAAATCATTTTATTCCTTCCAATACCTTCCCTAAAAGGAATCACCATGCATTTTTAGTAACTTTACCAGTACAAATTTAATTCTATGCTAGACCTAACAATAGACAAGGACATCAAAAAAGCCTCTACCCTGCCCGGATCATTTTATAATGATGCCAATGCATATGAGGAAGTTGTAGAAAAAATATTTGTTAAAACATGGCAATTTATTGGTGATGTTCAAAACACGGTGAGGTTAAATGAATCTGTTCATCCCTTTAACCTACTAGATGGGTGTTTAGGTGAACCTTTACTTTTAACAAGAAATAAAGCCGGAGACATTCATTGTATGTCAAATGTTTGTACTCACAGAGGTAATATAGTTGTTAATAATCCTGGGCCTGCAAAGAGTTTAATGTGTGGATATCATGGTCGAAGATGGGATTTAGATGGTAGTTTCAAAAATATGCCAGAATTTGGTGATGCGGAAAACTTCCCAAGGGCTTGTGATGGTCTAGCGCATGTACCACTTAAAAATTGGTTTGGTCAATTCTTATTCGCTTCTATTGATCCAGCATTTGACTTCTCTGAAGTATTAGATGAAATGGAAAATAGAATTGGTTTTTTACCATTAAATGAATTCAGATTTGATGCTAACAGATCAAAAGATTATTTAGTGAATGCCAACTGGGCATTATATTGTGATAACTACTTAGAAGGTTTCCATATTCCTTTTGTTCATCCAGATTTAAATGATGCATTAGATTATAAAAACTATAGAACTGAAGTAGGTAAACACTGGAATTTGCAAGTTGGTGTGGGTAGTCCAGGAACAGATTGCTTCCAATTACCAGAAAATCATCCTGATTATGGTCAAGATATTGCTGCCTACTACTACTGGATATTTCCTAACATGATGTTTAATTTTTATCCTTGGGGGCTTTCCATAAATATTGTTAGACCACTTGCCAAAGACTTGTCAAAAGTAAGTTTCCTAACCTATATCTATGATGAAACAAAACTAGATAGAGGAGCCGGAGCATTATTAGACAAAGTAGAGCGAGAAGATGAATTTGTTGTAGAAGGTGTACAAAAAGGATTACAATCTAGACTATATAAAAATGGTAGATTTTCCCCAACTAGAGAACAAGGTGTTCATCATTTTCATGGTTTAATAGCCGAGTATTTAAGCAAATAAATCTGTTTTAATTTACAGCCTGCATTAATAATCCGCACAGATAAGCACCACCTGTTCCTACTGCATAACCAAATACTGCTAATAATACTCCTACTGGAGCTAAACTAGGATGAAAAGCACTAGCTACAACTGGTGCAGAAGCTGCTCCACCTACGTTAGCCTGCGAGCCAACCGCCATAAAAAATAAGGGTGCTTTAATTACCTTAGCTACAATTAAAAGAGTTATTGCATGAATAGCCATCCAAATCATACCCACTACAAAATATGATGGTGTTTTAACTAATGCTGTTACATCCATATGCATTCCTATGGCGGCTACCAAAATGTAAAGCATTGCAGAACCAATTCTTGAAGCCCCCACTCCTTCTAATTTATTAGCCTTTGTAAAAGACAATGAAACCCCTATTGCAGTAGCAATTACAATTAGCCAAAAGAATTTAGAAGTAAGGCTAAACTTACTTAAGAAAGGATAATTATCGGCTATAAATGGACCAATTATATCGGCCATAAAATGTGAAAAACCAGTTACTCCAAAACCAAATGCTAATACAATCATTAAATCTTTAAGGGTAGGAATTTTTGCGTATTTGGATTTAAAATCTTCCATTTTTTGTTTTAAAACATCAATAGCTGAGGTATCTGCACCAGATTTTGCATCAATGGTTTTATTTTTTGGTGCCAGATACAACAGCACTGCCATCCAAACATTTGCAACTATTACATCAACTGTAGCCATTGCAGAAAATATTTTTCCACCCAAATCAACCTCAAATATCTCGGCCATAGCAGCTTGATTGGCTCCGCCTCCAATCCAAGAACCAGCAACAGTAGTCATTCCTCTCCACAACTCATCAGAACTACCAAAAATTTCAGGAAATAATAAGGTTCCGCACCACAATGCAACGGGTCCACCTATTACAATTCCTAGCGTTCCGGTTAAAAACATTATCAGGGCTTTAGGTCCAAGGGCAAAAATCCCTTTTAAATCAACACTCACACAAAGTAGAACCAGTGTTGTTGGCAAGAGAAATCTGGAAGCAACAAAATATAATTTAGATCCATGACCATCAATAATTCCTAAAGAATTTAGAGTGGCAGGTAAAAAATAACACAATAATAAAGCGGGAACATATTTATAAAATCCTGCAAAAGCTTTATGAGACTCAGACCAAAATACAAATCCAAGAATAATGGCTAACAAGCCTAAAACAACTGCATCATTGGTAATAAAAGCCGATGAAATTCCCTCTAAAAGTATCATAATTTTAAATTTGAACTCGAAATTAATAAAAGGCAAAGGATATTTAACATAGCACAAAGGATAAATTATTGTAAATCTGACAAAAAGAAGCCTTACAAAATTCTATCAATACCTATAAATTGCTTAGTTTTGCATGAATAATTGATGCTTTATGATTGATTTTTCGCAAAAAATAGTTCAGGAGGCCCTGACATTTGATGATGTTTTATTGGTGCCTGCATATTCCAATATTTTACCAAGAGAAGTAGAGGTTAAATCAAAAATCTCCAGAAATGTAGGACTAAATGTTCCTATTGTTTCTGCAGCTATGGATACAGTTACCGAATCTAGATTAGCTATTGCTATTGCTAGAGAAGGCGGACTTGGTTTTATTCATAAAAACATGACCATAGAAGCCCAAGCAAAGAAAGTTAGGCAGGTAAAAAGAGCCGAAAGTGGTTTAATCATAGATCCTATTACCTTAAAAAAAGATAATACCATAGGAGAAACACTTCAACTGATGAAGGAAAATAAAATTGGTGGTATTCCAGTTATAGATGATCATAACAAATTAATTGGAATCATTACCAATAGAGATCTAAGGTTTCAAGAAGATCTTACAGCCAAAGTAGGAGATTTAATGACCTATGAGAACTTAATTACTGCCCCAGAGGGAACAGACTTAACTAAAGCAGAAGAAATCCTTAAAGGAAATAAAATTGAAAAACTTCCTATAGTAGACAAGGAAGGAAAACTCACTGGTTTAATTACCTACAAGGACATATTAAGAGTTACAAATTATCCTAATGCCAACAAAGATAAATACGGAAGATTGAGAGTTGGTGCGGCTTTGGGTGTTACTGGTGATGTTATGGAGCGTGTTGAGGCATTAGTTGAAATGGGGGTAGACATAGTTACTGTAGATACAGCACACGGTCATTCACAAGGCGTTTTAGATACTGTAAAAGCAATTAAAGATAAATACGGAGATAAAATAGATGTAGTAGGTGGTAATATTGCTACAGGCGCTGCAGCTTTAGCATTAGCTGAAGCAGGTGCAGACGCAGTAAAGGTTGGAATTGGTCCAGGTTCAATATGCACTACAAGAGTGGTTACTGGTTGTGGCGTGCCTCAGCTTACTGCTGTTATGAATGTAAAGGCAGGATTACAAGAAAAATTTCCAGATGTAGCAGTAATTGCTGATGGAGGTATAAGATACTCAGGTGATATTGTAAAGGCTGTAATTGCAGGAGCAGATTGTATTATGGCTGGATCCTTATTTGCAGGTGTAGAGGAAGCACCTGGAGAAACCATTATTCTTGAAGGAAGAAAATTTAAAGCCTATAGAGGTATGGGATCCCTAGAATCTATGGCCAAAGGGTCTAAAGATAGATACTTCCAAGATGTTGAGGACGATGTTAAAAAACTAGTACCTGAAGGAATAACAGGAAGAGTTCCTTACAAAGGTCATTTAACTGAAGTTATGACACAATACGTTGGAGGACTTAGAGCAGGACTTGGTTATGCTGGTTGTAGAAATATAACAGAAATGCAGAAAAATGCTCAACTAGTAAAAATTACTTCCGCTTCAATGGCGGAATCTCACCCACACAATATCACTATCACTAGAGAAGCTCCTAATTATAGTAGAAGAAGTTAATAATCCTTCCACAAGCTCAGGATGACATGTTGCGCTGAGATTGTGGAAGTGCTTTAAATAAACAGCCATGTTTGATCAAATTGAAAATATCAAAGCTGAGATTGAATCGTTCAAAGTTGATTCTAAAGAAACACTAGAACAATTCAAGAGAGAATTTGTGGGTTCCAAAAACAAAATTAAAGACTTGTTTAAGGGAATAAAGGAAGTGGAAAATGAGAGAAAAAAAGAGTTTGGTCAAAAGGTAAATGAATTGAAGAATTTGGCAGAAGGAAAATTTGCCCAACTAAATGCTTCCTTTCAAAATCAGGCCAATGCTAATGCCGCTAAGGAAATGGATCTTTCTAGACCTGG
>Ga0181568_10000825_pt1 | contig 28116 bp, 21 predicted proteins | sample 101ome_20_FD_133758 | JGI IMG/M metagenome (GOLD analysis project Ga0181568, IMG submission 133758) | Coastal salt marsh microbial communities from the Groves Creek Marsh, Skidaway Island, Georgia - 101404AT metaG (megahit assembly) | ecosystem: Environmental > Aquatic > Marine > Intertidal...
AAAATCAAACAGGTTTTCTTGTCAAAAGTCAGAAACCAAAACGGTTTGACTCGTGAAGAATTCGATGCGCTCCCAGCAAGGGAATTACAATCTATGATCGAAGACCCGATACTTGTAAAGTTCGTGTTTGAAAACAAAAATTATTCATTGGAACAGACCGTTGCCATCGTGAAACGAATCAAGGTCTGGGGGAAATCGTGAGGTGATGACAAATGTGGACTAGGAAAGCATCTTTTACATTCACAGGTGGTATCGCTCTAATTTTGATTGGAATGATGATTTCCAATCATCAGATGATGATTTTGGGAATTGCATTCATCGCTTTCATCATGGTTAATTCATGGATTAGCGGTCATGGTGATGTTGAGGTACAGAGAACTCTATCAGCCGATAATCTGTACAAAGGAGACGATTTGTACGTAGAACTTCTAGTGACCAATAGAAGCAGAAGGAAAACACAGCAATTAGAAGTATACGATAACATTCCGCACGAAATGAAATTGAGAAGCGGTCTAAACCAGATGAAACTCAATCTAAAACCTGGAGAGAGTGCTAGAATCAGATACGTGTTAAGGTGTCCGCTGAGAGGCCACTATTCAATTGGCCCTGTTTCTCTTCGATACAGAAATACATTCAATCTCTCGGTTGAAGAAATGTATGTCGACCACCATTCTGATATGATTGTCTTCCCACAAATTAGAGATGTTGAGGAAGCATTCATCCGATCTAGAACAGCAAAGATGTACACTGGAGCAACAACGTTGAGGACACCTGGACCAGGTACAGAATTCTACTCATTGAGAGAATATGTTCCGGGAGACCCATTCAAGAATATCAATTGGAAAGCATTCGCAAGAACAGGAGACCTCATGATTAACGAAAAGTGTAGGGATGCAGTCACCGACCTATACATCATCCTTGACAGCAGGGATATCGCTAGGATTGGAACTGTACTGAAAAATCCACTAGAGATGGGAACTGTTGCAGCTGCTAGTTTGGCTTCATTCTTCTTGAAGAGAAGAGACTCAGTTGCGTTGACAATTTATGATGAGAAATTATCGTTCTTACCTCCTGATACAGGAGACAAGCAATACTTCAAGATTCTGTCATCGCTTGCTGGTGTAGCACCAAAAGGTGCAATGCCATTACAGGCTGTGACCAATAGCCTTGCTGCTAGATTTAGCCGAGGCAGCCCTGTGTTCATCATATCATCATGCGAAGGCGATGGAACAGTTCCTTCTGCTGTTAGAGACTTAGTCGGTAGAGGCCACGAAGTGACTGTTCTTTCGCCGTCTTCGATAGATTTCGAGAGACTGGTCAGCAGAATTCCAAGAATGTCTTACGAGGTATTGAAAATCGAAAGACAAAACAGACTTACATCTTTGGCTGGATTTGGAAGCCAGGTAATCGATTGGATGCCCGACATGGACTTGTCTCAGGCATTATTGCAGGTGAGAGGGTACTGAGGTGATATCATGGCAGGTGAAGTAACCCCACAAGGAGAAGGAGCAAGGTCCCTTCATTTACGACAATTGCGTGTTCAGTGGCAGATTGTCACACTTCAAGTTCTAGCAACCCTCGCTCTTGTTTGGATGTATCTAGAAGTCGTTTCAACCTACGTGGTTGGCAGCATTGACCACACACTTCTGTTTGATACCTTAGAGGCAGGATTGGCCACAGAATTACCACTTGCTGATTGGCTAACCGGTACCGGCAACGATGGCTTAGCTCGCTTCTACGTGCCAATCGGGCTTGGTTTAGGCCTTGGAGGGCTGATGGCTCTGCTTGCATTCCAAACCCCGACTGTGCAGCAAAGGGTCCGCCTTGGATTTGTGATAGGTTTAATCCTATTACTAGCAGGAAGATTCACCTTAGGATATGTTTGGCAACTATTCCAAGATGGTTGGAGTGTTCCTGATAATGACGTTTTGAAATTACTGGAATGGCCGCTTCTAATGATGCTTTCAATAGTAATACTAGCAGTGTATTTGCTTCCGTTGATAACAGGTGCAAAAGGTATCTGGGGGCTATCTAGAAGAGGAGTAGCGTGGTCGATTGGATTCACTTTACTTTTCCTTGGTGTCCACGCAATTCTAACGTTCCCTCTAATCAAGAATCAATTGGGGGCATATGGTGACCAGTTAACAACGTTGGAGATCATCGTATCCGAACCGACCGTGTTTGGACTAGTCACGGCTGAGCAGTTTTCATTAATCCTAATCGCATGTTTGATGATGGTTTTCCAGGAATCAGCATTTGGAGTAATTCGCTTGTTGGAATATGCTTACAGACTACCTGAATCATGTAAGAGAGACCCAGAATATGTTGCTCAGATGGACAACTTGATGAATGGACATCTACGGCACACCGCGATTTTCTTATCGTTAACGATTATCGCTACAACTATTGCATTAGGATTCCACTCCGTTTTGTTAGATTGGGTTTCAGGCATAACAGGGTCGCAATGGGCATCACAAGTTAGTGAATCTATCGAATTGACACTGACCTATGGGTTAGTTATTTCTGCATTGTTGTTCTTGGGAATGATGGCACTTCTAAGATACGTCATTCCATGGCAGAGGTTCTGGGGCTTGATTGAATCCTCATTCACCCCAAGTTCTCGAGATTGATTCAAATTTGTATAAAATAATAAAGCACAAATTATCAACGTTGTTCCATGTCGGAAATGCAACAAGCCAAGCAAAAAAACACGCTGCTCGCTTTTGTTATTGCAATGCTACTTGGTGGTATTGGAATCCACAACTTTTACTTAGGCCGTTGGAAAAGAGGTTTAACTCAACTTTTCCTGGTGTTGGTAACATTTGGTGCTGCTTTGATTTTTACAATACCATTTGCTTGGTTCGAGGGACTAGAAATTCTTCTAGAGAAACGCAAAAAAGGGAGCACAGATAATAATACAAATAGATCAGATTCCAATATATTATTCACAGAAGAAATCAAAGTTAGTGCAATTAAAGAATATCTGATTTTTATCGTTTTATTCACTCCGATGTTAATCCTTTCAATTTTTTCTTTGGGATTACCAATTATCATAGCGATACTATTCTATTTCTTAGTGGGAGGATTATGGAATAGTTTAACTCGATTTTTCATCAAGTTAATTTTACCACTATACGCTTCAGTTTTCAGTGCAGGAAAAAAATTCCTAATACGATTTTCAGAGTATTCCATGCCGCCCACAAAGACTAAGGCTGAATTATTTAGAGCGAATCGCAAATTAAGCTTCACAGCAATTCTACTACTATTTTTCATAATAAGTTTGGTCGCACAATCTAACACAACAATGGTGACTGAAGGCGATATTCCAGATGCGGTAATTTGTGGTGACGGCACAATAGAACTTGATGGAGAATGTGATGATATCAGTCTTGTTTTATATTGTGGTGCAGAATGTGTTTTAGAAAATACCGAAGCAAAAGATAGAGTATTACATGCATACTCGAATTATCAGATTTTTACTATACTATTATTTTCGCCAATACTCACGATGTTAATTGCCCCTATTTTGGTGCTCAGGTATAGTTCTCTATCTATCGTAGATAAGAAAACAAGGTCAATGTCTCCTTTGGGAGAAAAAGCAAATGATCTTACAAATGTAGGAGCAGGATTTGGTGCATTGGTTATTTTCTTTCAAACAGCGTGGCGAATATCATCTTCTGCTGTTGAAGCAGGAGACTTTTTGTCAGGAGTAAAATATGTAATAGCGATTTTACTGATTACTGTACTCTTTGTCTTATTCTTTTATCCATTAATTTGGCTACCTATGCTCAAGTTCACAAAAGCCTTTGAGTCTCACGTTATATTACTCGATGAATCACTGGTGAAGAGTAAAGGAATCGAGGTACATCAGTTGACTTACGAAGATAATCAATTAAGAATTATGCCTATGAAAGAAGGTGAAGGTATTAACATACCTCAAAATCTTGTTGAAGAATCTCCAATCGCAGAGACAACCCCTCCTCCTATTGTATCTAACCCTCCTGAAGTACCTTTAAGTGCCCCGAGTCTCGATTTGGTGGCTCAAAATACAGATGAGAATGGTTACGAATGGCTAGAGTATGAAGGTAAAAATTACTACAGATTAATCGGTTCTAAATCTCCTTGGGAAGAATTTCAAAATTAACTGAAACTAATCATATACCGGTTAGTTATCTAACATGCACCTTTTGGATAATCCTTCCAACAAATTCTGCAACTACAAATAACAATATTGGGATTCCACAAATCCATGAAAGCCATAACTGATATCCAGAAAGGTGGTCAGCGAGCATATTTCCGGAATAGATAGCAAGGATTAACAATCCTAAGAATGCTAATTTCTCCAAATACATTGGATATTGTGAACCCATAGAACCGCCTCAGAGGTCAAATCCATCCATTGATTCCTCGAGGTCGCTTATGCCTGAATCATCACCCATTACGATATCTGCTGGTTCAACTCTCTTGTCCCAGCGAGCATCTAATCTTGCCAATTCTTCTTCTAGGCTAGACCTTGCATCATAATAACTGTCTTTGTGAGTCTTTGCAACTTCCGGCTCAACTTCTTCCACAGGAGTAGTCATCTCTTCCCATTCTTCTGTGATTTGACTTTCTTCTGTGATTACAGCGATTTCTTGGTCAATTAGTTCGGAATTCATCTCTTGGACCGTTGCTACATCTACTGGTTCTCTTTGGGCAGAGGGTAAATTGTCTCTTTCATATGGCAAGATTCCATCTCTCTTGAAATCCCATAGCGAACCTCTTACCTCTCCGTCGACGAAACCGCTTGCATCCAATTGAGTGAGCAATTCTTCTAGTGCACTTGTTGTGGCTTCTAAACGGATAGAAGAACCGGCATCTCTCATATCAGATTCTAGGTGAATGTCGTCAAGCGCTTTTTGGATGAGTGCACGAGTTTCTTTAGCCAAAACCGGCAGTGATTCTGGTCTGCGAGTATTGCCTAGAAGTGCCCTTATTTGGTCAGATGGAGCGCCTAATTTTTCTAATTGTTCTAGGACATTTCTGATTCTTCTTAACATTGTTATTGAACGCTCATAATCCTCGAGTAGATTTTCCAAATCAAGGACCAGACTTGTCACAGTTTCTCCCAGTTGGTGTTCTAATCTCTGTTGAACAGACCATCTTGCTAACCCTCTAACCGCTCCTGCGGTTTGTGGGACTTGTCTTTCTAGTAGAGACATCACTTCATTCGATAATAAGTTCCTTGGAGTTTTTGCGACGTGATCTACAACGCCTTGAATTACTTGTAGAGCCCTTTCTACAGCCCTGTCAAGTAATGAAACCGAGTATCCGAGTGTTCTTGCGTGCTCTAACCTTTCAAGCACAGGGCCCAATCCTTCGAATTGTGCGCCATCCGTTAGCAGTGCCTGAGCGAGAGGCTCTTCGGATAACTTCGCTCGCAAAATTTCTGCTTCTTTGATATCAGAAAGTGCTTCTTCGTGAGCTACAGACAATGCTTCTGCTTGACTTAGCAAATTGGATAACTCGGCTTCAGCCTGTCCTCTTCTCGCACCTAGGTCTCCCAATTCCTTGAGGACAATTCTTCTCTCATCCATCAATTCCCTCATTTCAGATTGTATCATCGAGGCTCGGTTTTCCTGTTCTGTTAATCTTGAGCGGTCTTCTTCGGTTCTTGTTCTGGAAATCTTCTGTTCCTGGCTTAATTGGTTGAGAATCATCTGAGCCTCGCTAATCTTGACTTCAATCTCTGCCAATTCTGCTTGTGCTCTTCGATGCTTATCTCTAGCGGCTTCGACTTGCTCTTCAATCATCCTCTGTCTTCTTTGGTCGTCTTCAATTCTAGACCTAATACTTGAGAGAGTTGCTGAATGTGAATCGATATCACTTGATAGGGCGGCTTCTTTGGATGCCATTTCTTCAATTCTTGCAGATAGTTCAGCGCTCTTTCCAGAATCTCCCAATATTCTTGCCAATTCAACTGCTCTTTCGCTCAGTTGATGCTCCAATTCATTGACGCGTTTTGAAAGTCTATCACTGCGCGATTCTGCGTTCTCTGCTGCGGCTTGTGCTGAAGACAAGTCAAGTTGTAATTGGTCGATTGTTTTGTTATAATTTGCAATTTTATCCTGAATATCAGCGACCTGTCTACTCGCTTCATTTGCAGTGACCTTTGCACTACTTTCGCTCTTTTGAGCCGCTTCGAGAGCAATCTTTAGATTCGCAACTTCTTGTTCAGTTTCTGCCAACTGCAATTCCGCCTTCTCAGCCTTTCTTCGAAGACCATCGTCCATTGCAGATTTGACTTCTATGGTTGTGAATCCTTGAGATGGTTCAGCAACAGATATGCCAAATTCAAATCGAGTTCTCTCTTTCTTTAGCCTATCAAGGCCGATTTCGAACCCATATAGTTGGTCCATAGTTTGCTTGATCAACTCCTGGCGTGATTCTGAACGGGTTCTTGTTGTGGAAATTTCAGTACAGAGTCCGCCTAGGTGGAAATCGATTACATTTCCAGATTCAGGCCCAAGAATTGTTCCAGCAGGTAGTCTGTGAAGGGCCAATACACGCTTTGATTCGGTTAGATTACTAACTGCGTCAACCAATTTCATGTCCTTGGGTGCCTGTATCGCTACGGGTATTCCTTTGACCATGGCAATTCGGATTGCTTTGGAGGATTTACCTGCGGAAAGATGACCAGTGACTTGTTCTTGAACTGCTGTTGTCAGCATCGAGATTACAGCATCGGTTCCACCTCTTCCTTCTCGAATAACATGACCGTCGACCAAGGACTCTCCGCCTGCCCCCATTGCTGAAATATCACCCTCCATCATTGATGCGATTTGGTTGATTAGACGAGTATGGTCGACATCAGCCTCAGTCCAAATTGCTAATGCGATATCTCCAGACTCAGCGAGTAGAAGGGCTCCATCTCCGGTATGGAGTGTCCAGTGGCCTTTGCCATCTAGGCCGAGATCAGAAGCTAATGCTCTTCTTCCTGCAAGGGTTTCTCCGACTTGGGCTGCTAATTGTTCAGCACTTGCTGGGAGGTCTCCAGCATCATCGATAAGCATGCCACCTTCGACAGCAATTCCGCCTCTAACTTCGGTTCTTGCAGCGATATTATTCAAAACCGCTGATAAATCTCTAACCAATAAACGCTCAACGCTGTCGCCATATCCAGTTAATCCTCTTCTGTCTGCAGCGTGTTCAAAAGCCTCGGGAAGGACTTCTGCGACTGCGCCTAATGCAGATTGTGACCAAGATTTTGCTTTCAATCTGTGTTGTTCTTTTTCTAATTCCTCAAGGCGTTCCCTTGCAGCATTTCCGCAGAGTAAGATTTTGCCATTTTCAGGTTCTGCTATCCAACCAACAACTCTTCCGGCACGAACAATACGATGGCCAACGGCTGTCGCACGTCGTCCCATGTATGTCGATATACATCCATGCTCAAATGGCATAATGCTACCGTAGGTAACGTCAATCTCTTCATCCACAATTGCTCCATAGGGCAGTTCAAACATGTTTTCACCTCACTAGAGAGTTGAGCACCTCTGTATCACGATCTACGGCGTGTCGCCATCTTGCTATTCGGGAATTTTTCTTTCCACGAATTACCAAACTCGTATCTGAACTCAGTCTTGAAACCAAAATGGTTTCATCGCCTTCTATCCAGAGTTCTAGACCTTCTCCGAGGCTCCCTCGGCTCAGGTTTTCTAGTCCTGTCACAGCAAGATTTGCAAAGTCTAAATCAGGACTTTTCCCCCTCTTTCCAACCGCCGAAATCAAGCCATCTTGTCGAGAAACAAGGTATGCTTGTTCAGCACCTGGTAGGTTTTGGAAACCGGCCAGAATACGTTGCAACATATGCGCTCAAGTTGTTGGAGATTCTAAAGGGCTTCAAGAAGTTTGGCATTGAACACCGCCCGTAGGGCGATTTGTGGGGTAAAATGAATTTGCCAACTGAATTTATTGGGAATGCCAAAAACCATGAATATATTTCAATTGTAAATTTGATTTTTCAATTGAAATTTTCAACCAATGCCAATAAGACATGAACCTCCTCGACCCTTCATGGGCGAGTTGTTTGAAGTGCCAAGTTGTGACAAATGTCGCAATCCGGCAATTCACCACCAAATTTACTCCGGCCGGTCCATGTGTGGAGCCCACTTAGCAGACAGTGTTCGTAAGAAAGCATCGAAGGCTCTGAGAGAACAATTATACATTCCAAAAGGTAAGCATTTGACAATTTTAGTAGCGATTTCTGGAGGGAAAGATTCAGCGGTTTTACTTGAAAGAATTCATGAAGCATTATCCAAAAGAAGGGATGTTACCATCGTTGCTGGATGCGTGGATGAAGGAATTGAAGGATATAGGCCGCCTTCACTTGAATGTGCTAGAGAATTAGCTGAATCATTGGGTGTAAGATTCGAAACGGTTTCTTACCCTGAGTTAGGATTCCAAGAAATGGACAAAGTCGTCACAAAAATGTTGGAAATCGAAGATAAGAAAGCACCTTGTTCATATTGCGGCGTATTTAGACGCCAAGGAATAAACCACCTTGCTGAAAGAGTAGGTGCAGACGTGATCGCATTAGGCCATAATTTGGATGACATGGCTCAAACAATAATGATGAATATGCAGAACGGAGATCTTGAAAGAACTCTGCGCCTTGCACCTCATACAGCAACCCCGCTCGAAGGAATGGCTCCAAGAATCGTGCCACTGCGATGGATTCCTGAACAGGAAATACATCTTTATGCACTTCACAAAAATCTACCAATTCACCACGAAGAGTGTCCCCACGGAGAAGGTGCACTTCGATTCAGACACAGAGAGACCATCGCAATGATGGAGGCTGATGTTCCAGGAACAAGGCACGGACTCTTGCGAATGGCTGATGATTTGAAAAGGCTACACTCCGCTGCAGGAGGGACATTCAACACCATGGAGCCAGTTAATTGTACAGAATGCGGTCAAACATGTAGCGGTTCAATCTGTAAGGCATGTGAAATGAAAAAAGCAATTCTGTGACCAGTTTCGCAGTTTCGTTTTTGATGATAAGGAGTTCTAGGAACTGACAGTTTAGAGATAATTTATTGTTTACTAAGTGTGAGGGAGAATCATGCGATGGTGGGTTGTAATCACAGCATTGGTTCTCGGAATCGTCCTAGTTGTAGGAATCATGGGCGTAGATTATGAAGATACAATCGAAGATGTTCCTGTACCATCAGACGGAACCGGATGTGCAATCACCGAAGATGCATTACCAAAGCCGCCGTATGGTGAATTCTTGCCAGTTGAGGTGGATGCTGACTGGAATCAAGATACAGTTTGGGTAGGCGTAATCACAGCACAAGAGAGAGCACGCCTAATCGCAGCGTCAACATTAGATAGTGATGTAATCGTTGAATGTGATCCTGCCACAATCGAGTTTGCTGCAGGTGGGCCAAACGCTCAATCAGAAACCGGTTTTACCTGGATTCTTGAAGAGGATGACCATTATGCAATTACTGGTGAATATGGGCTTGTCGATGATGGAAATGGTGGTATCTTGGATGGCATCGGCGAAGGCGAACCTCTAGTCACTTTGATGGACGTAGAAGTTGATGCTCACGCATCTCTTGGCTCAACTTTGATGCTTATCGTAGGGGCTGCAGAAGCTCTGACCATCATGGCTGGACTTGCAAGTGCAATGAAAGGAAAAGATGAGTAATTACAAAATGTGAGTTCTAACCTCGCATGATGCTGGTTTCTTAGGAGCATCACTGAATCCAAATTTGCAAGGTGTCATGTCTGTAATCTCTCCAAGATTTTTGTTATTTATTTCAGCCGTTCCGCTGGTTATTTTCGAGACCCTGTCTATCGCATACCATTCTTTTCTACCGTTGTTTGTCACTCCGTGGGTTTTTGTCCCGAAGAATAATTTTGCAAAAAATAACTCTACTGTGGCGATGAATAATAGCGAACGCTTGAACGGAATCGGCCATCCTCTGTCCCATTTTAGATTAATTTTCATCGAGGGTGATTCCAACTGTAGTTCACGATCAAGATTCTGGATGTTTATATCCTCAATTATGGTTTCTTCAAAGGTATACATCGAATTGACATAGTCTGCAATTTCTTTGCTTGGCGCAATAAGAATTCTTTTTCCAGTAGAGTCTGCCCACATAATATCGGTAAATCTTCCTAAGGGAGATTCCATCCAGTCTCCGATGACTATTCTGTCTCCTGAGGAAAAAGCAGAAGATGTAATCCTTCCTTTGAATACATCCATCCCCTCAATCCCTTTTTCTTCATTTTTGAACGGTGTAATTTCGGCTATCCAGGCAACGAATAATATCAATCCAATTTGAATTACTAATCTGACTATGTGAAATCCAAGGCCATATTTTACGCCACTAAGTGGTATATCGTTTAGCCACATGTTCAGGTTAGCCCAATACAATACTACAAGCATCGCAGAACCGAATATTGCTGAATATTCTCTAGTCTTTTTGGGGATGATGGTTAAACCGAAGCCGATTTCTGTAATTCCACTAAGATAAACCCACAATTCAGGGTTTCCGAGTACATTAGGAACGATTGGCTCGTACCAGTCTGGACGAATGAAGTGGTCAATCCCTACCATGATAAAAGCCAGGCCAATGCCGATTGCTGAGAATTCTCTAACAATGTGTTTGACCATGTTCAAAGAATTAACACATCATAGAAAAAGGGATGTTATGAATCAGAAGAAAGAAGTTTGGGCCCTTCAGGGAGCCGCAGTTCCCTGAAGGGCGAATTCCCGATAACGGGTTAACCGTAATACTACATCAAACTCTAGATTTTATCTAAAGGTGGATGATTCCTACTTTCTTTACGTTAGCCTTCTTGATCTTGTCAGGAAGCCACGCTGGGCCATTTGCTGGCTTGTCAACAGTGGAGATGCTACCAGTAAAGTGGTGAACTCTCTTTGTTCCACGCTCACGCAGCTTGATGTCTGTGTGACCGCGGGTTGCAGCTTTTAGAGCTGCTCCACGTGGTTGTCGGCTTGCAAATACTTGGCTTGTGTCTTTTCCGCCCTCCATGAGAACGAAGTACTTTTTTTCACCCATAGGTTTCTACCTCAGCGCACACACTGTCTAATCGGGGTTATAATATTTGCGCCGATAATCGTTATACTGCGGCCCATATTTGCCGCAGTATGGCGTTTCCGCAAGCAAAAATACCGCAGTAATGCGTTTTCGGGCTGTTAAAACTCAGCTCCAGCAAGAGTTTTGGTATCTGTGACGCCTGGGATTTGGCGGATTATTTCGACTATTGTTTTAGCGATATCTCCAAGGTTATCGGCTTCCAGTTTAGCGATTATGTCGTAATCTCCAAACAACATTGTCACGTCTTTGACGCTTTCGACACCGCTTATCGATTCAAACGCATTACGTTCATTTCCTGGTGATACATTCACTAGCACATAGCCGACTGCCATGAACGTCCTAATACCTAGGTGGAAATGAAACTACGCTATCTTAGATCTTCCATGCCAGCTTTGTACAATACCCACTGTTCCTCAGTCCAATCATCGGGCATAGGGCCGTCAAGCCAATTGAGGAATTCCTGTAGAGTCCATCCTCCAGGTATTCTTTCATCTCGGGTTGGTTCTGGTGTACTTGTATCCATTTGCCATGAATCATCGCTCCTTCCCGAACGAGATTTTGACCTCGCGTACATCGATGTCATGAACAATACGACAATCAGGCCTGCAGCTCCACCAATTATCTGATAGGTGTATGATTGAGTTGCTTCTACGGTTTCATTCTCAAAATTGGAGCAGTTATCGATACAGTCAGGGATTGTTTCAACTGTGATTAATCCAGAATACTCAACTTCATTACCGGACCAATCAACACAGTCGATCTTCAGTTCGATATCGCCTTCGATGGTTGTTGGTAATAGCCAACTAGTTGACCAAACCCCTGTTCCATCAAGGTCCATCACAGTACTATTTGGCACGTAATACATAATCGTACCATTTTGGTAGTAAGATGCAGTACATTTTGCATCGATACCATCTGCATCTTGCATTTCTAGTAATACTTCGATTAGAGATGCATGGCTTACATTTTGAGGGTGCTCAACGGTAATCTCTGGTGGAGAGTGCATGAATTCGAAATAAAGGTAAGAAAGGGAAGTTAATTCATCTATGTCCACGATTCTTATTCCTAGAGACCCTTCACCTGGAACGAAAGAAGAATCCAATTGTATTCTGAATGAATAGACATCGGTTTGTAGTGGATTGTCTATGCCACAAGTAACTATCCCTTGCTGAGGTGCGGAAACCACCCAACCGAATTGCTCTAATGTTGCAGTAGTTTGTACTAATTCTCTTGTAGATTTTATTCGGACAACTGCATCTGCAGTTTGACCAAACATAAGTTCGTCAACAATTTCTCCACCTCGACATAAATCAATGGATAACACCTCGGGTAGGCTAAGTGAAATTTCAGATGTGAGTGACGAACTGCCTTTCAAGCCGTGCGCTCCGGTTACGGTTACATCGATTTCCAGTAAACCTGAATCGATTGCACCATCGGTAATTAACGGTATTAGTGCGACACCTGATATGTTGGAGGTTGAGAAATCGATTGGCACAGTATAGCCAGTTTGGCCTGGCCATTTTATGCTGACATCTCCATATACGTTTTCAACATCGTCATCTGGGTCTGATACAACTATTCTCAGATATTCTGTACCATCGGCAATAATGTTGTTTGTAGTGCTTCCATTTGAATCATGTAATGTTAGATTTACAACGGGGTTTTGGTCTTGGATTTGGATTGTACGTTTTGAGACGAAACTGCCATCGTTAGTTCGCAATTCTAAGAAAAATGGGTCTAGGGAACCCATATTGGGCATTGTAAATGAAGAGATGTAACAATGGTGCCCGAATCCGCTTCCTTGGGTGTATGTCATCCCGTCTACATTTCCTCTGCTGGGCAGGAAAATCGGTGTTCCTGATACAATTTCATGGTCGGCATCTAGTACGCATGCCTTGAGTGTCAATACATGCCCTCTTTTGATCCCCGTGTTGGGCTGCGATGAAAGTATTGTAGCACCATCCCAATCAGCAGAATCTACAGTTGAGACGTGTATTCCATACCAGAATGCAGGAGCATTCGTGATGTATGCTATCCCGTCTTGTGAAGCATTGGTGGTTAGGTTCGACAAATCCTTCACTGATACTGCAATGTCGAGAACACCTAATTCAACATCAACAGGTAATTCAATTGTAGTCCACCACGTAATGCCATCTTGACTACCAGTGTTTTGCCAAGTCCAGTTGGAACTCACGTTTTCGTATGTAACTCTCCATCCGATTTGTGCAGACATTACGCCAGAATCGTCATCGGTGACCACCCCACATTCGAATCTGTCTCCACGACTGTATTGATTTGAATCACAATAGATATCATCAACTTCTGGTGGTGAATTTACCCAAATGGTCGTATCAAATTTATTCAGTTGCAGATTCCTTTCTGGGTGTAGAGGCGAGCTTGCATCCCACCTAATTGCTAGGTTATTCCAACCGGCTCGCGAAGAGTTAATCTCAATGGAAATTATCTGCCGACTTCCATTTTCAGCACCGCTAGGCATTGTCATCGACTTGTTATGGAGAATGATACTTCCTAATTTGTCGATGATTTTCAGATTACCTTGTGCCACCAGGGCCAACATTCTGTATAGCAATATCAACGGTAAATGTTTGATTGATGGATACATTGTCATTTACTCTGACATCAAGAATTTCGATATCGTGGACGATATCAGCATAAGCGCTCATTTTAGGGTCGCCTACAACAACTCCCATCCAACTAATCATTAGGTTTGATGCCGCATAGGATTCAGCAAGATTGTAGCCACTTGCATAAGTCGAAAGCAGTACGCTTGGGTAAGATACAGCGGTTAGATATGGCTCATACACGTATCCCTTCGTTCCGCTTGCTCCGTCTTCTAGGATATCTGCTACAAGCGATTGGCCGTAAGAAGTTCCCCAATTGAATGAGCGTGCACCGGTGCTAACCGCCGTCTCAACAATCGATCCGTTGACCCAATCCATATGTGGCCGTATGGCTCTGAGGATTACAGTATCTATGAATAGAGACCCACTAATCGATGTTGGAACAATATCCAAATTGATTCTGACCATGAGAGACGTGGCGTTTTCATGAGGCCTGAATCTCATGTTTCTATTGCCCCATGAAGTTGTAAAATCTTGATTTGCAGAAGAATTTGTGAATAATTCAGTTCCGTTTTCCAGAGAGGTGACTTCAACATTGTATTCTGCAAACACTTCTCCAGTTCTTGTTCCGTACACCCATATATTCCATGCATGTTCTTTCAAATCGTCTGGAATTTGATACTCGGCTTCAAGGTAAGCAGCATTCTGCCCTGTACCTGAATAAGGAGAACAATTTGTGATTATATTTCTTCTGAGTGATGTAATTGATGAATTATTGAGTGCAGTATCCCAAATCATCAGATTGTCAATCATTCCCTCGAAGAATGAATTACCTGCCCTATTAACACCCAATTTGTAGAGGTCGAAATTATTGACTGAACCATTAGGGAAATATGTTTCTCTTACCAATACTCCGTCCATGTATTGACGCAGGTATCCTCCATCGAAAACCGATACTAAATGTGTCCAGACTTGAGCCTCAACATCCCCAAAGATGTGACTTTGATTATTGTGCAATCTCCATTCACTGTTGTACACCATGTGCTGGAATGAATAATTTGAACCAGCGTTATCATCTATTGCAAATGTAGCGGCGTAGTTCGTCTGATTTGAGATATTGGCATACACCCATTGGCTTATTGAAAAGTTTCCTAACCAGTCATTTACATCGACCTTCAGATAATCATTTACTCCATCATACCACAAACAATTTCCATCCAAGCAAGTTCGCCAATTGGATGAATTCATTCCGTAAAGTGTGAAGTTGGAATCATTTGTGATTTCATCAGATGTTGTTGTGCCAGATCCTTCTTCGAAGTCCCACTGGTGCAAAAGATTGTTTTCTTGAGGAATGTAATCTCCAGATACATAGAATGCGGACGCTGGGACGATTGCTTTGCTTGTATTTGGTCCCTGCCATGAGAAAATTAGACCATGCGGGCCACCACCCTCGAAGAACTCTATTCTGAAATCATGATATCCAGCATCTAGGTAAATGGTGCTGGACTTTTCGACCATTCCATGCATGCCTGCGTTTTCAACTGTGAGAATCTGATTTATCCACAATGCTGAACCATCATCAGAATTGATGTAGAAAGTCCAATTTCCAGAATATGGAACATTGATTAATCCACTAAATCGACCACCCCAGTCGACCTTGAATCTATCATCCAACCCAGGATATGGATTGTTTGATGAGGAATAGCCTAGAGTGCTTTCCAATCTAACGTAATCAGGGACTCTATCGATTAGGGAAGGCATTGTTGCAGCGTTAAACGAGACTCCTTGGTTATCGAAAAATTCGGAATAAATTCCCTGTTTGTAATATCCACTTTCTTGGGTACAAACCGTCGTGACTTCCGCTTGCATAGCGCTGTTTCCGCCTTGCTTGGTTGTTCCTTGCCGTATCCAATTGAACGAATCTCCGCTAGAAACGCTAGGGCTTGTTACGTTCCAATATCTCGCTCCGCTTGAGTAAGCCGAATCGGCCGTGTCGAACCCACCGTTTGGCATAAAGTTCTGATTCCAATTACCATCATTGCTTCCCCATGAAGCATATCCAATGACGTTCGAGACATTGGTCACGAAATTAGTTTCTTCATCGAAGTAAACTGGTAAATTCATAGTACCGTTTAGGGTTGAATTGGCGGTGTACAGGTCGTCATTCCAGAATTTGTATCCAGAGTTATTTCGGTTGGTGGCAAGGTCTAGAACATGTGTGCCTCTAGACCCGTATGAGTTGTTAGCCTTCTCGATGAGGCCAAGAGCAGTATCGACTGTATATCCTGTCAATCTAGTGACGAGGAAGAATCCGTAATCATCCCGAGTAAACTCTTCCATCTGTTTACCAGCTAACGGGCCGTATCCGTGGTTTGCCCACCAATTTTGAGCGATGTCCGAATCGTATGTACCCCCAATCAATGCGATTTCTTGGTCGAATGCGGCTTTGTCATTTCCTCCATTAACCCTTAGCGGAATCCCCTTTGTCGTGACTAGATAATTGATATCAGTCCCGTTATACTCCGATAGCATTGTTCTAAACGGGTCTGCGAAATAGGTATCGAATTGGTTTCTGTTAATTGTCTCAGCTGTTGGGGTTGAGGTATTTTCGAAGACGAAAACTCTGTCACTCGAGATATTTCGAGCACTAACAAACGCCCAACCGATAGTTTTACTCGCATCGGATTTGTTATTGATTAGTACTGCAACATCACTGTAATCAATTGCGTTAGATTGATTGAATCCTTGAGGCACGGCAACGTCTCTAAACGGCGTTTCATTCCAAATCGAGTTATCGATTGTGAACCCTTCAAATAAATTGTTATTATTTTCTAGAATTTCTGACTCAGCAGGTTCGTAAAACATGATACTGGATAGCATCAGCGATACCAAAAGTATAGCGCTGACGCGAGAGGCCATAGTTTGTGCAAACCCACTTAACACAAATGCACTTCGATTGCTCGTCACATTGGAAAATTGCCATTTTTTAGCGTTTTTCGTCAGTGCGTATATGAAGGACGGCCCCCCCCTCTCAACCATGGCGGAGCTGTATATGGAGCGTACTTGCCGATGGGGAGTACTCCGCGTAGTTGGTGGAGAACTACATTTATTGGAGGCTGATGCTGTTGTTACCCCTGCTAACAATCGTCTTTCTGGTAGAGAAGGAATCGATGCAAATATTCACAAAGCCGCTGGCGATGAGTTGAGAGAATTCTGCAGGCAGGTAAGTGTCGAACAAAGAAAGTTGAATCTTCCACCTTGCCCTGTGACCAGCAATGTAGTTAGCAAGCCATTCAACTTGGCTGGCAAGTTCAAGCATATCATTCACGTTGTAAGTCCAGATTGCCGAAGGCCAAGTCAAGACGAAGCGAGAAGAGATTTACTTCCTCAAGCATATCATAATTTATTCACCACATTGAAGGAACTTAAAGAAGTGAAAAAGGTTGTAGCACCACCATTGTCAATGGGTGTTTTTGCTTATCCTCACCGAGAGGGTGCAAGGCTAACCCTTGAAACACTACTTGGTTTAATGGACGGAGAAGAAGACCCTGGCATTACTGAATATCACATAGTGGTAAAGGAGAGGAACTTCATCAATAACATGAGAACTGTTTACAGAGAGGGTGAAGATCAATTCCCCGGTGTAGATACCACAATGAACGTTTGAGGTGTTTATACTTGGTCGACCTGCCAAAATTGGTGGCTTCGACCATTGAAAATGACAAAATTGGCTTTTCAGCATCGGTTTTACTTTCAAATAATTCGAAATTAATTAACACAATTTCACAGTTGCTACCCAAGAAAACAAGATTAATTGCACTAACATCTTCCTCGAAGACATACGAATCATTACAGGATTCTAAAATTGAAATCAAGATGCTAGAAGACCCACTTTCATCCCAAGGACTCTCGATAATGACAAACCTGCACGACATAATTTTGCAAGGTTTAGGGGAGGGCAGTATCAAGCCCGATGAGCGTATTTTGGCAATTCTCGGCGAGCCAATCGATGGTGTAATCGCAATCGATTCGAGTAGTTTATCCTCCAACAAGTTAGCAAAATTATCGCAAAAACACGATATCGAAATCGAAGTTTTATCGCGATTGATGGAGCTGGCAAGACACCTTGCAAGCAGAGGTAGAGAAGGGCATTCCATCGGCGCATTATTTGCCATAGGTTCAGTACCTAAACTGCGAAGATACACCACGCAGTTAGTTCTTAATCCGTTCAAAGGACATCCGGATAACAAGAAGAGTATCCTCGATTTGAAAAATCATGAAACATTGGCGGAATTTGCTTGGCTAGATGGTGCAATTCTATTCAACACAAAAGGGGTAGCAAGCGATGCTGGAAGATATGTCCAAGTTCCATCTGGCGTGAATCCAAAATCTGGTGAAGGAGGCAGACATCTTGCTGCAAGAGCGATTAGTCAGTTGGCGGATAGCATCGCAATTTGCGTTTCATCTGCTGGTTCGATAACCGTGTTCTCTCAAGGAAAGGAGAGTTATCGAGTCAAGATTTCTTGATTGCATCTTCTAGAGATAATTCACCACATGCGACCAACTTCGCAAGTTGGGCTGAAATTGTGATTAAACCATTACTAAATATCCTAGATTCATTTTGGATTTCTTTGATTTCACCTTCATTTGGTTCAATTTCTCGAATTTCCCAAACCCGCTTACCACTCATGATTGCGATTCTAGTAGCGGCTTTGGTATGAGCTGTATTTCTTGTTCCGCTGCTTGTATTATGCTCGCTAACGACTTGAGTTTCGATTCCGTGTAAAATCAATTCATTGATGATGCGGTCCCTGATTAATCGAGCACCGTTTCCAACTTTTACAATTAAATTTTGGTGGGTGATAATTTGAGATAAATCCATTATGTGTTTGCCTAAAGATTCGATGTTTTCCAATTGGATGGAACCGATTAGCATACCATCAGCAAGCCATGCAACACCTGGTCTTGGCCCGGGGTCAATTCCGAAAATTAGGTTGATTGCGCTTGAATGTCCTTTTGAGGCTTGAATTGCTCGTTCAACACCGAGTTCGATATCATCGATATCTACCGCTAAATCACCTTCTTCGGCTTCATCGATACTCGTGACGACGATTCCAGACCATTTCTCATCGATGTCGATCATTGAAAAATCGGTTTTGCGTTTTTTGAATTCTTTTGCAAGACGAAACGAAAGTTGAAAATTTTCGGTTCGAATCGCTACCCGGCGCACACCCCGCCGAGAGGTTATTCACGCATCAATATGACGCGTAAACAACGATATAATCAAAAGCAATTGACATCGTTTCACAAACGTGGGCGGTCAGTACGAAAGAGAATTGCGTGGAGTTCTAGCAGGAATTCCGAAATCAGTTGAGGCCGTAATTCGTTCGTGTGATGATACCGAAAAAAATCGAATGAGGCAAATCATCGATAGACCGTTTTTGGTAGTTAGAGCTGCAGGTTCAGGAATGGAAGGAAGCGGCGATTTACTCGCCCTAAGAGGAGATATCTGCTTTCCAATCGAAGTGAAGTCATACAAGAAGGACAAATTGTATCTTTCAGGTAGAACCAAGGAGCAGTATGAGTCCATGGTTCATGAAGGACAAAGATGCGGTTTAATGCCGCTTTATGCGTTCAGATACAAAGGAGTTAGAGGCGACTCATGGCGAATATTCAGAGTAGATGTCGGCGGCCTAACTGGCCGATTAGGCATTCTCGAAAGAAGGATTCCTAAACTTCCCCGAACAAGGAATGGGAAGCCGTTTTTGGATTGGAATCAAGGAATGCCATTAAACAAATTCATTGCATTATTATGCCACAAATCAAAGGATACTACAATTTCATCAATCGAATCTAGAACAATGAAGATTCAAGATATCCCTGAAAAGGAATCCTCACAAACCAGCATCATAGATATGGTGCAAACATTATGAAAATCAATGCGAAGAGTAGCATCATCGAAGATAGGGATGAGGCTCTTCTTGTAATATGGTCAACCCACAATGGATGAAGGTTGTAGAGGCCTGTTTTCTTGCCCAGCCCTCGGATGCCATTCATCACTCCATTGACTATGTCTTTGAACAGGTGTCCACCATCAAATGGAATCATAGGAATCAGGTTTGTGAATCCAAGCAGGATGTTAACCCAAATCAACCAGAAGAACAGATTGACTAGGAAAAGTAGTCCAGCAAGGCCAATAGTTTGTGCTAAGAACCCGTCACCACTTTCAAGCATCTCCTCCTGAGCGGGATGAATTGCGACTCCTTGATTTTGGAAAGGAGTGATTAGAATGTTAACAGTACTAATCGGTACTGAGATAATGTAGCCGACAACACTTGATTCGAAGTCGGGGTGAGCCCATCCTGCAAGCCGTTCTACTCCGGCGGTTCCACCTGCTAGATTTGAGACGCCAAGGAATGAATCACCCGGCTTTACGCCAATTGAATCGAGTGATTCTTCAGACCATCCAAGGTCGAGATAGTATTGGTATTTGTCAGTCATATTTACAATCAAAATTTCTGTTTCCCCAGTCTCATGCCGAACAACTTCCATCGTTACGGTTTGACCGGCACTAATTTCGCCCATAACATCGAGGAAGTCTTGTTCGTTGTTGATCTCAGTGCCGTTGATGTCCACTATTATGTCAAAGGCCTTCAGACCTGCTTCGTCAGCAGGTAGGTCGACAATAATCGAATTTGAATGAACACCATCAGTTTGGGAGACGAATTGCCCCGCAACTTGGCCCAATAACACCATCAGGAGCAATGCTGCAAAGATATTGGTTGCAGGCCCAGCAGCAAACATCCTCTGCCTTTCTCGCCTAGGAGAATTAACTAATTCGTTATACTCAGGTTCTGCGAATGCACCCAAAGGCAATGGTCCTGCCATTAGTAATCCGAAACTTTTCACACGCATTCCATGAGCTCTCGCTTGAATGCCATGACCCATTTCGTGTATCACTAGACATACCACGAATGCAACGACGCCCCATCCTAGAGGAATTATTGGATTGATACCAGGTATAGCGACCAATTCGCTCGGTGAAGGCGCAGGTTCATTTGTATCGATTGTAAATGCTGAATAAATAGCGAGGAGGAGTAGTAATGCTATAATGGCCATTGAGAGCCAACAAACCCAAAGTGAAGCCTCTCCATAAATTCTCCAGAATTTTCTCGGCTTGGAAACTGTTTCAAGAGTCGTTTGTCCTTTTTTGGTTCTAACCATTAAGACCATTCCAAAGAATACTCGTGATGCATTCCATTGGTCTAACTTTCCCGATTTTTCCCAATATCTGAGTAGGAAAAACCATGCAAGAAGCAGCAATAACACCATGTTCCAGTCCAGTTCAATGGACAAGAATCCGCTTCCCATGTCACTGCCAATCACCACCTATTCTTCAACCCGATGTCGTTTAGTTCTTGAGTAACTACCTAGTCGGGCTGGCATGGACCAGTTCGAAGAGGTGGTATCAGAATGGGTCGAAACCGTGTATGGCGTCGAACCACTCAAGATTTCGATATGGGGAACTTCTTATGGAATTATTCAAGCCATGATAAAATTAGACGACAAAGTTGTAGTCTGCAGTCTAGAACACGATGAAGAAGACGATCACATCGAAGAAGAAGCCAGATTGGAAGTCGAATTAGCAAACTGGCAGCAAGGCTCTATCCAAGGCAGGCAGATGAAGAATGGAAGTATTAGAATCAAACACAGGACTCGTGAGATTTATCTCGAGCCTCAGATAAGAGCGCCGGAATGGGTCGCAGCATTACTCGAAGAATGGTTGATGAGTATGCGCGGTGAATCAGTAATGCCAAAGAGCAAATCTTCAATAATTAATGATGTAAAACGCAAGAAGGAATCAATTTCTAGATTAATTGAACAAGCAGATTTTGAACTTATCAAAGACGAAATGAGATACATAAGGATGAAATTGAACAATGCAGAAACTAGATTGTCCGGTGAATCGGAATAATCATTCTTCTTCTTTACCGTAGATAGCAGCAAATGCATCTTCTCTCTCTGATTCAACCATTTCAGGAGAGTTGGTCAATACCCTTCTTATCACCGGTTCAATCACAATCGGCAGTGCTAGGACGATTAGGATGAAGGTAATCAGGAATACAAACGACATTCCTGGTACTTGCGATGCACCTGGTGAATCTCCTCCTGAAACCAGTAATTTTACGGTTCCTAGCCACGGGATTTCTTCCCCTGAAATTCCTATCACCCAATCATCTTGAATCGGTTTTATGATGCCGCTATTCAGAGATGATATGCCATCAGCAAAGGCGAAAGCACCTTGGTCGTCATTGCAATCATTATTGTCTCCAAGAGTGATATACCCTGGGTTTGCAGGAGTAAAATCTTCGATGCTGTACCAATTAGAACCATGCATTGCAGCATAGCCCTTACACGAATATTCAGCGGTTTGATTACCATCGAATACTAGGTTTACTTTCTCCACACTAATTTGGTCGCTTCCGGGAACAGTCCAAGTGAGGATGCACATTTCATTCCAGAGGGTTCCATTGTCACATTGATTGTTTTCATTGGGGTTTGTGAATTCAGATATTTCTAATTTGAACAGCGCTCTGTGAATAATAGGAGTACTTTCTTTTTCTCCATTTCTTTCGTAAATTATCACGTCACCTGCCATACCCAGCGATTGATATCCGTAGTGTTCACTATCCTTGTCACTAGCTTCAACAAAGGTGATTATTTTGCGAGAATCTGTGTTGTGGACGAGAATAAGGTCACCAGCATCAATGGTCCCAATCTCGCCATTTTCGTCATGCTGCATTGAATTTGATTCGACTACAACAAGCGGAGGCATAGAACCGGTATGAGCCCACATGGCGAGCACGATGATGGTGATCATGCCCGCAGCGAGAAGCAATTCTCGCAGCAGTGTCATTACGGGGTCTTTCTCTCCCATTGGTGTTTCCACAAACTAACGCTTCTTCAAACCCTTCTCTTTAAGGAATGCATTCCATGCTTCTTCGTGACTTCCACCTAAGGTGCTGGCAGCCTCATCACCATCGCCTTTCATTTTGCGAATTTCACTAATCGATACAGTGTCCATGATTGTTTGCAGCAATGCAACTTTGGAATTTAGATTTAGGAAGGCAGGGGCTGCGAATGCCAATCCTAGAACACCGACTACAATTAGCACGATTGAAGCGCCAGTATATTCTTGATAGTCCGCATTGTCTTGAAGAAATAGAAGTTGAACTGCTGTTAAAAATGTCAAGAACCCAAAGGCAAAGGTAGCAGTACCCGCAATTCTAAGTTGTTTTCCGTGTTGATTATCCCACCAGCCCATGTCGTCACCGTTCATGCGAGGATTAACTTATTATTCGATTTTTGTTATTTCATGCTCTGACCTGTAATCGCATAATTCAAATGCTAAGAAATCGCGTAGGCCGAAGGCCTACAGAGGCAAAAGGTGACTTTAATGCGAAAATCAATATTCCTAATGGCAATTTTTCTAGCCTCAATTATGTCACCATTTGCCTCGGGAGAAGTCATTGAAACACAATTCGATGATGGTACTACGACCTATACTCAAACATTCCAAGGGACTGGATATGGACTTGCTGGAAACATCACTTTGCCATATGGAGCCGAGGTCACGGCGGCATCATTCGATGTCACCGGCGCACCCTCGACCACGACTTGGGGAAATTTGACTTCAAATTCTGATTTCGGAGGCGCTGGAACCAGTTCTTGGTCGGGCACACCACCCGGATTTGCTTATGGCTTCAGAAGTAATATGGAAGTTGAAAACGATGAAATTAGATTGGTTGGTAATCCAACCGATGAAGTCAACGGACTAGATTTGTCATCAGATGCAACCTCAACTGGTACAATCAACAACACTGGAGGCTTTGCTGCTAATGGTGACCATGGTATGATTGGTTCAACCAAGGCCTTATCCACGATCTCACTCACCTCTAGCACCTCAAACTACAGAGGATTCGTTTTCAAGGATGGAGACACAATCTATTCTGCAACTTATACAAGCACATCGGTATGGACTACGCCAACTGTGAAGAGATATAATGCATCGACAGGGTCCTATCTCGGTGTATCATCAGTTGGAACCTGTCCAGGTTATTCGCAGCCACTCTACACAACTTACGACGCTACTTCCGATGGCAATGGTAATGTTTGGACAGTGAGTTATAACTACAGAATTTTGGTTGAATGGGATGTTTCTTCAAACGGAGCATGGACCTGTATGGGCACACATTCATTCGCAGGTAGCAACTATCCGGTAGGGGTTGACATAGACGAAGAAACTGGAAGAATGTTCGTTCTCCTATATCAACAAAGTTCCCCAAATTACAACAGATATCTGTACGAAGTAAATCCTTCGAACCCAACCCAAGTCAATTCAAGTTGGCTTCTTGGAACCAGAGATTCAATGGGTGATGGAGGTACAGAACCAACAGGATTGTCGGTGATTTTGCCGAAAATAATCACCAACGAATATACCAGCTCAAGAGGTTTCCACAATTATTTCACAATGGATGGTAGTTTGGTTCTCAAGCAAGGAAAAATCCAGATAAAGGGCGGAGGCCATTATGGAATGGACACACTGGGCGACAATACTATTGGATTCCAATGTCACTATTACTCACAATGCAGTAGCAATCAAAGGAATGTAATCCAGAGAGAAGGAACAGGAGCAATCTACGATCTGAGAACAATTTCATCCTCTTCCTCAGTTGTGACAAGCAAAACTGTATCCCTGTCCAAGACAATCTCCAAAGTCACAGTTTCAGGAATTGTTGGATACGTGCCTGATAATACCTCTATTGAACTCGAGGTATCAGTTGATGGTGGTCTGACATGGATGAAAGGAAGATATGGGCAGGTTTTGAATTTCGCAACCCCCGGTTCGTCAGTAGTCTGGAAAGCATATCTGAATGGGACTTCAACTGAAACCCCTGCCCTCGATTTCGTTTCGCTTACCTACGTAGTATCCTTCCAAACTAGTGGATACTTCTACATTCGTTCCAATTATTACAGTGGTAATGCACCTGTTGCTGTGACTGCTTATTGGAATGCTTCAACGCCGGCAGGAACAAGTTTGAGAGTTGAAGTACAAGATTCCTCGACAAAACAGTTCCAATACAGTGGAGATACCAAGACAATAACTATGACATCTGGATACATCTACATCTATGTCCGATACACATCTACTGGTTCGAATACTCCTACGTTAGAGGACATCAACATCGCATTACATTCCAATGCACCAAGCCAAGTTGGAATCAACATTGGTGAGCCCGGAATGACGGGATACTCACCTGCTAAAGAGTGGACAAGTCAAGGAACATTGATCGGTACTACAACTAGAGGCGGAGTAGTATTCGTAAATGCGTTTAACAATCTGATTCCAGGAACTGGTTCGGGAACGATTTCTATTCCAGTCAACATTTCTGCAGAAAGTTCTGGAATAGTCACACTTGAACGGTTCAGCGTAACTTACACAATCAACACTGTCAACCTCGAAATCATGGTTCCCGAAGGAGAGATACTGCATGAAAGGGTTGAGCCATATGAGGTCGTGACAAGACACATTGTTGGAGATGGAGCGAATAATTACATTCAATCCGCTACGCTATCTTTCCTAGCTCAACCATCATCAAGCGCTCCGACGCTAGAATGGCAGGACGGGGATATTTTCCCGTCGCCAAATGACCCGGACGGGTGGGTCGAAATGGACTCCTCATCATGGTCTAGTTTGAGCAATGGAATTTTGGAGATTCATTGGAGATTTAGAGTCACTTCTGATTTCCCTGACCAGGAAAACGTTAGATTCTCAACCAATTGTTTGGATACATCTGGTACCAACGGATTCTCACCTCAATCATTGGTAAGTACCGAAGGACTCAGGGCAAATAATTCGTTTGGCCTTGGGTGGTTAAACGTCAGAGATAACGATGGGGAGAAGACTAGCGACGACCTGCCATCCGGAAGTTGGGTTGCTGCAGGTGAAACATTGCACTTCCAAGGAGCTATGTGGTTTGCAGATTCACAGGATGCTCCAAAAGATAATGCATTCGATGTCAGAATTGCTCAAAATGGATTCGTTCACTCAAATTGGATGGATAATTCCAACGTAAACGGTTCATTCTTCATATCGATTGACATGCCAGACATAGATGTAGAAAGCGGTTTGACTTACGAATTACAGACCTACAACGAAAAGGACGAAACGAAGGTTCTTCCATCAAATTCAGAATGGACAAGGACGTACAAGGTCGATGCAACAGAACCTGAAGTATTGAGCACCTACCCACTCGAAGACGCATACGAAGCAGCGGTTGACAACCAGAAAGTTAGCATCTCACTAGTAGATGCAGTAGGCGACCCAATTGAATTGAAATTACATTACTGGGTTGAAGCAGATCATGATATGAACAGGAATGGGGAAGCCGACCCAAGTGAATATGCTGTTAAGATTGTTAGAAATGAAACCCTAGCGGATTACAAGACATTTACAACAACAATCGACCATTCTAGAAACCCTAACATGGGTAGAGTATCATACTTCTGGGATGGTGGGGATGAAGCAGGAAATCCGCTACACTATACCACGATTATCGATGACCAAGAGTACACTTGGGAAAGCGATTCAGGATTCGATTATGACGATGCTACTTTCAGAAGCAGAAAGGATTCGAGTGCTATTTTCACAGGACTGGAATGGGCTGGACACATGGACGGTGCACCTGTTTACGCAGGATTTGAGCAATCGATTTCTTTAGGATTAATCGACGCTAACACTGCGATTGACTTCGAATACATCGATTTGGTATTCGATTTCGAAGGCCCGAATCCCGAGGTTGACCAACAGAGGATTTCCTATTACGGATTCACAGACATATTCGCAAGCAATTCTCAATTTATCCAACTAATGCCAGATTCCAATATGATTCAGACAACAAATGAATCTGGAATGCCGCTGATTTTGTTGGATTTCAACTTCAAGATGAGTTGGGATTGGCCCGATGAAGAAATCTCAGATTTGGCTCTAGAATACAAAGAGCGAGGATCTCAATTCCCAACAAGGCACATAATCGCTGACCACACTTTCAAGGTAGAAAACGACCTCGTTTTGGAAGCTAGTGCATTCAAGGTAATGGACATCAGCGAACCCAGAACAGGGGTGGTTGCAGACGGTAGCAGAGTTAGAAATGATGACCGATTAGAGTTCACTGGAAAAGTAGTCTATCAAGGTAGCAATATTCCAGCACCTAGAGATGCAGCAATAGAAATCGAAGTATTCGATGGAGAGAAAACATGGTCTGATGGTTCTCTGGATGCAGATGGTGGTTATTCTGTCGAGGTACCACTATCAAGCGCTGAAACACTTCTTTCATCCCCGACTAGAACTTGCCTAATTTCGATTAGCGGTATTCCAGGTAAAGGAGAGGACATGACCGGACAAACTGTTTCGACAACTCTGAGAGTTGTAGTCGATGACACTGCTCCTCGTGTAGTTAGCAGAGTTTCGCCTGTCAATACGATTGATATTTCAGCAAATAGCGATTTGACCAGAGTCCCAGTTGAATTCAAGGGAACTGAAGATGCTGATATGACCGGCTCAAAGCAAATCGTTCACTGGGTGATGAGAGATTCTAGCCGTACCCTAACCCTTGGTGCAGGGCAAGCAGTTCTTGGAATGCAACAACAAGGCCAAGAGATAACTTGGACGGGAACCGTTGACCTAACCGGCGATGGCAAGATTATGCCAAGGGACGGTGATTGGGTAGGATTCTATCTAACTGGCTATGATGCCGCAGGAAATGAATTCCCAGAGGTATCTAATTCCGAAGCAAGCCCAATTCCAGAAATCGCAGACCTAGATACTGATTTTGAACGCCAATGGGTTAGATTAGGTTCACTTGGTCCACAATTGAAGATTGATTCATTCTCTCTTTCCGATGACCACGTAGCACCTGGCCAAACCGTTCAGTTGAATGTTGTAATTCACAACGATGGAGGAATCAACAATGCTTTGTTCAAGGTATCATTCTATGAAGGCGACTCCATAGTACCATTCTCTAGCAAGACACTGAACAAAATTGGTGAGAACGAAAAGGTTCCAATCACAATCTCTTGGACAGCAAAGGAAAGCGTTGACAGATTGAGAGTTTCAGTAGACCCTGAAAATGTGATTGTTGAAGTCAATGATGATGATAACTCTGCAGAGCACAAGGTCGAGGTCGTCTATGTCTCCTACATGGGATGGTTCGATTCAATTAGGGAACAACCTCTGATTTGGATTTTCACAATTCTTACAATTTTGGTCTTAGCAGGAATCGCCGTTGTCTCAAGTCGTACAGCAGTTTCCTTGGATGATGGAATGATGTATGACGAAGAATGGGAAGAAGAGGAAGACT
>Ga0181568_10000828_pt1 | contig 28096 bp, 28 predicted proteins | sample 101ome_20_FD_133758 | JGI IMG/M metagenome (GOLD analysis project Ga0181568, IMG submission 133758) | Coastal salt marsh microbial communities from the Groves Creek Marsh, Skidaway Island, Georgia - 101404AT metaG (megahit assembly) | ecosystem: Environmental > Aquatic > Marine > Intertidal...
ATTATTATTATTTTTATTGTTCAGTTATGCGGCGCATAATCTCGTGGTACTTACGACGTGGTCCCCCGAAATTTCCATGTAGTGGTTGACAATCCGCTGCTAAAGGTCCCGCGTCTCAAGGCTGTCGTCCACAGCCAGTTTTAACCCTTTTTTTGCCACGTATATGAGCGCACTCCGCTGCACAATTAGAGCTCCGTGCATAGTAAACGCCTGTGTGAGTTCGGCGTCGTTGAACCGACCAAAGAGACTCGGCTCAATCCCAAGGCACTGCAACACCAACACACCGTTGGCTGCCGTACGCGTTAGGAGCACACGGGCCTTACGAAGGTCTACCGGTTGCCCGTACAGACCAAGACCGTGTGCTCGGGCCACTTCGAACATCGACACAAGCGCTCCGGTAACTGCATGGTTGACCAAATACTCCCACACCACACGCTTGGCGGTGGCGGAAGCGGTGTTGGCGACGAACTGTGGGCACACCGACGCAGCCACCACCGCGATCTGGGCAATCGCACCCTTGAGCACCTTGGTCGCCTTCTCTCGCACGGCATCAGAAATCGACCCTAGCCCTCGCTCCACCATGAGCTGGTACAGCATCACATCCGTCACCAGCACATTGGCCTTGATGCACCGTGCGCCTTCCTTAACAGGGTCGTCGTATGGGCCCTTCATCATGAACGGAATCGTCTTCTTAATCCGCTCAAAAATAGACATCGCCAGGTTGCCGCGACACATCGGGCATGGGATAATCCCATCCTCCCTGATACAACCGTACTTGACCACCCCCTTGGAGCAGTCCATGCAGAACAAGGTGAAGCAGAGCAGGCACGCCGAGGCACAGTCGTTCTTGTAGTCGATGGAATCTCCACACACTGGGCACGTGCACTCTGGTGCCGCCGAAGCTGGAGGAGGTGAGGGCGGTGTCGCCGCCACAGCCGCTGCCTTCTCCCGTGCAGCCACAATCTCACCACACTTGGTCTTGTGGCCCCCTCGCCAATCCTTCTTCTGGCACTCGGACCCGCAATACCAGGGAGTCTGACATCGAGAACACCGAAGCTTCGCCCCTTCCGCCCCACACCCCGCACACACTGCCCCCGCCTCCGTTCCCTTCTTCGCCTTTGACGCCATGGTGCACCTTTTCGGCCGTAGATCTGTGCGCTCGCTCAGTTTCAAACTTTGATATGGTGCAAAGTTGAAACCCCCTGTATACGAGTATTATTAGTTATACCAACCCCGATAAACGAACCAAAAAGACTCTCCGCTTTCACAACTCCCAAACATTTGTGGTGCCGAGTCGTGAAACGACGTGGTATTGCGTGTGAAAGACCATCAACATATGGGCCATCAATGCCGGCACCAAACTTAGGGTCGTGGCTACGACATTGGCGTCGTCAACACCCACCTAAGCAAGGCAACGAGTCGGTTCAACTTTTGGACGGCCGACGGAAGCCGGGAGTACAGTGACGACCCGAAAAAAAAACCCGTCCGTGACCCTCCACTACATTCCCGTCAAGACGAGACCTACCGGCAACTACCGCTCGATCCGTGACCTTCGAGGGCACGGTATGTCGCTACCTCGGGTGGGGCCGGACGCGCCGCACAACCACAAGACCAACAGTGACGCGCTCAACATCGCTGCATGAGCCGCCAAGTATCTATCTGCCGCGTGAGTAAAATTGCGCTTGTAACCAACACAATTTACTGTGGAATTACCCACTCGGCAAACATGGCCGTTTTGGAAGTAGTGGCGGGTACACACTCCTTCTTGTGTCGCTTCCAGTCCCCTTTCTGGTGTTCCCGGCAGCAGTACCGGGCGATCCTACACCTCGCGCACGTTTTGACGCCAGGCTTATCGCACTTCGGCAGCGCACACGTCCCAGCCCGAGCCACCGTCTTGTTCTCCATCACCGCGGCAATCGCCGCTTTTGCCTCGGGCAAAATGGCGGGCGTTGTAAACGTAGTACCGCCCTCGGCAACCATGGTGATCGGTGCGTCGGCAGCGGCTGCTCGGTCGCGGATTCGGTGGATGTATCCTCCGTACCACGCGAACGGTCCGTACTGGCGCTCAGCGGACACCTTGGCCGCCAACTCGGTTGCTGACAGCGTCCCGGGGAACACCACCACCCGACCGGTCTCGGTGCTGCCAGTCGCTACCCACCCGGCCGCGTCAATCTGTGCCATCGTGGGGTCGAACACCCCCGACACATCCGCCCCGGTCACATCAACGCCGTTGAACCCAATGATCGTGTGCATCGCTCCGTCAATGCCGGGCTGCGGTGGGGTCATCAGCACGAACTGGCTTGGATCGGAAGACGTCGACCGAATCGCTTCGACGACGTCAACCACCGACATCCCGCGCGTGACGGCGAATTGGTGTGATGGCCATCGTGTGGTGACCATGAGGGTGCGGGTTTGCTCTCCGACCGCCCATTTTTGGACACGCGACAATTGCAGTGGCCTCTTTGGCCACACCACTCGTGCTCCCTCCTTCACAGCACCAGCACGGTTTCGACTGATCTTGTCCGAAACGAACTTGAGGTAGTGGCCACACTGGTCCATCTGATCGAGAGACCGCTCAAATGCCGCGGGCGTCGGAAACGTGGTGCCCGCAATCGCTTCAGCGATTTTGGCGGCCGGCAACGATGCCCACATCGCCTTTTTTAACAGCTTGGTGCCCACTTCTTGGTGGATGATGATCAGAGGGGTCGCTCTGTCGTGCATCATAATCCGGTACAGAGTGTCAACCATGCGAGGGATGTCGACACACTGAAGAAGAATGAGCGCACGGAGCATGAGTGTTATCGGCATTGTTGGCTTCACTTTACAAAAGTCGTCCCACAGAGCTCCCGCCGTCACTTGTGTGATGTCCGTGTACTTGATCACCGTCGACAGGTGTCGGTTAAGCGCGTTGTTGTCTGGATTTGAGTTCCACCGGGCAATCTCGTCGTTCAGCCATACGACAGTGATGGACGGTGTGCGTACCACCGCACCCGTCTTGGTGAGTCGAACAGTAAACGTCCCGTCATCGTTCTTGGACACAACAACCCCTACCTTCCCCGCGGCCGTGCGCACCAACGCTTCAGGGGGAGCATCTGCCATCGTTCTCCTCTCCCACCTTTAATTTATACACTTCGTACATATAAACTTTAGTGGAACGGAAGTGGTGCCACGCGGTCGTGTACGGCCGTGCCAAGACATCGCAAAAGCTATATCCACCGCCCCGCCCCCTTTATGTGGATCTGTGCGCTCGTTCTTATAACGGTTTTTTTTATTTTTACACGGCAATGGCGGTGGATGCAAGAGAAAGACGGGGCGGTTCTTTGTTGATGTCGCAAACCATGCATTTGACGAGACCGTTGGCGTCCTTCTCGCACCGCTGCGCATGCTCCAGGCACACCGGATCCCCACAGGAACCGCACACGGCCGCACACTCTGGGCACAGCAGCCGGTTCGCGAACGGGGAGCACCCAGAGCACTCGGCAATGCAGTCCTTGCATGCAGGAGCGCCACAGCGGGTGCACTCATTCTCTATCTTGTCGTTAATGAGGTCATCAATGCACTTCTCAGAGCACCACACCTTGCCGCAGGTGCCCGGGCACGAGATTGGCGTGCCGCACTCACACACCCGACCGTCACCGATGCACCACTTCTCCGAGGCGCATTCTGAGGGGATGTGATCCTTGCAGGTGACCACACCGCAAGTTGAGCAGAAGTACCCGTTCTCGTGGTCTTGGCAATCGTCGCACACGAGGTCCTCACACGTCCGGCACGTCCCAGCGCACCCTTCTTCCTCCGCCCGGCACGCCTCCCGTCCGCATTCCGAACACGGGGCGATTTCTTCCTCCGTGTCGACGCGCTCGCAGACGTGACACTCGTGGCGGTGGTTGGGGCACAGGTCTCCGGAAAACGCGGGATCAATTTCTTTAGACAGGTAGCACCCCACACACGTCGTCTCCCCGCACTCGGTGCACACCACCCCCCTTCCCTCCGGCCTGTCGCAGCAGTCCATGGTGCTCCCGGGATCTGTGCGCTCGTTTGTGCTCCCAAAATTCAAACCCAAAATTTGAAACATTTAAATTCCCTGACCATTTGGTCAGGTAGAACCACAGAACCACAGAACCACGATCTGGCCTCAGCCTGTATATTACTCATAGACTATGAGTCATCGGTCTCTCACTACTATAGGTTTGAGACATTCCGTGGTTCTGTGGTTCTGTGGTTCTGTGACGTCATTAATATAAAATTACTAAGTACATTATTTGAGAAACAAAAGAGAGGGGTGTCGACATCACAAACAGAGGCGTAAGATTACACGAAGGAGGGATAATATCATTACGATTGACACGACAGTAAAATGGTCTTGTTGCGTATTTGTGTCTCGCTGAATGTGGGAAAATAAAAAGGATGCGAACAACCAGCGTCGATTACGATGTGGTAGGAAGCGAAACCCGTGACCACTACAAGATCGCACTCACGGTGATCCGTCGATCATCCGTGTACAAGTGCTGGAGGTGTTGGTACAGGCCAGCAGAGGAGGAGGTAGTCGTCAACCCAGATAAGATCACGTGGATCAAAGGCAAAAATAGCTTTCTTATGATCAACACTCTCACGTCTGATTCGGTTCATTACGCGACCTATCACTTTTCGAGTGCGTACGAGGCAAATTTGGTGTCCAACCCAGTCTACGAGCGGGACCGAAGGGTAGCTTCGGAGGGCGCCACGAGGGCCAGCGCAGTGGGAGCCATCCACCAATTGCCCGTCGGAGCAGGTGCAATCCGGCCGCCGCCGTCACCCCCACTCGAGAACCGCATGGGTTCGAACCGCGGCACATTGGCCCTCTTGCTCGCCGACATATGATTGACCCCGCCGTACCCAGACAATGCCCCTGTCGTCCTAAACACGGCGGTGCTGTAGACCGGCCGACTTGACGACGGTGGGGGTGGCTGCGCAGCGTTCTTCCGCCACGCTGGCCATGGGTCATCATCCGTGGTGATGGTGATGGTGATGAGTTCCCGAAGATCTGGCGCCGCCCATCCACCAAAGTTAATGGGCCACTCGTTGCCGCGGTACTCGGCCACCCCCATCATGAAGGCACCGCAGCTCGAACCGTCCGGTTGCTGCGGACCGGGCTCGCCGTTGAGTCCAGTGTTCATCCAGAGGGTGAATTGACTAAAGTCTGGCGGCATTTGATGCACCCTTTCGGTGGCGTAGTCGGTCAAAAACACCTTCATCTCAGCGGCGAACAATTGACATGCAGACCGCTGGGTAGAACGGGTGAGCGAGTCGTACCTACAAAACAAAGGGGATGGTAAGCTGTAGCCAAACTGCGTTTCATGGGAGACACAACGCACATCTCAAACCGACGGTTCTTGAGATCAATGACCCCGAGCTTCCAGTGCCCCGGAATGTTGATGGGCACCAGGATGAGCTCAAGACCGAGCAGCCCCCCCTCGACTTCCCTTTCAATGTCAGCGGTGAATCGATCGCAGATGACGGGGATCTCGTAGCCGGTGCGGATCGATCCCGAGCCCGGAATCAAGTAAAAATGGGTGTACAGCATCCGGACAAGATTCTTCTTCTCCTTCATCCGCCGATTGAATGAGGCCACAAACGCATTTCCGGCGGTGTCGTTCATGAGGTTGCCGTTGTCCAGACTGTAGACGGCCTCGTTATCGGTCACCACGCGGTATGTGCCGTCGTAATCGACGGGTTTGTGAACCTCGTCGTGCTTGTGGAGCTTACCACTCATGGCCTCCTGCGCGGTTCGCCGGAGGCTGGCCACCCGCTCCTTGTGCGCCGCGTCCATCGCAATGGTATGGATCTGTGTGGTCGTTCGCCTGATATAGGCACGTTTTCAAAATTGGCGTACAATTTTAGGCCTGTCTATAAAACAGCCTTTGAAATCCTATTTGACGCAATGCCGGCAGAGAAAGTAGCAAAGCCCCTTGGGGTGAAAAAAGGGGAGGGAATGGCGGGAAAGGCCGCTTTGCGAAAGAGAGCACACGAGCTCCAACCTGCGCTGATGGCCGAGTTTGATGCAATCAAGGTGAGGCTTCAGAAGCTGAGTGGACAAATCGAGGACCATTCTGACTACCACAAGGACACTGAAAAGTGGCTGCGCGCGGCAGATATTATCAGTAAGATGTCGAGCAAATTGGGAATGCTCTCGGAGATGCTTGACGGCCGTGTAAAGTTCCAGTAGACAACTTTAATAAAAAGACAATCTTATTGATTGGCAAAGGGTACCGAGTAATTTATCAAGGGACAGTGTGTCTAATATGCGGACGATGACAGGCGCCTGCGCCCGAGTGTCATTGCACTCTTGATTTCAGCAAGGGTAGCGGGTGAAAACTCAAACTTCATACCATACCGTTTTGACCCGACCGGGCCGGTGCACGCTCTGCGGAACAGCCGCGCAAATGTGCTCATGTGTTGACACGACATCTTCTCGAGCTCCCCGAAGCAGATTTCGGGTGGCACATGTTCGGTAAAGTAGTCAACTGGCTCGATCACCGAACAATCGTCGGGGTACCCCGTTGACAGCCAATAACACCTAAAGCCATACCTAGTATTAGTTGTGGCGAAACCAGAGGGAAGGGGAGAGGAGGGAGACTCACATGCACGCCGTGAAGATATCGGCTTGGCGTGGCACCCACTCAATGGGATGGCTGTCTTTGGCGCTGATCTCACACACCCGCTTAAAGTAGTCGTAGAAGTCGGAAGTAATGGCAAGCTGGAGTGACGATCGAAACAGCGGCGGTGGTGCGTTGAGGAAAGCACCAAACGCTTCAATGGTCTTGCGGATTTTGATGTCGATGTCAACAATCGGGATTGTTATTTTGTGTACCCGAAACAGCTTGTCCGTCTCGACAAACAGCCGCTGGAGTTGTCGGTCGTAGATGCCCCTCCGCTGGCGGCTGGAAAACACTGACATTACCCGTGAATTCACCCGTTCCCGTATCTTCCGGGACAGAATATTTTGCTCCTGCATCATTGAACGCTTTCCCGCACGCTTTCCTGTCCCCATCCGAATTACACCACCAGAACATACCGCTTTGTTGGGATCTCGGGGAACTGAGGTGAAGTTTGACAAAATCGGCGCCTTGATACAGACGCCCGTCAATCTACACACGTACCCCTCGTTTTTTGGGAGCAGCTCCCGCTCTGTGCAGTCCCCCCCGCACAAGTGAATTGTACTGAACGCCTCACACACCAAATACGTGCGATAGTCGGTGTGGACGGATGGAGTGACCCTGAAAAACGTGCATTCGGAAGTACATCGGTGTCGGGGTTCGGGAAGCGAAGTGGGAAGCCCACGCCGCCGTCGCTCGACATTCCAGACGCTGTAGACGTGTGCGTGTGGGTGAACGCTCACACGTGCGCGCTTGGCGCCACGGATATACGCATCGTGAACCTCCATGGCATGCTCGATGGCGGCTTCGGTGTCGACGGCAGTCGCCATGTTGACTCCCGTCGGTTGTGTGGGTCAACCTGCCAGCTGGCCTGTGGGAATGTAAGCATCTCAATGATTTCTCTTTGCTCCCTGGGTATTGGTTGACTTACCTCAAAAAAAAATTCGGGAATCGAAAGAATGATTGTATGGAGTGCAGATGATGCTGGCAAGAACAGTTTGGGTGTGACTTCGATCCGGTTGGAACGAGAGTAGTCCCCCAGAATCACTACCGTGTTAATTAGGATGCCATCGCCACCAAACATGGGGTTTTGCATGTCCCCAGTGATGAGCTCGGCAAACGAACCAAGTGGAGTGGCCTTTGAAATGGCGGAAACCGCGATAGCGGTGCGGATGTTGTGTGGGCGTGCACGCACGTCGTCGTACGAAATGTTTCCAGCGATATAAGCGACGCCAGGGAGCCACGGTCGCCACGGTGGGATGGCGGCGATGAGCGTTGAGTCGGCCCAGAGTGAACCGGTAAAGACCACCCGCGCATGTGTGTGGGTTTTGCACCGTTCGCCGTATTTACTAAGGCACCCGGGACACGCCCAGTGGGCCTTCCATTGACCGTTTCGCGCCGCGCAAATAAATGAACACTTCTCACTCAACTGTGTCTTGTCCCATCCACATTCGCAGACCGCACCCGAACTCATGATCCCGCCGAACCAGCTCGATGACCTCCAAATGTGCGAGGTACCGTCACTCCTTGACGCCGGGAAGTACGCCGAGCTCACCGAAATTGCCGAGCGGCTAATTGAAGCCGTGGTGCACTGCGTTGACCCAAGCCCCGTGGTAAACGCCGAGGATGCCAGGATCGACGACTACCGGCTTGAGGTGCTCATTTGTGGTCTATGGATTCTGTCGCTTGCGGGGGACCGTCCACCCCCTGCGGTTCACGGCGACTGCAAGAAGATTGGCGTACTGTGTGTTGATGCGGATATGAACGATGCCGATGCCAACAGCGCAGCGATCGATTGGGTGCTTACTGAAGGCGCGAATGTCATCGACCCGGACGTCTACAACCTCGCCGTCGGTCGTGCGCTCGCCACAATGGCCCACACCACCGTACAGACGTATGTGAACACGTTTGTGGTGCCTACCAACACTCAACACGGTGTATATGCCCGCCAACTGGCCAAAATCCTGGTGAACATGGCCAAAAATTGTTCGTGGAAACGAACAAAAGACCTTCACCTGTTCCAGCATGTCCGTGCCAAGCTTCATCCAGCACGGCTTGCACCAATCGTCTTTGGGGAGAACCCGATGGGCGCTATCACGGCACAACTCGAGGACCGCATCACCAACAAGGTCATTGGGAGCCACATCACCGCCGATGTGGCGCGGCAACTCTCGGTGGCTCCATGGAAGCACTGTACATCTACCGAAATCTTTATCACGTGTGTTACGATGCTGCAAGAAAACATGGACTGTGAGGTATGTTGTGCGTGTATGTATTGGATTTGGTTCGCTGTATTGACAGGGGGAGTGCCACAGGTACCACTTTTCATCAACACGGAGATCCCATACCACCGAACGGTGAACGTGCCGTCATTTGTACTGTTGACCGGCACGTTTGCCACTCGCGGAACCCGATTCGGGGTGGTCTGGAACCAGAAAATGACGTTTGTCAAAAGCGACACGGCCTACCCGATCCTTGAAACTATTCTGATCTGGCTTGCCCTATGCCGTGATAAAGCTGTGTCGGCGACGCATAACATGCTCCACGAGGCCATCGAAGAACCGGACCGCACCATGCAGACGAACAAATTCCACAAGTTCGTCCACTGACCGAATCCTGAAGACGGAAAAAAAGGTGTTAACACTCTCATACAAACACATCGGAAAGCGGCAGCAGGACTCTCACATGTAAACGGCTGGCTTGTTCTTTGGCTTGACAAACACGCACAGATACTCTGCTACGGTGTACAACACTGAATGCCGCTGGGTGCTCGGCTGCTTGATGTTCACCATCTGCGTTTTCGCCACCTCGGCAAGAAAACATGCACACTCCCCGGGTGACATACCCGTACGCCTTGCCAACAACCCACTTGTCACAATGGTTCCCGGTTTATCACTACAGGCAGCCCACATCATGATGGCCGATTTAACATCACTGTACAATGTGCGAACTACGGATGGATAAAGCGTGTGTGGTATCAATGCATATGTGACTTTGAGCGGCTTCTGTCGTGGTGTTTTCCCGCACTTAGGCGGTTTCCTCCGCGCCATCGGCGGGTGTGATCTTCACGCGTGCGAGCACATCCTCCGCCGTGAATGACTTGGTCACAAACTCTGCGGGGAGGGGGGGCGGGTGAGTAACCGTCCAACTGGCAAAAGAAATAGGTCCTATAAAGCGCAAAATTTGAAAACTCACTTTCGAAACCTGCTGCTGTGAGAGCCGGTGAAACCGACGATCCGGCCTTGTTGATGACTCCGCCGTTGATCGCGACGACGTGATCCTCAGTCACCTTGACGTTTGACGTCGGTGGAATGAACCCGAGCTTGTCATCCATTGGCGTCCGGTGAACGGTGCACTGCACGAGCGTGTCTCCGTTGGCGACACTGTCGTCGAGCTTGGTGACCATGACCCCAAGACCCTTGGCGAACGGCGAGTAAGTTCGAAGCGACGGCCCGAGTGTCGAGACCGCCTCGTTGTAGTGTGCGACGTCCATTTTGCGTGCCTCTTCGCCGTGGCACCTTACGGGGTTCATCTTGGCTTTTGCCTCGGTGTATTTGCCATCAAACAATTTTGTGTTGTTCTTGTTGATCTGAAGTAGGTTCCAGATTGCCGACCGTGTCCCGGTACGATGGTCTGTCTCGCGGATAAGGTAGTGAGTGTCGTCGTGCCCTTCGATTTCGGCCTTGTACGCTCCCGCCGTCACCGACGCCTCGTCAAACCCGCGCCACTTTGGATCAATTTTTTTCTGGATCATTTCCTTGCGGTCGGCTCGTTGCTCCTCCGACGGGTTGAGCATCAGCGACGTGGTAGAGAGAGCCGTTCCAAACCCAAGAGCGTGCAGTTTGAGCGCGTCCGGACTGGACTTAGCACCGAGGTGTCCGACATCTGCGTGATACACGTGGTCGTCCGTGTCGAGTCGATGCGGCTCCACCATCCCAGTCTCGGCGTTCTTCTCGCCGTCGAGCGTGTGGAACACGGTCACACCAACAACGCCGGCGTTCGTCATCGTCTTGACGTCGACGGATGTTGGATTGAGGATATCTGGGTGCTGCACCATCGCAGCATCGGTTACGTTCACACCGGCTTGGTGCCTGCAAACAAAAGAGCATTAGAAAGTGATGATGTACTTGATGGCCGCAAATGTGTGACACGACGCCGCAAACTTACATGTGACGAGTCTCACCCTTCTTCATCCCTCGGGTGTCGATCCGAAACGACAGGGTGAACTGGTTTCGCTTGCCATCAACTATAGCCGACGCCATCGTGCCTTCCTACCCCCCACTTGACACATTACTCTTATACGATGTCACATTTACGTCTTGAACAGTGCCTTAAAAATGTCGGCCTGAATTTCTTTGAAAGCTACTCCGACGGCTACCGTCGTCCGACCTTTGTCGGTTCGCTGACTAATGAGCGCAAATGTCTTGAGCTGCAACAGCAGCGACGCCACCGTCGGGATCACTTGTGGACGCGTGTGGATCATTTGTCGAACCGTTTGAACAGGGCGATTGCGAATCATGAACTCAGCAAGGCACGGTTGAACCCGGTCCTTCACCGCGGCTATGTTCTTAATCTGATCAATTCGCTCGTACATCAAGCCAATCAACTGTAGAAAATAAGGAAAGGTGAGCCGTCTGAACAGAACTGGAGAGAGGGGGGGAGGGGTACACACCTTGGCTTCGTTCACTCGAAAGCTTGCAGTCTTGACGTACGTGTAGTCCACATAACACGGTGTCGACAGCGCTTGTTCGGACGGCCCCAGTACCTCCACAATCAACGGCGTAATCAGAACCGCCCCAGACGTCGAGCTCACAGCGCCACTTGAGAGCCCCTTCGACTCTTCGCGTTGAATGATAGTGATAAGAGCGGCGTCATACGTCCCCGCAGCACCCTCTCCGTCTTCACTGACAATGTTGACCGCCAACGGTTCGTTCATGATTGGGTCACGCGACCTGTACCAATTTCGGATTTTGTCGTTCATCGATCCAGCCGCAAGCGCAAACACCGTTGTGCTAAGGGCGTCGCTCTTGCCGTAATGGTACCCTTCAAACCCATCCCGCATCATCTTGCCAATCATGGCAGCGTCGACGGAAACACCATTCGGGGGTTTGTTATCGTGTGAACCGGAATCCCACGTATTTCGGCACGGAGCCATCGGGGCAGGGCCACCAGGATTCGGATACTTCCATCCAAGCCGGGCATATTTGTACTTCACCACTTGCGGGTCTTTTTTGTATCGGTCGTACGCGTCGAGACACCGCACCCAGTCGGGTTGAGACACTTGAATCAACCCCGTTCGATCGAGGTTGGGGGTCATCCGGAAAAACGGAATGAACCTGTTCTGATTCAATGGATTGCCGTGCATGAACATGTCATTGATCCTGTTACCCTCCGTGTTTTTGAATCCGTCACCCAGCATCAAACCCACCACTACGTCGATCGAAAAAGACACCTCGTTGTTCTCCGGGCTCAACTTCAACACGTTCGGCTGGAGAGCGTAGATTGCAGAAATGCGCGCTTCACTAATGTCCGTAAAAATGTTTCCGGTCGGAAAATCCCACAGAAAGCTCATCGAGTAGCCAATGTGGATGAACGCCACAAGATCAGCGGCGCGGTTGTTGACCACCGAGTACACCGGCAAACTGAAGGCGTCGTGGGGTCCACCATTGGCCTTCTTCCGTATGAGGTACGGCTCGGGCACTTCCTGGCCATCATGGCCATTGGCGAACTGATTTCCCGCGCCTAAGATGCCCGCGTACGAGTTAAACTGAGGAAGCGGAGCGCCGTTATTTTGATACGTCGCTCCCCACCGTAGCCTGCGCTGACCGTCCTCCAGAATGGTTATCATCTCCACAAACAGATAATCGTCGTATCGACTTCGTGCTTTCAGCATTTCGGCAATAAGGTTCCGTGCTCGAATGTCGTTTGGGCGGATCTTTTCAAGCCGGCTCGAATTTCTCAAGCCACATCCTCTTACAAACTCATCCAATCGATCGTCCCAACCCCCACCGGCGCCCGCTCCCCCCATACGCATCGGCTGGTTCTGCGGATCGTTGAACTGCGTTTGGTAGTATCCAGGTGCCGATATGGTAGCGTCCTCAATGGGCTCGGCAATCTGTGGCCCAAACACGACACGTCCTGCTTTGTTCATAATTCGGCGTTTCCGGGCAAACGCAGTCCGTATCTCGTTGGCGTTCCACATCCCAATGAAGTGAGTGTACTCTCGAAGGTCGACCTGTCCTTCGTCTCCGACTTGAAACGCCTTCGTGATGCCAAACGGAGTTGTTCTCGCCGTTCGGATGATCGAATCCTTGTACTCGGCATCGGTCTGGTCCCGCGGAAAGTCGGCGGTGATTGTCTGCGTCGGTGGCACACGGGCAGTCGACATTTCAAGAAGGTCGGTATTCGAGTTCTTGACCAACACCTTGAGCATTGCCGTCACGATGAACATCGCTTCCACCAACACCGTCGCTTCGCACCCGAGCGAGTACCGAAGCTGGTATTTACGGGTGGAATCAGCCTTCTCAATAGCCGCCGACTTGAATTGCACACGGAGTGGCGGAAACGGCTGCGAGAAGTTGCTGTTGCCCGGAGCCACCGCGGCCTTAGTGACCTGAATCAGATGGAGTGTGTTGTCGGGGGTGAATTTAAGATGGGCGCCCGTTAGAATTTGGTTTAGGATCTTTTGTGCGTTTTTACGATCCTCGGCGGTCATGGCAGCAAACGGAGAGGACGACGCCAGCATTGCCGCCACGTCGTCCATGTTGGTGGCTTGCGAACGAATTGAGAACGGCTCGGTGGCAGTGGCTACCGCGTTCCGGTGCCAGAACAACGCCGCAGCCGACACCGAAGTCGATGCTGTCCACCTTGGAAAGCTGTCAATGAATTGCTGCTGTGCCTTTGGTCGAATTGGGGCCTGGATGTTGCGGAGGTACGTTGGGTCTGTCTCGAGATGTTCTGGTGCCATCGGAACGTACACAAACCCAATGCCCTCCGGCACCGACCGGCTTAGGTTGAGCACATTTGTCACCGGTACACTCTCTTCCCGTGGAGCTGTCGCTCTCGAAACGAGAACCTGAACCACCGTCCGCATTGTCGCGTCCCACTCCGCCTTGTACCCGTCGAGGTTTCGCACATGCAGGTTAAACTCCCAGTTTTTGATTCCTTCGTCAAATTCACGCCGTTCGTCACTCGCGTCGACGTTCAGATTGCCGACAGCGTTGGCACCACCAAAGAACGCAGGATTAAAACCTGCATTTGGCAGCAGACTCATCTTAAATCGGACCTCGTTGTCTCTGTTGAGCACAATCGGACGATACGCAGCCGTAATCGCCGTTGGATCCGCCACATCCCGCACGTTTCCGCCACCCGCGTTTGCCACCCACCGATCGGTCGGGGTCTGCTGATCATAAGTGTCGTGGTTTAGTGCCTTGGCAAGATCTCCAGCCGTTATGATCATGTCTTTAGGACGCTCTCGGGCAATATCAGCTTCCGTTGTGTTCAATACACCACCAGGGCCAACATTGAGGGTACCCCGGAGCTGCTGCCCAAACGTACCATTATTACCAGGTGGATTGGTATCCCACCGGGTGATATTCGGTAATGGACATGAGAACGCCACAATATAGTTGGCCGGCTCTTTGACACTCCACGCGTACAAATTGATGAGGTATGTGTACAGTTGTTGAGCATCCTCATTACCCTGGGCGCCCCGAGTTTGGAGGTGCGTAATAAGAGCATTGACATTCGCAACGTAATCGGCCTTCTGACGCTCACACTTGTCGCGGACGATCCGTTCGATCCCTTCGTAGTCGAAAAACATGTACTCCTCTTTGGCATATCGTCCTTTTAGAGTATCGGCATCGGCTTTTCGAAACAGCATCGGAAGAGTGGGATCAATGTTTCCCCCCGGAGGCGGATTTCCAAGACCCACACCGTAATCAATAGTGAGATCTTTCACTTCCCACAACGCCTCTACAAGTGTGGCCCATTCGCCACCGCCAATCCGGTCGACCGTACCAGCAATTATTTGGTACGTGGTGTCAATGACCGGGACCTCTGGAAATGAGCCAGCCCCGGTTCGCCGAGTGGCAGCTTCGTCGCGCCGCGAAACGATCCCAAACGTCTCCCGGGTTCCAGCCGGAGTTATGTCAAATGCCATCACCCGAACCCGCTTTCCGCTATTGTCTCGATGGGAGGGGTACGTGCAGTGCTCGGTTACGATGTTGGTACGCATTGAATCAACTGGCTGAAGGAGAAGGAACCCGCCGTCAGTTAGGCCCTGCGTCCCAAAAAGAGCAATGTACTCCTTGGTCTGCTTCTTGGTCATGTGCTCGACTGTGTCCTTGAAAAGGCGTGCCGCTCGGCTGTTGAAGCTTCGAATTAGCTTGGAAACATACATCGTCGCTGCCGCATCCGCCACCGTCTTGATGGCTGCTCGCACCGAGTACTGGTTCGGACTGTAGACGGCGTACGGGTCGGCAATGCTGAGACGAACGGCCTCGGCGTCAACGTACTGAAGAAGCACCTCGATCCGTAACCGCGGGTTGCTGTTATCGTCATCCGTCTCGGTGGTAAGCGACCACTGGGAGACCTCCCCAGTCTCAAGATCGTCCAGCGAATCACTGCGTAGGACCGGTATATTAGAGACCGAAACAACAAAAGAAAAAAGGGCACAAAAGGGACTTACTCTGTGACGGGAACGCCGTATGTAAACGCGGCAGAGCCAAACGCCATGGTTCACACGAGAGCTCAGTTTGCTGCAATCAAACACTCGGTGCACTGGCTAATGACAATCTACACGTCAGAGGTGTTCTTCCTTCTCGGCCTGCCGCTGTTTTTGATCAAGCCACCATCATTTTTGGCCGATCCTGGGCCAGGGATAAGTTTTTCAAAGCGGCTGGCGCACTGGTGGGAGGTTGTCAACGACCGCTCCAAACGCCGGGCTTTCCTGACCGAATCTTCCGAACATATATACAACCGCTTTGCTTGGATGCAACTCATCCTGTTTTTGATTGGATCGGTGTTTCGGATGACCGCGTTCAGCCTTATTCTCACACGAGAATCGCACATCAACTCCACAAAGACAGAGGTCCTCCACGACAGCCTTGAAACAGCTACCGAGTGGAGTTCCGGGCGGTTCCTGCTCATTGCATTCCTGATCCACACACTCCAGTACCTCACTCACCTCTACCACCTCGCCCACAACATCGCCGCCAACAACCATGTCGAGGAGTCGGTCATCAACTTCCCGATGTATGCCCTCGCGCACATCTCAATCGTCAACTTTTGCATCGACCTCCCCGGCCTTGTAATCCCAGACGTTCGATTGACCAACGTCTCAATCATCCTGATCAACATTGTGGCCGTCAGCATGTATGTCTTTCTGTTGATGGCCGAAGAGCCGATGATCCAAGGCTGGGGGTGCTACCCCCCTTGGTCAAACATCAATGACCTTAAAGACGGCCTGTGCCCGGCGTATCTCTCGCTCCATAACCCGGAAAACGCCCTCGCACCGGTGTGCACTATCCCAGGGGCACGGTGCGACACGTTCCAAGCCCAGTGGTCGGCCACAATGAGTACCGCGTTTGTTACAGCACGGACTATGCTAAGCATCAGCTTTGGACTCTACCTCTGGAGTATCCCTACCAAAGTCGAGTAAGTGATTCCCCCCCCCTCCTCACCATAACGTGTATTGACAATGGTGCATATCGCTTTGCAGGTACTACAGTTTGAAATATAGGGAAGCGCTACTTGTATCCAAAAATGTACAGTAAATTACGGGGTTTCCGCGAGTAGCTGCGCGATCTTCGCGGCACGGTTCTTGTCGACCTTGACCTTGTAGACCAGAATGCAGTAGTCGGTGTCACCGCCGTTCAGCACGTCCTGCACGAATGGCGTCGCGGCAGCAGCCTCCTCCATCTCCATCGAAACTGCTTCGTCGTCCTCCGCCCTCAACTTGGCATTAAGTGCCGCCCCGGACTCGCGTATCTTCTCGAGACAAACCCGCTTCGGTGCATTTGGCGCGATCGGCTCGGTCGGTCGGTCCGGTGTTTTCAACTCTGCCGGCCGCTTCCTGGACCCCTCGACGACCTTTTTCGGTGACACCTTGACTTCGACCACATCGCTGTCTTCTTCATCAATCAGAGGCAGCCGCTCGACCTTCTTCTTTGTCGACTGTGGAGGAGTTATCGCTGGTTGCGGCTGAGTTTCCTTCTTCTTCGACGCGAAAGCAAACGCCTTTTTGGACGGTGACTCAACCGAAGCTTCGTCCTCGGAACGCACCTTTGAAGCCCGTTCTTTGATCTTCTTCATCAACATCTGCTGCTGAACCGACATTGGCTTTTTCTTCTTCTCGGCAGACCGGTTCGCCGTGATCTGGAGCGGCTTTGGATCCGCCTGTGTAAGCGCATCGGGGTCCGCTTCCTTTGGTTGTGACCGCCGTTCCGCCGCCTTCTTGAGTCGCACCTTCCGCTCCCTGCGAAACAGCCAGTATCAGCACACCTAAACGAGTTAGTAAAAGAATGGGGAAAAGAGGTCATACTTGATAAACTCGGTCGATAAGATGAATGCTCGCTTGCGCTCCATCCCCACGAGCTTGTGGGTGCGGAAGAAACCGGACCACTTGTGAGCCACAGCCGCCGTGAGGGTGTCGCTGTCGGTCATGTAGTCATCCCACCTGCACTGCTCCTTCACAAGCGCAGCGTAGTCGATCTTCTTAGGAAACTTGTCGGAGAGCCCGTTTCGGATCACCGTCTGCTCCTCGGCGTACGTCAACCCGCGGTAGCTCACCACCGACGTTTTGGGGTCGACAATCGCCACGGCGTGCACAAAGGTCTCATCGTCGAGCTGAATGTGGGCGATCTGACCAGGAACCAGCTCTTTGACCACCGCATTCGGCTTCATCCGCTGCGCGTCCCCTTTGTACAGCACCCGCTTCGTCTCGACCTCGATCGGGTTGGCTGCATTCGGAAGAGTGAGTTTTACCGTTCCTCCTGCCGAGGCAGCGGCTGACAGCAGAATTGACGTCTCACGGGTAACCTCGTCGTCTTCAATGTCTTCGTCGGCACTCGACGACATATGGTCCTCCTCATCCTCTTCGTCGCCTTCGGTGTCACTGCCGTCGAGCAAGTTTGGCGACACCGCAAACGCATCTTCGTCGTCGTAATCGTCAAACCCGGGCACGTCGTCGCTGCTGTCGACAGTGTCCGCCGTGGTGTAGACTTTCTTTGCTTTGGTGGCCTTGCGCGCTTTTCGCTTCGGAGGAGGCGACGTGCAGCGTGGGGGGGTGCCATCGGGGTCAACACCGTCGTCGTCCCCCACCTCATAGTCAACCGCCGCAGCGAGCGCCTCTTCGGTGGCACGGTCCATCCTGGTATAAGAGAGTGTTCAGATCACAGAATTATATCCACCTAATTGTCTGCCAGTTGGTAGTCGGCAAACACCAGATGGCGTCTGGTGAGGCGGAAACACCTGTTGCCACTTTGACCACCTTCCGGTATTTTCCGTTTTACCACAGCCAGACAATCACCGAACCGATCAAGTGCGACGATGAAGGGTCACTCCTTATGTTTGAACTCGACTTCGCCGTCTTCCAGTGTGGCGCCCGGGCGTGGACTGATCTACTCATGTATGTTTCTCCAATATACTTCCTTGTGCATTCGTGGCGCATCGCTAACCATTTTGGCGCCTCTTACAGGCTCGAAGACCGGATGCGGATGGTCCGACTCTGGATGTTTCTGGTGCAGATGGCCTGCGAGTGTAACGCCACCGTCCTCATTGAAACGGTGGTTAATGGCCACGACTTTGAAAAGTTGCACAACTCAAAAATCACTCCCGAGCTGACCGTCACCGGGTACCGATTGTGGATCCCGCTGGATGCCGCAGCGGAAGTGGCGTACCTTACATGCGTGGCCAACGCACTGGCGACCAAGAAGGATGTTGAGATTATGGGGGCGCGGGACGCGGCGTGGTTTAAGCGCCGCAAGGTTGACATTGCAGAGGCTCCTGTGCCACTGTACGCACGACCGATCGACACGGTAGAGGAACTGTCGAGTCTCCTCCGCCTGTACTACATGGGTATCAGTACCCTCGACGTGGCCATGCTTGGCAGCGACAACGTCACCGACGACATGACTACCGATGGGACCACCCGATCCGTGTTGACCAGGCTTCTCGACGCCAGTGGACAATTCGAGCACTCCTCGTTTGTCGAACGCTGCACTGAGCACGGCGTACTCGAAGCGCAGACAGACTACAACAACTACGTGACCCGAATGCCCGGATCATACACCAGAGCGTTTATGCCGTGCGAGGCGCTCAGGAAAACCGGATTGCTCCGGAAATTCCAGTGCGGTACCACCGAGTCCACGTTTCTAAAAAAAGCATCGGATTTGTTCGAGTTTTTGTTGCCGCAGTACGAACCAAGCATTACCGAGATTCGCATGAAACTCGAGAGCGTGTTCAGTGCCCGCGGATCCGTCATTGACCTTGAAGGAATGACTATTGAGGAGCTGATTCGGATCAGCGACGATGTTAACTGCTCCGACGCCATCTGCCAAGACCCACACTACTACAGCCCAATCACCGTCCCAAAGGACCAAGCTATCGAGGAGTGCGCCGACAGCTTCTACACCACAGCGATGCACCGGCAGTACCATGTGATGCACTCGCTCCACGTGCGCAACACCAAACGTCGGCTCTACGCGGCAAAGACTGGCGACACCGTTACTGTGGCGCGAGTGTATCGCGAAACGTATCGCGACACCGCAATGCTGTTCAGTGCTCCGAAAATGAATGGAGTACCGCCTGTCTACAACGACCTCGCAGAGGCATCCAACACGCTTCTAAAGTACATGAACGGTCCGAGCGACACCAACGAGTGCAAATACGCTCAGCATTACTTCAAGAAGCCGCCTCCCAATGATCGGTACCGCGGGTTTTCGGGCATGCTGAGCAGGCTCACCATTGGAGCGCGGAACAACCTCGGGCTCGTGGATCACCAACCCTCTATCTGGCTGCTCATATGGCTGATGAGCTTCCTCGTGGCCATCAACAGGATGGGCGAGAGTTTTTTTGGGGTCCTCACAGGCCCTCCAGACACAGGTAAGATATTAGTTGCTGCCACCAACCGCCAACCCATGCTTAAGTGTACTTTCATTTGCAGGCAAATCGAGGGCGTGCGAGGTGTTTGCAGGATGCATCCCTGCCAAGCTTGTGATGCAGGTGGACGGGGCGTCTGCCCTTGCGATGACGGTGTACGGAGCCGAGCACGACATGCGGGTCATGTTGATGGACGAGCTCAAAAACATTACCGACAAATACGGCTCTAATGGCAACGACGTGCAGACCAAGCTTGCGCAGAGCCAAATAAGCAACGGCTGTATCACGTGAGTCGGTCAAAGTCCACGCGCCGCACCCCAGTTACTCATAACACATTTTTTGGTGATCAGACTCAGAACGGGTTTTGTGGTGTAGCGGCAACACATTAGACTTTGAATCTTATACCCCGAGTTCGAATCTCGGCAAAACCTCCTTGTTTTTTTTAAGGTACAACGTCAAGGCTCGTGATCCAACTACCGGACGATACATGCTCGACCGCACAGTGGTGGTGCTCCGGAACCACACCGTCACCTGCACCAACTTTCGGCACCTGATGGCACCGGCGCTTGAGAGCCGGGCCACCACGTTTGCGGTGCCGTCTACCAAAAAGTCCCGAAAGAAGTCGAAATTCGTGAGCCGGAACGCGTCGGTGGTCACGCGAGACACGGTGCAGGTCAAGATGTACTACAACTCGTGGAGCAAGTGCCTTCAGACGTACTCTGCGCTTCAGTGGCGGTATACGGGCATGGAGGCGGTCGGAATGATCCCGCCAATGGACGATATGTTGTTTGTGGTACGTTTATTTCACAATATCCTCTTCCACTCTCATGTAGATGCCCCTCGCTCTCCACTCGCCGTCCCTAATTTCGTACTTGTCAACTGTCGACTCCCACCCACACGGGGTTTTGGATTTCAGTATCCTAAGTGCCTCGGTCGCCTCGTTTTCGTTGTCTGTTGTCACTTCGACCGTCACATGTTGGATCTCATCATGGTCTGTGATGATCGTCTGCAAGACATCAAGTCCTTGATTGACCGTGCGTGTGAGCGTGTACACCAGGGGGATAACCCTCTCACTCGTGCAATCCGCTCCGATGAACGTACCGTACGTCGGCATCGCTATTCTTACGTGGACCACGTCTCCTTGTATAGGTGTTTAGTTTGATGATGTTTGAGGAGCTCGGGGACATTGTGACCCGACGTCGGATCGTGTCAATGAAAAAGTTTGCCGAGGCAGTCCGGGTGTTTGATCTGATCAACACATGGCACACCCGCGGGCTCGGAGCCTCGTTTGGATTTGACCCCGCCATCGAAGTGATGTACTACGCATCTGCGAGCTACATGACCGGCGAGTGCATTGTGGCCGCGTTCAGTTTGATGGAGCAGACCACGTCCACGAATGACCAGCTCACTCGAATGCTGTCCACACTCAAGGAGACCATCCACATGAACCACAACGAACCCTCTACCGAGGGGGAATACTACGTGAGCCGATACAACAAGCCGGACGTGTTGATCAAGCACCTCAAAAAATTCATGCAGGAGGAAGGTGAAGGGATGGTGGAGAAGCTGTGGGCGGTTGTGGAGGCGGGGCTGAGCGACGACGGTCTTCCTAACGTCAAGTTTGAAAAGGCGGCGGATGGCAACGAGAAGTTCATGTACCACCGCACCTGGATGGCCAACATCATGTCGTCCACCGAAACCGCCATCCTCAAGGTGCTCCGACGACTTCACAAGGACAAGAAGTGGTGTGGGCCAGCCTTTGAAAACGAAGACACCTTTGTCGTGTTTGATTCATCAGTAAGTCGTATTTGGTGGCATCCCCTTTCCCGTGTCCTCCGCTCATTTCCCCGAGCTCTCCAGGTATTGGTCAGCCTGTATGCCGTCGAGGATCCCGACCATCTTATCAAACACCCAGAGCTTGATCACAAGACAAAGACGCAGATTCAACAGGCGATGGTTTTCCTCAGTGACATCCGAGACGACAGTGGTACACCCAAGTTCGACACGCCGGCGTACTACAACCGTGCAGACTACGTGGTGCCAACCGGTGAGAATGGCGCCATCCCATCAACGCATCGTCCCGGCGAGTACAAGATCCGCAAGGAACTCCTTACACCTCTGGTGGTAAGCCGGGATCTTCTTGAGACCACAGAAACAGCAACCACCGTGGTCGACAACTTCCTCAAACGATTTCTAGCCGTCTGTGGCGGATACAAGGACGGCCGCAGGGTTTTTGCCGGCGTTGACGCCCGCGACACCACCACCCACCACCTTCCAGACCACACCATCATCGTCCCCCCTGACATGAAGGTGCAAACAACCGTCCACAACAAGTTTTACCGGTCAGCAGCATGTGACTCGATGATGCTGGGACCGGAGGCAGACGCCGCAGATCTAATCAACGAGACCGCCACCGAGGCCGACACTATGCTTCAAAATGAGATTTTTCCCGAGCGACAAGAGTATGTGGATTTCACCGATGAATCCGAAATAGAAGCTCTTGTAGCACGGCGGTCCATTGAACGCATCGGACCACCCGTTTCGTACCACGAAGTGTTCCTAACCGCCAATGCACGATTTTAGTAGTAATTACACCATCAATATATTGGCACACTTTCACATCTGTAATTGTTAAAACCGGTTCAAAGTTTAAAATTATGTATGGGCATGCGAGCGCACAGATCCCCTTGAGCATGACGCAATTGGACCCGCGGGGAGCGGTGCTGAGCCCGGTGTTGAGCCCGACGATGCAAATGCCAACGGAGAAGAGCTCCCAATTTGATATCGTCGATCCTGAACTCGAATTCAAGGACGGCGTGTATTTTGACTTTTCAGCTCCGCCGTCAGTCGTCCTTCCAGCCGAAAAGGTCATGTTTGGTACGGGGAAAGCGTGCGCACTCCCACCCCCCACCACGTTGCCGGAAGCGCTCAAGCGGATCAAAGAGCTTGAGAACCGCATTGCCCAGCTTGAAGCCGAAAAAGTGGCCACCGCCGCCGCCCACTCTGCCCAACTCGTCGACGTGGTGGCATCCGCCGTGGCCCACCCCATCATCACACCCACGGTGGCGCTTGAGATGGCCGCACCATACATTGAGTTCCGCGAGGCGCTGATAAACATTCCCTCTAAACGATACGCTGCTGTGTTCGCCGCTGACAGCACCGGCGGCTCGAACATTTATCGCAGTGCCAAGTTTGTAATGCCCGAAGCCGCCAAAGTGACGACGTCCTTTGTCGCACTGCTCAACTACACCGCCGAGTTTGGGTCAGAGTACATCACCCACATCGAGGACACTACCCCCCGAATCGAGGACATGGTCCGGGCACTGAGCTTGATCCCGTACTACTACATCGGTGGCTTTGAGATCATCCACGCTGCACTCCGGAAGGCAATTCCGCGGTCGAGGGTTCCAAATCTTGCCGACTGCGGCTCTCTCAAAGAATACTTCCAGAAGACGACCGATACCATTGTGCAGACGATCAGCGCGGGGGTGTACGTGGAGGCGTTTGCTTCCATTGAATCCGCGTTCAGGGCGATGGTCCCCGAGTCAACCGTGCCAAAGCTCGAGAACTGCTCCGGACGCCGCGACCACCTTTTCAAGATGGTCGCTGCCATCATTACGAGGATGGAGACGGGTCCCCCGCAGCCGAGGTCGCCACGGAAGCGGAACACGGTGCCTGGCATGCCCGCCACCCCCCCGCGGAGCGTGGTGAAAACAACATCCTTTGTTTCCTTGGCCAAGCGTCCGCGTGTAGTAAACGAGCCGGTGCAGTAGTGATTAATCTAATATATTGAAACACTACTATTTTCTGTTCACGAGGACATGATGATGTGGGTAGCAGGCTTCTCAGCGTTGCTATCCGCCATCTCGCCTGCCGCAGACCGCATAGAGTGGTCCTGTGGAGGCTGTCTCATAGCTTGCGTCATCACTGTTCGGTGCGCAACCAACTCTGTCAAGCCGTTCCGAGCCATAGTGGCCGACGTTATCGACACTGCGTGCATCTATTCATTAACTTGGTGTGTTTCAATCTACTTCAAAGTTACCAGCGACGAAGCGCGTGCGCTACAAATAGCAATAGGAGGAATGCTTATTGTAATCGATTTGATTGTCAGTGTACTGGTAGGGGGGCGGAATGGGTGTCGACCCCGGCGCCGTCACATCCAATCAGACACCGACCTGCGGTCATCGCCACCGCCATCCTCGCAAACAGTCTCGGAAACAGTCTCAGGTTCCAAACGCAAAGTCGCTGACTGTATGTGATTTTCCTCAAAGTGGCCCTTCAACTCCGGGAACAAGTCGCACGCCAACTTATAGAATGACAGGTCAACGCACGCGTCGCACCACGACTTGACTTTTGGAAGTTGGTCGTAGATTGAGCCTGAAACAATCTCCGACCATTTGTGCGGCACGTACCTATATCCATAATAGAGTGAACACACTACATTTGTTGTCTGTTGGAAAGCGCGCAATCTTACCCTTTGAGGCTTTGATTCCATCCGACCACCCTGAGATCGTTTTCCACCGTTCTGTACAGTGGATCCGACTGCCGTTTAGACCCCTCCAGCAGGGACGCCACCTCGGCATACCCCGCGGCGGTTGTTTGCGGGTCAACTTCCCCTTTTGCCATTCCGGCCTCCGTCTTGGTGTAGATGTCGTACGCCATAACAACGGCAAGCTCAGCCCGATGCCACTCTTGAATCTTGAGCATCCTCTTCATCCACTTCACCGGCGTCCACATCGCTGTCTTGGCAGACATCAACAGCTTTCCAATGTTCCTTTGGATCCCAATCAACTTGTTGGTGTCAGTCCGGTCCTTCGCGAGTGCAAACGTGTAGATCCGCATTTCTATGAGCAACCCACACACCACGTCCAGCTTCATCTGCACCATGGGGGGATTGTATCTGCGGCGAGATAATTCAGTGAACGATTGTCAGCGAGGCGGAGGAAAAGGGGGGCACAACTCACTCCGGTGTCACCGATGGTGGACACGTCTTGGTTGCGAGTGTTCCAAGCATAAACGCCTTAGCGAGTCGGGTTTTGTACTCCTGGGTTTCCGGAGAGTGGACCGCGCACGAGTTGTAGACGTCCGCTGCCGTTTGCCACAGCACCATTTGAAGCGCTATTTGCTGGTTGTTTGTCCCGACCCCGATAAACGACATCCCACGAACCGCTTGGCTCGTGAATAACCACGGATAATCGGGCGCGTGTTCTTTGATCGGTGTGGTCGGCCCAAGCTCAGTCAAAAGCCGAACGTCCAGCTTTACCATTGCCACAAACGGCTGTGTCTTCTCGTCCCGTACCCGAAGCAGTCGTTCCATCTCTGATCGAGGCGGCACGTCAAGAAGTTCCGACCATAACATGTGCGATGCTATTTGAGGCACAGTGACAATTTCGTTCAGGAAAACAGGTGTAGGTTCCATGGCAGCGGCTGCCGTACGAGGAGCTGACTTCCTCGCCGAACTCGTTCGGCTTGAAACGGTTCACGATGATATTGCCAAGATCAATCGGGTAAGAACCACTCCCTCTTGCTCTCTCTCTTCAGGCTTCTAACTGTATCGCTAATATGCTTTTCAGCGCCACAACAATAATGTGACCGTCACCGGGTTTCGGAGAATTTCGACCTCTGTTATGCACCCGATCTGCAACCGACACGGCCGCACATACGTTGCAGAGCTGAACGGCTCCGAGGAGCAGCCGTACCTGTCCCTCAAGTTCAAGGACGCGCCAGAGCACGACCCGGATGGTGCCGTCGAGATTGACAGCATCTCGAGCATCAACACGGACACAGTTGAAATGTTCATCCAATCGTTCACGCACATCTTCGAATGCGCACTCGTTGAAAAGGAACGCTCCCTCGACACGTGGACATTTCACTTCAACATCAAGTCCATCACAATGGAGCAATGCGCGTCGTTGCTCCAGCACCCGTCGGCGGCCGTCATCGACGTGGTGCTGACCCTCGATGGTGTCACAATACTGTACAGCGCTCGGTCCGACTCCAAGAACAACCTGAGATACCTCAAGAAAAACTACCCGCAATATTTTGTGCCCAAGACGTCGGCATCCGACTGGATGTACGAGCGGTCGAGTATCACCACCGCGTGCAAGTCGTCGAAACGGCGCAAGTTCAACCGGTCGGACAAACGGAAAAAAACGAACATGATCAATGCCGCTTACTCCATGCTGGGCACAAAGTGATATTTAGGTCCCAAGATTGAGTTTAATACATGATGTTTGTGGTTCTTGCGCTCGTTGTGGCGGGGAGGGGGGATGACTACTGTAGGGCAGACTTAAACGGAGTGTATCCAGCCGTTGTGACCGAGTACAGCAATGCTGTCCACTCCATGGTTGAGCGTCGTCGTCCGCACAACCGTCGAAGGTCCCTCGAGACCGAACAGATTCGGTACTTCCCGTTCAGCGAACTCAATTTTGTCGGACACCCCGGGGTCAACGACAAAAAGATCATTCAGCAGGCGTGGCAGTACGCCTCAATGCTGTATACCGTCAACGAGACCGACACCCCCCTTTCCCTTACGCTCATCACAAACGCAACGCCACCGGCACAGTACCCGACTGTCATTGGGATGTACGATGGCACAGATGTCTACATCTACGTCAGTCGAATCACCTCAAACGACATGCTGTTCCTCGTGACCATCCACGAACTCTTTCATTGGCTCGCTTTTTACAGTGTCGACGTCGGCCACGGCTCGTTCGTCACCCGCACATCACCCGAAAAGGTCTATAATGGACCGCGTGTCGGCCCCTGCGTCAACAACGTCACCGTCCGCACAGACGACTTTGTTGCTCACTGGCGAAACGACGAAGCGCCGTTCATTCACGACGTCATGGAACCAATTCTGCCCAGTAGTGGAGACGCACAGATAAGCGTGTGCACAACTATGGTGGTTGTGGAAACACGAACCAACTGGACGTTGATGTCCTGTAATTCTGACCCAGAGTGTCCAGTCAACCACTCTTGCGTCGGCACCCAGCCCCACCTGGCAGGAACGTGCATTCACACCAACTCCATTATTCTAGTGGAAAGCGAACCAGCAAAAGCACCGATTCGGCAGTTTCCAAAACTCACCGCCTTCATTTTTGGGGTGTTTACAGCCCTTAATTTAGTCGCGCAATGTGCGAGGAGGAAGCCAACCGGACCTGCATCATCTGCACTGAAACCATCGCACCCGGGACGGAACAGCTCTTAGCCTGCGGGCACTCATTTCATCACAGCTGCATCGCCGAGTGGTTTGCCACCAACAGGGCAGAGGAGATTGAAGAGACTTGCCCGGAATGTCGTGCGCCCCCACAAAACGATCACGTCATTATGATCACGGACAGCACACGCACGCGGTTCGCCATCATCGACGACGGAAAAATCGGATACTATCATCTACACAAGCGGACGTACAACGAACCGATTCCACACACGTGTGGGAATCTAGCCGACGATCTCATCAGCTACCTCGGGTTATTTATCACTGTGATGCGGTACTCAACCCTTAGAAGGACGTCGTCGGTCGCCACATCGGTTGTCAATCGCCCTGGACTTATCAACGCACTTCGATACTTTTTATCCAAGCGGTATACAACTCGTCGGCAGCGGGCGATGGTGCTAGCTGGCATGACGTCCGACACCACCCCCGTGCTGGTCGCCGAGAATTGTAGAGTATACAAGGCAGACAGTGGTCTAAAGCGTCATTGGGGTGTACCAAATACAAGTTAATGCCACCGATATGGCTCGCGACGTTTCGCAATCAGAAGGGGGGTAGATCGTCCGTGTGGACGGGGCCATGTGAAGCTACACTCCCATCAAAGAAGTTTTTGTGTGGTGTGATGGGATGCGGTGCCGAAGTTGTCGTGTTCCACTCACCAATTACCCACGAAGTGTACATCCATCCTCACAAGGTACGAAATTGCCGCTGTCCTCTACCCGGCCTGATCGTAGTAGTGACAACAAACACCGCACGCAGTGTATCTCCAACAGGGTGCACGCACAGAGAATGCGCGAGTGGACAACTCGGTTCATGAAGAACGTGAAGTACATCGTTCGTGTATGTCCGGTTTGCAAAACCGCACCAATGCGTATTACGCCCCAGAAGCTCCCGGGACCGCACATCCGAATCTACGGCTCGTACCTGGTCGTTGAGATTGATACGCATCGCACTCGTATCATCGTCAACTTCATGAAGAATCGTCCGTCCGGACTCGAGCGGGCGCTGCCAGGGTACGTCGACATTTACCTCAAGTACACTGACGAGATCCCAACCATCTCTACAAATGGTCCGCTCGCCGGGGCCGTGAGCCTCAAGGCCTGTGGCAACTGCCGCACCAAGATGCGTCTCCCAATGACACTCTACA
>Ga0181568_10000833_pt1 | contig 28045 bp, 27 predicted proteins | sample 101ome_20_FD_133758 | JGI IMG/M metagenome (GOLD analysis project Ga0181568, IMG submission 133758) | Coastal salt marsh microbial communities from the Groves Creek Marsh, Skidaway Island, Georgia - 101404AT metaG (megahit assembly) | ecosystem: Environmental > Aquatic > Marine > Intertidal...
CTTTAACCTGATGTAGGCGTTTCATTCTCCTCACTCAAACGAATATGTACAAAAAAGCCCCAATCCAACGATTGAGGCTCTGATTTTCTGAAAGGAACGAACTATTAATAGTAGATCAGCCTTCTAACTTTTGAAATGGATTTCGCCAATCTGATCACCTGCTTGGTGTAGCCAAACTCATTATCGTACCATACATAAAGAACAACATTCTTATTATCTGAAGAAACGATAGTAGCATTAGAGTCAAATACAGAACAACAGGTATTACCCACTATATCATTTGAAACTAATTCTGGATCAACTGCATAATTGATTTGATTTACTAAATCACCTTCTAATGCATACTTTCTTACCATGTTATTGATATCCTCAACAGACGTTTCTTTGTTTAACTCTAAAGAAAGTATAGCTAAAGAACCATTTGGCGTAGGAACTCTCACAGCATTAGCTGTTAATTTATTGGCAAAAGAAGGAATTACTTTTGTTACTGCTTTTCCAGCGCCCGTAGAAGTAATTACCATATTTATAGCTGCTGATCTTCCCCTTCTAGGCTTTTTATGGAAGTTGTCTAATAGGTTCTGATCATTTGTATAAGCATGAACCGTTTCTAAATGACCTTTTACAACACCATAATTATCTTCAATAACTTTTAGAATTGGAGAAATTGCATTCGTAGTGCATGATGCTGCTGAAAAGATGTTTTCATTATCTGCATCAATGTCATGGTTATTAACCCCATAAACGATATTAGGAATCTCTTTACCAGGAGCTGTTAATAATACTTTTGAAACATTGCTAGCTTTAAGGTGTCTAGAAAGCGCCTCTCTATCTGAGAAAACACCCGTGTTATCAATCACTAAAACATCTTTAAAACCATAAGCTGCGTAATCTGCATCTTCTGGGTTAGATGCTTGAATGAACTTTACAACCTGACCATTTATAATAAGCGCTTTATTTGCAAAATCTTCTTTTATCACTCCAGGGAAAGGACCATGAACAGAATCATTCCTTAATAAAGCCGCTCTTTTTGTTAGTTCCGTATCTGAAAGCTTTCTAACAACTATAGCTCTTAATCTTAACTGCTCTCCTTTTCCAGCTTGCTTGATAAGTTCTCTTGCTGCCAACCTACCAATTCTACCAAAACCATAAAGAACTACGTCTCTTGGCGTTAAAGCACTATCTGTTGTATGGATAAACGACCCAAGTTTGTTCTCTAAGAACGCTGTCATTGAATCATAAGAAGACCCTTCTTCTTTCCATTCACTAGCTAGTCTTCCAATATCCAGCTTAGATGGCGCAACAGCTTCTAAAGCAAGAATTTCCTTTGCCAATGCCGCAGAATCCTTTACATTGATTTCTTTTCCTACCGCTTCTTTTGCGTAGTCATGTAGTCTTAAAACTTCAGGTACATTTTGATCTACAAGAGAATTTCTAAATAATACTAACTCTATAGATTTACCAAAGAATAACTTCCCAACAGAAGCTATTAAAGAAGAAGCTGCTGTTTCTTGACCAACATAACTTTCTAATTCTTTTTCATAATCTAACATTGCCGGAGCCATTGTTTCCATAATTTATATTTTAAATAAAGATTTATTTTGAGTGCAAATTTAAACTTTTTTCCTGAAAGTTCCTGATATAGAATTACATAGAATATATTTCAACTCTAAAGGGGCAACAATATTTTATATTAAAATAATCTTTGACGAACCTCCTGAATCTCTTGATTTACATTAATTTGACTTTGTAATTGAAAGTCTTCCAATTTTTTCAACAAGCTTTTTAAAAACTCCATGTGTTTTAAGCTCTTTGATTCTTTAGGTTGATGATTGATTTGTTTCAACAGATTTTCCCATTTTGGGTGCCAAATAAGCGTGTCAGGAGAAAGCGCAAAAAACTTTATTTTATTCCATATATAATCAACAGCTAAAGCATTTGGATGAATCATATCCTCTTTATAAAACCTGTAGTCCCTTAATTCGTCGATCAGAATTTCATAGGCTGGAAAATATTGCACGTTATTAAAGCATTTTACTATTTCATCTATAGCCAAAAGCAGTGTTGATTTAGAAAGTTGATTTTCATTGGCTCCATCTTTCCAATGTCTAATTGGGCTAACGGTAAAAATTATTTCCACCTTTTTATTAATTAAACACAGGCGCTCTATTAATTTAGACCAAACATCTATTATTTCATTAACGCTAATTCTTCTGCGGGTAAACTCTGAAATTGGCGTTTTATGGCAATTTGCCACCACTTCACCATCCAATTCATAAATCCATGCAGTACCAAAAGTTATAAAAATAAATTCTGCTTCATGGCATTGTTTTTCTAAGGATTTTAAGCCCTTATGCATTAATGAAAGGCTCTCCTCTGCACTTGAAGTAGCAAAAGAGCTATGGAAATCAAATGAAAAGAAATAATCCTTTTCATGTAGCTGAGAGGCTTGATAATTCTTTTGATTTAACGCATTGTAAAAAGAAGTTGCTATAGAAATTGGGTTGTATAGTATTCCGGTTGGATTTACCATGGCATTATACTTATAGTTCTGAAATTTTTGCCCAATATTTTGAGCAAAACAAGAACCAACAAAGAGTATATTATCCTTATAGGTGATTTTTTTGTCTAATGCCTCTATATCAACTTCTGTATATAATTTCATTAAACTAAACTACAAAAATTAAGTCTTGAATCCTTACCTTTAAAAATATGTTCAAAGATCTTAAAGTTATAGAGTTAGCTAGCGTTCTTGCTGGTCCAAGTGTTGGTTTGTTTTTTGCTGAACTAGGCGCAGAAGTAATAAAAATCGAACCTCCCTCAGGAGACGTTACAAGATCATGGAAGTTAGCTAATGAAGATCCAAATGATGATAGGTCCTCTTATTTTTCAAGCGTTAATTGGGGTAAAAAAAGTATTCTATTAGATTTAAAAAACAACACAAATTTAGAAAGGTTGTATCAAATGGTAAAGCAGGCCGATATTGTGATAACAAGTTATAAACCTGGTGATGCAAAAAAATTAGGGGTTTGTTATGATTGCCTTAAAAAATACAATGATCAAATTATTGTTGGAGAAATAACAGGTTATGGAGAAAACACAAATAGAGTAGGGTACGATGCCATTATTCAAGCCGAAGCTGGCTTTATGTCTATGAATGGGCAACCAGGGGGTGCTCCAACAAAAATGCCTGTTGCATTAATGGATATTTTAACAGCACATCAACTTAAAGAAGGATTACTCTGTGCACTTTTACACAAAGAAAAATCTGGCCAAGGTAGCTTAGTAAAAACCTCATTAATACAAAGCGGAATTGCTTCTCTAGCTAACCAAGCTACAAATTATCTAAAAGCAAACATCATACCCGGTCAAATGGGCTCAGAACATCCCAATATAGTGCCCTATGGAACTGTTTTTAAAACTAAAGACAAAAAACACATATTATTAGCTGTTGGAACTGATAAGCAGTTTAGTACGTTGTGTAATATTCTTGATATAAGTTTGGAAAAAGGATTATTTGAAACTAATCTTCAGAGAGTCGAAAATAGGCAAAAATTAATCCCTGTTCTTGAAAAAGCAATTCTCAAAGAAGACAGTTCTGTATTAATATCTGCACTCCATCAAGTGCAAATACCCGCAGGAATCATTAAAAATATTAAAGATGTTTTTGATTCTGAATATGGGCAAAAACAATTATTTGAATATGAAAATCTAAAAGGCTTAAGAAGTATAGCTTTTGAAGCAAAATTCATTGATAAACAATCGCTTAAACCACCTTCGGATTTGAATAAATAGCTTATATTATTAATTTTGAGGTATGTATAAAAATTTATTTTATCTTATTCTAATATTGCCCGCTATACTAGTGTCATGCGATTATGAAGATTTGAACGAGCATCATTTCACCGGACAATTGATTAACGCTACCACCAAAAAACCAGAGGCTGGTACCAAAATTACAGTAGATGTTATAAATGATATTTTAGGAGAAAGAACCGTTAGCACATCTATCCAAACTGATGACAGCGGAAGATTTGAATATCATTTTAAAGGAGCCCATAAATTCTTAATATTTAAAGCTGAAGAAGATCAATATTGTCAAGAAATTGATTGCGATAATAGAATTGAATCCGATATTGATTTATATACCTACGCAATTATAGATGTTGAGCAAATTACCTATAATACAGATACTAATTTTACACTAAAAAGAGATCCAAACCTACTTGTAGATACCCTTGATATAAGATTATGGACCTATCGATGTGGTCAATTAAATTTCCAATTTGAGAATATTGCTCAGGATATGGATTCCAATGGGTTAGCCCTTAGCGCATCAGAATTTGAATTTTGTACAAATGATGAATCGGATCAATTTATTATTGACGGACAAGCGATAGATCAATATAACTTAACCTATAATGTCTATGCAGATAACTTTTTCTATTGGCAGAGAAAAAGAATAGATAGTACAGGAACTTTTATTATAAACGATACCGTTTATATTGATCCAAACTCAAGTCAAACAATTATAATTAATCAGGCCGTAATTGATAACAAAGGAATTTAATTGTTATTCAAAAATCCATTTACTTTTAATTTCCATACTGAAATTAAGCTCAAACTAATTACAATAAATCCGCAACCTAATAAGGTTATTGTAATTGTTGAATTCTGAACCATCCAGCCCATAAAAAGACTAAATAATATAAAAGAAATTCTGATTATAAAGCTACGAATTGACATTATAGTTGCTCTTAATTCTGCCGGACAACTGCGTTGAATATAATCTCTTAGAACTGGTGTAGCTAATCCTCTCAAACCATAAAACAAAAATAATAATATTATCGCTAGCCAATGTTGGAAGGGTGCCATTACCATAAACAAAGCTCCTACACCAAAACTAATGAGGAATAAAGTTTGTTTTTTACCCCAATTATGCTCTATTTTCCATGCATACCAAGAAACAACAGCTACCATAATATTCAAGGCCGACCAGATATATAAATTATACTTTACAGCAATGCCTAAGTATGTAAAATAGTGTTGCGCAAACCAAGCCATTAATAATGTTGCCACACCAATTATACTTGATAAAATTATACACCAACTCAATATTTTGTGTTTAAACAAGGAATAAAACATCACGTTTAAGGTGTTTTTTATGGATGGTACGGTATTTTCTTTATACTTCTGTGGTTCTATTAATGAAAATGCAGTTAGAACCGCTACAAAAGACAAAAAAGCTTGAGCATAATAGGTAGCTCTTAATTCATACTCCATAGCAATTAATCCACCAATTATTGCTGCAACAGCTTCCGCTAAACTACCTAATGAAATAGTTCTTCCCTCAAATTTCAAATAATCACTTTCCTTTCCTAATTCAAAAAGTGTATCATATAACATTGCAGAATCAGTACCAGAAATAAAACTATCCCCTAAACCTATAAACATATTAGCAATCATAAAATGCCAAAAAAGAGAAGATTGGGTAAAACATGAAAAGCCTATAAAACCTAATATACAACCTATAATTAAAGTGTTTTTTCTTCCTATTTTATCTGAAAAATATCCAGATGGTATTTCAAATAAAACCATACTAAAAGCATGAATAGCTTGTAATTTCATAACATCATTAAAGCTTAAATTATTAGACTCAAAAAAAGCGATCACAACTGGCATAAATAACATGAACCATTTTGTGACTTTAATCAAATAAAGCTTAAATATGTTTTGATACAATAACAAGCTTATTTAAGAAGGCCGGCTTTTTTACTTACTTCCATCATTCTCTGCATAGGTAATAATGATTTTTCTATAAGTTCATCATCCATTTGTAATTCTGGTAATTCATGTTCCATAGTTAAGTACAATTTTTCTAATGTATTTAATTTCATATGAGGACAATCATTACAAGCACAAGAATTATCAGGAGGTGCAGGAATAAAAGTTTTGTTAGGACTATCCTTCTGCATTTGATGAATAATTCCTGTTTCAGTTCCTACAATAAACGTTTTGCAAGGAGATGATTTTGAATAATTTAACAAGGCTGTTGTAGAACCTACAAAACTAGCCATATCTAAAATTGCTTGTTCACATTCTGGATGAGCTATAAATTCAGCATCAGGATGTTGAAACATTAGTTTGCTTATTTTTTCTAGAGAAAATATTTCATGGACTTGACAAGAACCATACCATAAAAGCATTTCTCTTCCTGTTTTTTCCATCAACCATCTTCCTAAATTTCTATCCGGTGCAAATATAATGCCCTTATTTGAAGGAATAGAATTTATAATATCCAAAGCATTAGTAGAAGTACAAATTATATCTGTTAATGCTTTAATGTCAGCGGAACAATTTATATAGGAAACCACTACATGATCTGGATGTTGTGCTTTAAACCTAGCAAAAGGTTCAGGTGGACATGAATCTGCAAGAGAACAACCAGCATTAAAATCAGGCAGTAAAACCTTTTTTGAAGGATTTAAAATTTTAGCTGTTTCGGCCATAAAATGAACACCAGCAAAAACAATAATATCAGCATTTGCTTCAGCTGCTGCTTTAGCAAGCCCTAAACTATCTCCAATATAATCAGCAATATCTTGAATATCTGGATCTTGATAGTAGTGTGCTAATATGATTGCGTTTTTTTCTTTTTTTAATTTATTTATTTCGTCGAATAAATCTATTGTCGGATCAATTTCTAAATCTACATATCCTAATTCATTCACCTTATCCACTAATTCCATATGCACTATTTATAATATTCTTTTAATTAAATATATAATCTTTATTATTCTTATTATACTGTGAATTGTGGGGAAACTTTTTCTTTAATCCACTAAACTTTTTCAAAGTTAAAGACTAGTCCACACAAATTCACATCTTGAATTAAAAACTTTCAGTTAAATTTCAGCGACTTATAATTTTTTAAACAATTTTTTTTTAATTGTTGAAGTTTAAAATCACCCTTAAAATGTGTGTAAAATAGAAGTTAAAAAAATGTTAATGACTGTGTATTTTCTCCACCAAAATTAACACCAAAATTAAAAATCAAGTTAAAATTTAAGGTTTCTTTTTTTCGTCACTTCTTATCCACTAAAATAATAATCAAAATTGTGTATTTAGCTACATTATTAAAATCATTTATTTTATCTATAAAATTCAATGACTTATAAATTAGGATGCTAAAAAACCTATTTTTTTTACAAACATCTATTGTTTCATTCATTAAAAATATTAAGTAAAAATAGAGGTTTATTAATTATCAGTGTATTAAATTTATATAACTACAATAACACTTTAATTATACTAATTTAATTACTTATAAATCAATAATATATAATGTTTCACGTGGAACATGTTTTATTTATATGCGCCGATAGATTCTAAGTATTCTAAGCATGTGCTAGGGACAATATATTTAACAGAATTTCCTTTTTTTATTTGATTTCTAATATGTGAAGCTGATATCTTCATTAAAGGAGCATCAAAGAATTTTACTTTTTCATGATTAAATAATTCACCTTCTAATGCTTCTGGTCGGTTATAACAATATATATTGTGATGTTTAAGTATTGTTTGATAATTTTTCCATTTCGGAAATGTTTTTAGATTATCACTACCCATAATAAGTGTAAATGTATTTTTAGGGTATTTATCAGTGAGTGCTGCTAAAGTATCTGTAGTATAAGATGGTACTGGCATTGAAAATTCAATATTACTAGATTTGAAATTTTCATTTCCTTCAATGGCAAGTTCAACCAAATGTAATCTTTGATATTCATCTAATAGTGAATTTTTGTTTTTGTGAGGGCTTTGAGGCGAAACAACGAACCAAATTTGTTCTAGGTCAGTTTCCTCTGCCATGTAATTAGCCAATATTAAATGCCCTATGTGTATAGGATTAAAAGATCCAAAGAATAGTCCGATTTTCATAAGTCTAAACTAATTATTAGTTAAGGTTTGTACAAACTAATTGAACGTATTTAATCGCATATCGTAATCTCATACTATTGTATATTAGATAAAGTTCTACCTATTGATAAAAGTATTATTTATTATATCGATTGGCTTTAGTTTATTGACGCATGCTCAAAATGAATTAAATCATTATTGTTCTTCTTTTACGGGAGGAAAATCAGGCGTAAGAATATATTATCTGCAGCTATGTTATGACAGTACTTTTTTTTACCGGCAATGGGAAAAAGGAGGAGTTGAAATTTTAGAGGAAGGTCATTGGTGTTTTGATCAGTTTTCAGAAACGATAATACTGAATTCAAAAAAACTCAAATACAATGATTATGCAAATAATAATCTGAACCATAAAGTAAATAACTTATTTGACTCAACTGCTTTTAAATTACGTAGTGGAGTTATTTATTTATTTCAAGAAGAGTGGGATACTTTGCCAATTCATGAAAAATCAAATTATCAAGATAGACTTCTTTATTATATAGTTCCGGAAAAAATAGACGAAGACAAAGAGGCCTGGCAGGAAAAAATGGATTCAATTCGTCGCTTAGGGCCATTCCAAAAGAACCCACTATATATTCATTTATTTATGACAGAAGATAAAGGGTTATTAGGGGTGAAAAACAAGTATGAAGACAAGAGAGAAAAGCGAAAACTTGAAATGCAAAAGAAAAAGGAAGCAAAAGTAGTGGAGAAAAAAGCAGCAGAGGAAGCGGCGCAAAAACGGAAAAATGAAGCCTATATCGCAGCCCAATTAAAAGCTCAACAGAAAGCAGATAAACGAAACGCTAAGAAAGAACATGATTCTCTAAATCTTAATCAAGTTGAAATTGTAGATACTTGTATTGGTAATGATACCATAAAATTAAATCCTGTAAAGGTAGATAGTATGGAAAACAAAATTCCAAAAAAATAAACTAAACAGGCTTAAATTGTTCAAAGCTTTGTTTACAATCCTTACAGTAGTGAATAGCCCTGCAAAGGGTAGAGCCAAAAGTTGATTTAAGATCTGTAGTGTTTGATCCACAATGAGGGCATTCAACTTCTTGAAGCATTTTAATGCAAATATCACCATTGTGTTTTTCAGGAGGAGCTAAACCAAAGTCTTTTAGAATTTGACGCCCTTTTTCAGTGATCATATTAGAATCCCAAGCAACATCATAAGTAATGTCTACCAGCACCTCATTGGTTTGAGGCAGCGAATCAATAGCATTGAAAACTTCTAGCTTTAAAACATTAAGCGCAGGACAGGCTGCAAATGTAGGCGTCATTTTGATAAATACATTATTGGCTTCATCCGTCTTTACTTCAATGATCATTCCTAGTTCAGTAATAGGTAACATTGGAATTTCAGGGTCCATTACAGACCCTAGTTTATCCCAAACATATTCTTCTGATATTTTATTTATTGCATTCATTCAAGACCTAATTTGAAGTTCAATACTTTAAGGTCATATTACCACTGAGCATTTGGCTCAACATTGTATACTTCTGTCATTTCAGATAGCATTGGTTGAAGGTCCTCAGTATGCGTACCAGTTAAGCTTCCGTTTCCTTTGTCGCCCATAGACGCAACAGTAAGACCTGCTTCTTCAACTAAAGAAGTAATTTTATTTAACCACTGATTTTTGAGCGCCTCTTCGCCAATATATAAGCCTTGGTTTATCAGAGTTTGCTCATCCTCTACTTTCTCGAAAAGTCCATTTGCATACTCAAAACATTCATTTAGAGCGGTTTGAACTCTAGCTTTTGATTCTTGAGAACCATTGGCTAGATTTTTGAACCAAATGTCACCATGCATAGTGTGGTATTTAATCTCGCTACTGAATTTTTTAGCTAATTGTGCTAAAGGTTCCATTGTGGAGGTCTTAAGAGATTCAAAACGGATAGCTTCTAATTGATCAAATAAGAAATGTCTAATTAATGCAAAGCCATAATCTTTGGTATATAGCTCAGCAAGAATAACGTTTTTCCATTCACTAGCTTTTCTTGAAAAGGCAATAGTATCTGGATCTTCTTCTCCCATGTTTTCATGTAAAAGGGTGTATAATGCTAATGCATGACCAATTTTATCTTGCGCCATAGATGCAAAAGCAATATCCTCTTCAAGTATGGGAGCAATACCTGTCCATTCACTATTTCTATGACCAATAATCATTTGACTATCGGCTAATTTATATATTAGGGTTTTTAAATTATCCATTTCTATTTTCTTTGAAGGCTTTGATTTTGTCTTTAACCATAAACCCAGCAGGGTCTCTAAATTTTTTCTCTGGAGCACTAGCGAACATATCCATATCCTCATGTTTTGTACTAAATATGTGATCTGTTCTAACAATCCATAGTCCTACAACTTTTCCTCTTCTTGCGTATTGTTCTTTTGCAAAAAGCATGGCCATTTCTTTGTTGGGTGCATGAACAATACCAACGTGCTCATGCTGAGCACCTGTTTTCTTTTGAGTGAAAACCTGATAAGTTGTAAAATGGTCATTTGCTTTAAAAGCAATAGTTTCTTGGTTTTCTGGTACTACTCTTTTAACTCTTGGATCTAATGATGATTTCATATCCTGTATTTTATGCTAAAGGTACTGTTGATAGCGCCTCTTTATTAACTAATGCTTCTCTAACCCATAAGCCATTTTCGACTGCCCAGTTTCTAACTTTTAAACGTTCAACATTGCAAGGGCCATTACCTTTAATAACGTTGTAAAATTCATCCCAATCTGGATCATCATATGACCATGTACCATCGTCATTTTTCCAAGTATTAATAGGCAAGGTTAATTCTAATTCATGGATTTTAGGAACATATAAATCAAAAAATTGGTTCCTCATCTCGTCATTTGAAGCCATTTTAACTTTCCATTTCTGCAGCTTACCTGAGTGAACAGAATCAGAATCTGGAGGCCCAAAGAAATGGATTAATGGTTTCCACCATCTATTTAGTGCCTCTTGTACCATTTGTCTTTGTTTAGGTGTGCCGGTTGCTAAATAAACCACATTTTCATGTCCTTGTTTAAGGTGAAAGCTTTCCTCGTAACAAATTCGCTCAAGCGCCCTACAATATGGAGCGTATGAACCTTTAGAGTTTAACAATTGATTAACGATAGCTGCAGCATCTACTAACCATCCTATAATAGCTATGTCAGCCCATGTTTTGGCTGGGTAATTAAATATATTGGAGTATTTAGATTTACCACTCAAAAGGTCTGACATTTGAGCTTCTCTAGATTTTCCTAGTGTTTCAGCAGCGGCGTATAAAAGTTGGGCATGACCAATTTCATCTTGTACCTTGGCAATTAAGGCTAATTTTCTTTTGAAAGAAGGGGCTCTTGTTATCCATGTTCCCTCTGGCAATGAACCAACAATTTCTGAATGCGCATGCTGTTCTATCATTCTAATTAGTTGCTTTCGATATTCATCCGGCATCCAATCATCTGGTTCGATTTTTTCTCCTCGCTCAATTTTAGCTTCAAATTCCTCTAATTTTTTTGGATCCTCCTGATCCAAAGGTTTGAACTCCATTTTGTTGTTCTCGTCTTCGTATATAAATCCACCTCCGTACATATCTTAAGCTTTTATTCCTTTCAATATTAAATCAAAAAATTGTTTACTAATGTCTTCTATATTCTCTTTTCCGTTTTCTTGATACCAATTACTTGTCCAATTCATGGTTGAAAGAATATTTATAGCTGCTAGATTAGGATTTAGATCTTTTCTAAATTCATTTTTTTCAACTCCGTTTCTGATAGCAGTCCTATACATTCCACCATATGTTTTTCTAAAATCCAAGTATTTATCCATGGCGTCGCCACTTAAAAACCGCCACTCATTAAGAAAAACTGCAGAAGCCTCTAAATTATCTGCCACTACTTTTAAATGGTTTAACATAGCGTGTCTAATCCAATCAGATGCGTTGGCATATTTTTGCGCATTAACCTCTTGAATTGCCTTTAGAAACTGATCGGCTAAGTCAAAACAAATATTTTGAAGCAGCTCTTCTTTTGATTTAACATGATTGTATAAGCTTGAGGCTTCAATGCCTATATTGTTGGCTAAATCTCTCATGGAAGAACCAATATAGCCCTTTTCTTTAAATAGAAGCTTGGCTTCTTGATGAACCTGTTCTTTTCTAGTCATAAGCAACTAACGGTTGTTAGTATACGAATATATGATAAAAAAGTTAGATAAACTAACAGGTGTTAGCTCTGTGTTTTTTAGCATTTTTACAGTTATAAGTAGGAATGGTCAATAATTCATTGGTTCTAAATCATAAAAAAGCCTAAATTTGAGTCTAAATAATAATTTATGAGTGCAGCAACACAAAATATAATCAGTTTATATACAGAAGCAACACCGAATCCAAATACACTGAAATTTGTAGCAAATAAAATGATATTTGCCGAAGGCCAAGCTGAGTTAGATAGATCTGATGCCGATAAAGCCCCTTTTGTTCATGCTATTTTCGAAGCATTTGATTTTGTAGAAAGTGCCTTTGTTAGTAAAAATTTCATTACCCTTACAAAGCAAGGGGACACAGAGTGGTATGAAGTAATGGGCGAGGTTAGAGTGTTTATAAAAGACTATTTAAGTTCGGACAAAGAAATATTTAACGAGACTTTTATTGAAAAAGTAAAAGCTGAAACACCAGCATTAAAAGGTCTAGAAGAAAGTTCTACTATTGAAGAGAAAATAGTTTTTATTTTGGACAAGTATGTAAGGCCTGGAGTGGCGCAAGACGGGGGTGCAATTGATTTTGAGTCTTATGATGCTGAAAATAAAAAAGTGAACCTAATTATGAGAGGTTCTTGCTCTGGTTGCCCTTCTTCTTGAATAACGCTGAAAAACGGGGTGCAGGCTTTGTTTGGGAGATATTTACCTGAACAGGTTAGTGAGGTAGTAGCTGTAGAAGTATAATTTGTTTTTCATAAAACTAATAGTCTCGACAATTGTTGGGACTTTTTTATCTTGCGTGTAAATATTTAAGTTATGGCATTAACTCCAACTACAGAAATTCCCTTAGGCTTTAATGCGCCTGATTTTAATTTAGAAGATGCAATTACAGGAAAAATGATGTCTTTGGCAGATTGTAAAGGCGCTAAAGGAACAGCAGTAATCTTTATCTGCAATCATTGTCCATATGTTGTTTTAATTAAGGATAAATTAGCTGAAATTGCGCTTGATTTTTGGCAAAAAGGAATTAAGGTTGTAGCTATTAATAGTAATGATGTTGAGCGTTATCCAGACGACAGACCAGAATTAATGAAAGAGGATGCGTTGGAACATTCTTACACTTTCCCATATTTATTTGATGAAACTCAAGAAGTAGCCAAAGCTTACAATGCTGCTTGCACGCCCGACATAAATGTATTTGATGCAGATTTACAATGTGTTTACAGAGGTCAATTCTGTGATGCGCGTCCTGGAAATGATATTGAGCCAACAGGAAAAGATCTTATTGCCGTATTCGACGCCTTAGTCAATAGAACACAGATTCCTAGGGATCAGAAGATAAGTACAGGTTGCAGTATAAAATGGAAACCTAATTAAATTCTATCTAAAGCTATAACATTTTCTACATGCGCTGTGTGTGGAAATAGGTCTACGGTTTGCATTTTTGTTACCTTGTATTTTTCAGAAAGTAACTTAACGTCTCTTGCTTGAGTGGCCGCATTACAACTTACATATACAATGCGTTTTGGGTCAATCTTTAATATTGCTCCAATCACATCAGGGTGCATGCCTGCTCTAGCAGGATTGGTAATCAATACTTCAGGCTTGCCATGCTTTTTAAAGATTTGATCAACAAAGTAATCCTTTACATCTCCTGCATAGAAAGAAGTGTTTTCAATGCCATTCATTTCAGAGTTGATCTTGGCGTCTTTGATCGCATCCTCAATGATTTCAATTCCAACCACCGAACCAGCATCTTTGGCTATAAAATTGGAAATACTTCCAGTGCCGCAGTATAAATCAAATACCATTTCATTACCTTTCAAATCAGCGAATTCCTTGGCGGTTCTGTATAGCTTTAAAGCGCCATCAGTATTGGTTTGGAAGAATGACTTAGCTTGAATTTTAAATTTTAAGCCATCTAGTTCTTCAATAATATGATCTTTTCCATAGTAATTAATGACCTCTAAGTCAAAAATAGTGTCGTTACCCTTGTTGTTGATTACATAATTCCATGAGTTTACCTCCGGAAAAAGCATAATTAAATGATCTAAATGATCTGTAATATCTTTTATGCATGCAGCATTAGATTCGTGAGCCGTGGAAGACACACAAAGGATTACCATAGTTTCACCGTATTCTGTAGTTCTTACTGTCAATGTTCTCAAAAAACCATTATTGGTTCGCATATTGTAAAACGGATATTCTTTTTCTAAGCCGTGTTTTCTGGACGCATTTCGTATTGCGTTGGAGGGCTCTTTTTGTAAATAACATTTTTCAACGTTCACCACCCAATCAAATCTGCCTGGAACATGAAATCCAAGGGCTTGTGGTTTTTCATAAAACTCGTCTCCCTTTAAAACAGAAGGGTCTTTTACATATTCTTCGGCAGTGTAGGTGTATTCAAGCTTATTTCTAAACTCCTTAGTTTTGGCTGAACCCAGAATAGGCCTTGTTTCTGGCACTTCAATTTTACCGATTCTTTTGAAGGCGTCTAAAACAACCTTTTGCTTGTAGGCCATTTGCTTTTCATAATCGATATCTTGCAATTTACATCCACCACAAATACCATATACATCACAAAATGCTTCAATTCTATCTGGCGACTTTTGAACATAATCAATCACTCTCCCTTCCAAAAAGTCTTTTTTCTTTTTGGTTACTTTAACATCTACTAAATCACCAGGGAAAGCTTTATCAATGAATATAACTTGTCCTGTTTCTAGTTTTGCAAAGCCTTTACCATCAGACATCCAGTCTGTAATCTTAACATTTTTGATAACCTTCCCTTTCTTCATTCGTTTCATTTAATGTTAGTCAAAATTAAGTACTTTCGTTAGTAGTGTGTAATTTATGCCTTAAATAATACACATAGAGTTAATATAAAGCCTTGCTTAACAAAGAGAGACATACAAAACACCCTTTTATATTCCTAGCAATTAGTCTAAGCGCTTTTTTGTTGCTGGGTCTTGATCAGCTCTTAAGCCTCAACTATATAAATGCAATAAGTTTTAGGTTTAATTTTTCAAAAATAGTACATGGTTTTTTGCAGGCGCTTACATTTGCAGGTAGTTTTCTATTTCTGAGAGATTATGCAGAAAGAAAAGAAATTTTTAGTGTAAATATATTATTGAGAAGGTCTTTAATTTTAGGAATTGTCACCTTATTGGTTTATTACGTTTTAGAGTTTTTGCCAGAAATTTATTTAGGCATAAAACAAGGAATGAATGAGTCGGGTGCCTCAAGAGTTGTTCGCTCAAGAGTAGTGCCAACCAACCCAAAGTTAGATTATATTCTTGAACTCTTAAAGCCACTAGTAATAGTTTATTACCTAGGGGCAAGTATAATGCTTTTTAAAAAATTAATATTTTTTAAAAAGAGCAAATGGGATATCATATGGTGGAATTTGCTTCAAATCATTTTATTGCTTTCGCTGGTGTTTTGTTTTAATTGGTCCATCCCAAAAATACTTTATCTGACTTTTGGGTTTCTTGGTGGCTCAATGGTTCTTTTGCTTTCCGTGAGACTAAAATGGATTGGGTTTCTAAAGACACAAGATAAATTATATGCGATACTTTATTTAGTACTTATTAACCTCATTACAATAATGTTGTTGCAGAACTTCTTCTATGCCGAGAAGTCTAATGTCATTATTACTGATTTTAATAGGAATATATATATGTTACTTATCGGGTTTTCCGTTTTGTTGTATTCTGTATTTTCTATTTTAGCATTGATCTTTAATTTGCCAACATCTACTGTTGCTGAGCAGAAAGATTCAGAACTGCAAAGTTTTCAAGAACTTACCAGAATACAAGGTAATTTAAACACGGAACAACTTTTTGAAAAGCTATTTAAAATTGCCCTTGATAGTACAAAAGTAGAAGGCGCATTTTTACTCATTGATGACCCGAAAGATAAGTATCGATTTTATGCTACTCATCAGCTAAAAGGAGAACAGGTAAAAGCCTTAAAAAAATATTGTAGCCAATCTGATCAAGGCATGAATAAGCAGCTGTTATTTTTAAATAGCACACAACAAAAAGAAAAATTCACCGCTATTAGAGATCAATATCAATCCTTGTTTTATCAGCCTATATTATTAGAGGACAGAAAAATAGGGGACTTATTTTTATTCAAGAGCTTTGCTTATGGTTTTGATGAGTACATGCTTCGATTGATTAAAAGCTACATAAGCCAGCTTATGATGACTATTCGTAACGTGGAATTACTGGAAGAAACTCTTGAAGCCACTAGGTTAAAAGAGGAGATGCAAATTGCGCGTAATGTTCAACAAAAGTTATTGCCTAAAAACTTACCTAGTAATGAACATTTTGAGGTAAGCGCTTATTATTTGTCTGCACATGAGGTGGGAGGAGATTATTATGATTACGCAGAGGTGAATGATTTACATAAACTCATTATAGCAGACGTTTCGGGTAAAGGCACAAACGCTGCTTTTCATGTTGCTGAAATGAAAGGTGTTTTTCAAGCACTAATGCATTTAAAATTAAGTGGAAAAGAGTTTTTAAATATTGCCAATCAATCAATAAGTAATTGTTTTGATAAGGGAATTTTTATCACACTAAGCTACTTATCCATTGATACAGCTAATAAAGTATTTACACATTCTAGAGCAGGACATTGCCCAACTTTGTATTATAATTCGGTTTCTGATGAGATAGAAGTTTTGGAAGAAAAAGGCCTTGCCTTTGGTATTTTAAGAAATGACTCCTATGCCTCACATATTGAAATTAGCCAACATAATTATAATAAAAATGATGTGCTGTTGTTTTATACAGATGGAATTTTAGAGGCTAGAAAAAAGAATGCTACTGAGGAGTTTGGAATGGATCGGGTAAAAAAATTGCTATTAAAGCACAAAAATTTAGAAACAAAGGATATTTTAGATAAGATAATTGATAGCTTAAGCGCATTTACTCTGGGAGACATGTCTTTTGATGATACAACACTTTTAGTGATAAAATTTAAATAGGATGGAAATAATAGAAGATAAGCAAGAAGGAATAGTAAAATTAATCATCAATGGAGAGCTTGATGCTAGCACAGCTATTGAAATGGACAATAAGTTGAAAGCCTTATTAGATCAATCACAAACCAAAGTCATTTTTGATTGCGAGGCTTTAAATTACATATCTTCGGCAGGCGTAGGCGTTTTTATTTCTTTTGTAGACGACTTTAAAGTGGATGGGGGTAATTTTGTGTTTTATAATATGCAAGAAAATGTTCATCAAGTTTTTACAATGTTGGGCCTAGACAACATATTGTCTATTGTTTCAAGCGAGGAAGATGCAAAAGCTACTATCTAGTTGAGAAAAAAACTTAAAATAGCATGCTCTAAGGCTAATTTGAGTTCTATTAGAAAATTTATTTCTTCTGCTTTGGAGGAAATAAATTTAGATGCTAAGGTTAAAGGCGCTTTAATTTTGGCCATTGATGAGGCTTGCGCAAATGCCATTATTCACGGCAATAACAACAATGAAAACAACACTTTAGAGGTGGAATGTTCAGTGGTATTAAACCAATTAATAATAACAATATCTGATATTGGCGGGACAGACTTTTCCAGACTTCAATTCATAGAGAAACATATTGAGGAGCTGGTTAAGGAAAAAAGCAAAGGCGGAATGGGTTTAAAGCTAATGCATACCATCATGGATAAGGTAGAATACTTAAAAGATTCTGGAGTCTATAAATGCCGAATGTCTAAAAACCTTTAGAAGCCTGTTTTGCTTGACTTATTGGAGACTTTCAATTAAATTTGTAAAAAATTTTTAGGATGAAAAATTGGCTATTATTAATAACGTTATTTCTTGGTTTAGAGGGTTTTTGCGGAAAAAAAGATACCGTATTATTTTCCTATGGAAAGGAGCATGTAACAGTTGAAGAGTTTAAGCTTGTTTACGAAAAGAATAATTTGAATAAAGAAGACGCCTATTCTATTACTTCTTTAAAGGAGTATTTAGAGCTATATATAAGGTTTAAATTAAAAGTAGCTGATGCAATTGCTAGTGGATATGATACCGTTCCAGCCATAAAACAAGAAATAGAAAAGTATAAAGGCCAGCTATCAAAATCATATTTAAATGAAAAAGAAATTACTTCAAACTTAATTGAAGAGGCGTATCAAAGAATGCAAAAAGAGATTCATGCTAGCCACATATTAATTGCTTTGCCCAAAAACCCAACACCTGAAGACACTATGGCGGCCTATAAAAAGATAATGGCTATTCGTAAAACAGCCATGAAAAAAGAGATGGATTTTGGCGCAATGGCTAAGCAGCATTCTCAAGATCCTTCTGCTCAAAAGAATAGGGGGGATTTGGGGTTTTTTACCGCATTTCAAATGGTTTATGCATTTGAAACTCATGCCTTTAAAACACCAGTAGGAAAGATTTCAAAGCCTTTTAGAACAAGGTTTGGTTATCATATAATGAAAGTACATGCACAAAGGCCAAATAGAGGTAAAATAAAAGTGGCGCATTTATTTTTAAAAACACCTAAAAACTTAAGCCCAGATCAGGCAGAGAATGTTAGGAAAAGAATCGAGGATTTATACTTAAAAATTGAAAAGGGAGCCTCTTTTGAAAAAGTAGTTATGCAATTGTCTGATGACAAGGCTAGTGCTAAAAAGGGCGGAGAGCTTAGATGGTTTGGCTCAGGAGAGATGGTTAAATCTTTTGAAGATGCCGCTTTTGCTTTGAGTGAAGATGGAGCGATTTCAAAGCCGGTTAGAACAGATTATGGATGGCACATCATTAAAAGATTAGAGCATAAGCCATTAGAGTCTTTTGCCGAATTAGAGAAAGGGATTAAGAAAAAAATAACGAAAGACTCTAGATCTAATGTGGCAGAGGAGATATTGATAAACAAAATAAAAAAAGAGCATAAGTATAAAGTATATCCATCGGGCTTAAAAGCATTTAAAATGGACGTAGACTCAACTATACTTATAGGAAAATGGGACGGCAGGTCTTTAGGGGCTAATGATCAAAAGCTTTTCAAGATGGGTAAAAAAGTATTTACTCAACAAGATTTAAAGTCCTATATACTTAGTGCTAGAAAAATAAAGAAAGGTAAATCTATAGCAGCTGTTGTAGACTACTATTATGCTGCTTTTGAAAGAGCCATTTGTCTTAATCTTGCAAAAGCTCAGCTGCCCTATAAATACCCGGAGTTTAGAGCATTAATGAATGAATACAATGATGGAATTTTACTTTTTGAAATTACGGATGATAAAGTTTGGAAAAAAGCAGTTGAGGACACTTCTGGTTTAGTTAATTTTTATGACCAAATGATTCAGAAATACTTTCCCGTTGTTAAGGACACCAATGGTCTTTCGATGTTTAACAAAACCTACATGTGGAAAGATAGAATAGAGTCTAATGTTTTTTATTGCAAGACTAAAAAAATAGCAGATGAGGTTGCTACTGAGCTAGAGTCATATCATGACTCTACAAATAGCCAACTATTGGCATTATTCAATAATGACTCATTAATCAATTTAAGAGTAGAAAGCGGTCTTTTTGAGAAAGGATCTAACAAGCATGTAGATGAAACGAACTGGCAGTTGGGAATTTCTAGGCCCAAAGAATTATTAGATGGCCAGTTTTTGGTAGTATTTAATAAGTCAAAAATACCACCTTCACCTAAAGCTATTGATGAAGTTAAAGGACAAGTTATTTCTCAATATCAAAATGCTTTAGAGTTAGATTGGATATTAGATTTAAAGAAGGTCTATCCAGTTTCTATTAATACAGACCTATTAAAGAATTTGGCGCAATAGTTTGAGATCAATATTATATATCGTTTTAATGCTTACAACTTGGAGTTGTAGCCTGCTTGAAAAGACAGAGTTTAAACAAAGAACTTTAGCAAGAGCTCATTCTGCTGAGTTGGTTGAGAGTGACTTAGTAGGATTAATTCCAGAAAATACTTCTTTCGAGGATTCAGTAAAAATAGTTCAGGAATACATAGACCAATGGATAAGAAAGCAAGTTGTTTTAGAGCAAGCTAAAGGTAATATAATCATGGATCATCATCCAGAGATCCAAAAAAGAGTAAATGAGTATCAAAATGATTTACTTATCTACGCCTATCAAAAAGCATTAATAGAATCTAAATTAGACACTAGTGTTACAGCCGAATTACTTCAATCTTTCTATGATAAATTTAAGGAAAATTTCCCCTTAGCAGAGCTTACTTTAAATGCAAGTTGTATTGCTGTTAATAAGGATGCTCCAAAGATTGATTCTGTTAAGATTTGGATGCGGTTGCCAAGAAGTAAATATGCTAAGCGAATAGAAAAATATGCCCTTCAGTATGCTCACTTTTTTAGTTTTGATTCTACTCTATGGTTTGAGTATAGCGACATACAGGATAAAATGCCTGCTATAAGGATATATAAACCAGCATCGACCTTAACCTACAGGAAGTATTTTGAGCGGGAAGATTCTGTTAATAGGTATTTTTTAAAGGTACATCAGTATCATTTAAGTGGTGCGCCTGCACCAATGGCTATGATTGAAAATAAACTGAAGCATATCATACTAAATAGACGAAGAACTAAGTTTATTGAAGACTTAAATGAAGACTTGTATTTAAAAGCATATAAGGGCGGACAATTTGAAATTATTAATCAAGAAGATGAAAAGTAGAAAGTTAATATTATTAGTGCTGTTGTTTTCCGCCATTTTTTGTGCTGATGCTCAGAAGGTTGTAGAAAAAATAGTGGCTGTTGTTGGAGATCAAATTATTATGAGTTCTGATATAGCAATTCGTAAAAATCAGCTACAAACTCAAGGAGCCAAAGTACTTGATGATTGTACAATTTTCGAAAATCTTTTTAAAGAAAAGTTATTGTTAAATCAGGCCTTACTTGATAGTATCTCTGTATCTGAAGATGAAGTTGAAAGTGAACTAGAGAGAAGAATTAGATATTTTACTCAAATGATGGGTTCTAAAGAAAAACTGGAGGCATTTTATGGTAAATCTGTATTAGAAATCAAGGATGAGTTTAGAATTGAAATTAAAAAGCAATTGTTGATTGGAAGAATTCAACAACAAATTACAGCGGGTGTAACGGTAAGTCCTGCAGAAGTAAAGGAGTATTTTGCTGAAATTCCCTCTGATAGCATCCCCTTATTTAACACAGTTATGGAAGTAGGGCAGATTGCCATTATTCCTGAAGCAAGTAAGTTTCAGGATTCTATAGCACTGGCTAAAGCTACAGAATTAAGAACAAGAGCGCTTAAAGGAGAGGACTTTAGTACATTGGCTTTAATTTATTCTGATGATCCGGGCTCTGCCAGACAAGGAGGTGATTTAGGATTTCAGGAAAGAGGAACATTTGTGCCAGAATTTGAGGAGGCAGCTTATAAATTAAATAAGGGGGAGATCTCAGATATTGTTCAAACTCAATTTGGATACCATATTCTACAAGGTGTAGAGAGGAGAGGAGAAAGTGTTAGAGTAAAGCACTTTTTAATTAAGCCTAAGATCACAGGCAAAGAAATGGAGTATGCAAAACTGAAAATGGATTCCATTCTCAAAGCCCTAAGGCAAGGAGATTTAAGTTTTGAAAAGGCAGTAGCTTTATATTCTAATGATGATTTCACTAAACCTTCTGGAGGCCTACTTATGAACAATGAAACAGCTTCCACCTTTTTTGAGCCAAGCCAAATGGAGTCAAATGTTTATTTTGCAGTTGAAAAATTAGAGCTTGGTCAATATACTGATCCTCAATATTTTGCTACGCCAGATGGTAAAAAAGGAATGAGAGTGCTTTATCTTAAAACAATTATACCGCAACACAAAGCGAGCTTAGCATCAGACTATGATAAAATTAAAGCCATGGTTAATGCCTCAAAACAGGCAGACCACCTTCATGATTGGTTCAAAAAGCGCATCGAAAAAAATTATATTAAAATAGACATTGCTTACAATAAATGTAGTACCTTGCTTTAATCACAATAAGGAAATGAAAACCTATCACTCAGATAAAGAAGCTATAGATGCATTAGCGGCCTCCTACAAAGCTTTAAGCGAAGAATTAAGTAAAAGAATTATTGGTCAGCAAGAAGTAGTTAAAAATGTGCTTATTTCTATTTTTTGCGATAGCCATTCTTTGCTTGTTGGTGTGCCCGGTTTAGCTAAAACACTATTAGTAAAATCAATTTCAGAAGTTTTGGATTTAAGCTTCAAAAGAATCCAATTTACGCCAGATTTAATGCCTTCTGATATTACAGGAGCCGAAATACTGGATGAAAACAAAGCCTTTAAATTCAACCAAGGCCCATTGTTTTCCAATATTGTATTAGCCGATGAGATTAATCGTACTCCGCCCAAAACCCAAGCAGCTCTCTTAGAGGCAATGCAGGAGAGAAGTGTAACGGTTGGAGGAAAAACATACCCGCTTAGCCTTCCGTTTTTTGTCTTAGCAACGCAGAACCCAATTGAACAAGAGGGAACCTATCCGCTTCCCGAGGCTCAATTAGATAGGTTCATGTTTAACATTTGGATGGATTACCCCAACTATAAAGATGAGGTAGAAATTGTAAAGGCTACTACCTCTAATCAAAATGCTGATTTAAAAGCTACAATCACTGGAGAGGAGATTTTATTTTTTCAGGAGTTAGTTAAAAAGATCCCTGTTGCAGACAATGTTGTGGAGTATGCAGTGGCTTTAGTAGATAAAACCAGAGAGAGAAATCAAAATAGACCGGATGTGATCAAGCAATATATTTCTTGGGGTGCTGGTCCACGTGCGTCACAAAGTCTTGTTTTGGCGGCAAAAGCTCATGCGGCTATCAACCAAAAATATAGCCCTGATATAGAGGACGTAAAGGCTGTGGCCATACCTATTTTAAGGCATAGAATCGTTAGAAATTACAAGGCAGAAGCCGAAGGAATAAAAATAGAAGAGATCATCAATCAAATTCTTTAATCATGTGTGGAGTTGCATTTATTAGGCTAAAAAAGCCCTTAGAATATTATGTTGAAAAGTATGGAAGCCCGACCTACGGTTTAACAAAGTTACATATGTTAATGGAGAAACAACTTAATCGAGGGCAAGATGGCGCTGGTGTTGCAACTATTAAGCTAGACACACCTCCAGGAAGTCGTTTTATATCCAGGTATAGATCTAACCAAAGTGAGCCAGTAAAAGATTTATTTGATAGAATTTATTCAAAATTCCATTTTTTAAATGAAAATCAACCAGAACTTTTAAAGGATGTTGATTGGTTGAAAGAAAATGTAAGTTTCACAGGAGAGCTGCTTTTAGGGCATTTAAGATATGGGACGCATGGAGGAAATAGCATTGAAAGATGTCATCCATTTTTAAGACAAAACAACTGGAAGAATAGAAACTTAATTGTAGCAGGAAACTTCAATATGACCAATGTAGATGAGCTATTTTCGCAATTAGTAGAAATTGGTCAGCATCCAAAAGAGAAATCAGACACTGTTACAGTACTTGAAAAAATAGGACATTTTTTAGATGATGAAAATGAGACGCTTTATAATGAGTTTAAGGCTAAAGGATATTCTAAAAAAGAAATAACAGGCTTGATTTCTGATAAGAGCATTGATGTGGCAAAAATACTAAGTAAATCGGCTAAGGATTTTGATGGCGGATATTGTTTGGTTGGTATGATAGGAAATGGGGATGCATTTATTTTAAGAGACCCTAATGGCATAAGGCCAGGTTATTGGTATGAGGATGATGAGGTGGTAGTTGCTGCCTCTGAGAGAGCCCCAATCCAAACCACTTTTAATTTGAAGTGGGACCAAATTAAAGAGATTACCCCAGGTCATGCTGTTATTGTAAGAAAGAATGGTGAAACTAAAGAAGTACTTTGTAGAGCTCCTGAAGAAAATAAACGTTGTTCTTTTGAAAGAATTTATTTTGCCAAAGGTAACGATAAGGATATTTATAAAGAGCGTGTAGTAATGGGTCAAAAGCTTTCACCAAGGTTATTGCAAGCAATTAATAATGATTTAAATAATGCTGTATTTTCGTGGATTCCAAATACTGCAGAAACTTCTTATTTTGGTTTGGTTAAGGGAATGGAGAAGATAGTAAGGAAAAATCAGATTACTCAACTACTTGCTTCTGGAAAAGAAATCAGTGATGACGACTTGAAAGAGCTTTTATCCATTACACCAAGAGGGGAAAAAATCATTCATAAAACAGCCAAATTAAGAACATTTATTACCGATGACACAAATAGAGATGATTTAGTGGCAACGAGTTATGATGTTACCTATGGGCAAATTAAGAGAGGAAAGGATACCTTAGTTTTGTTAGATGATTCAATAGTTAGAGGGACAACACTTCGACAAAGTATTTTGAGAATAGCCGATAGACTTGGACCTAAAAAAGTTGTTGTAGTTTCGGCTGCACCTCAAATTAGATACCCCGACTGCTATGGTATAGACATGAGTAAATTAAAAGATTTTATAGCTTTTAGAGCTGCTATAGAGCTTTTATTAGATCGAAATATGGAGCATGTAATTGATGAGGTTTATGCCAATTGTAAGGCTCAAGAGCATCTTCCTAAAGAAGAATGCAAGAACTATGTTAAGCGAATTTATGAACCTTTCACTGATGAGGAGCTTTCAGCCAAAATAGCCGAGATGTTAAAACCAGCTGATATGAATGCTGAAGTTGAAATTATTTATCAATCCGTAGAAGATCTTCACGCATCATGTCCTGACAATAAAGGGGACTGGTATTTTACAGGTGATTTTCCAACGCATGGAGGAAATAAAGTTGTAAGTAAATCTTTCGTGAATTTTTATGAAAAGAGTGATGCAAGAGCTTATTAGAGGCTATTGTATTAAATCCAATACGTTAGGCTGTTCATAACTTAATATTTGAAACAATTCCAACTTCTTTATAGCCGTATATTAGATTGATTATTATCTGATATATGAGAAAAGGCTTACTAGTATTTGTTGTTTTGAGTATTGTTTGGAGTGCGTTTTCATCTCATCCTGCAGTTCCTTATAGAAAGGAAATAGACACATCCATTGGAATAGTAGAGTACAAGAATTTGTATCGTCAATTTCCGGAAGCCCAAACTATATTTTATGATAGCGTTATATTGCCGGATCGTTCTGGTTTTATGGATGTTATTCCTATCTATTCGGATTCCTTTCATGCGGCTCAAATTAATAGCCTTACTGCAGAAATGGATTTTAGATATAATCGCATAGTGCAAAGATTTATCGAAGTTTATGCTGTAGAAAAAAGGAATATAGGAAGGGTAGTTGCTGGTAAAATGCCATATTATGAGCCTATTTTTGAACAAATTCTTGCTGAAAATGAAGTGCCAGAATGTTTAAAATATTTAGGTATTGTAGAGTCAGGTATAAATCCATATGCTGTTTCAAAGTCTGGAGCAACGGGCATATGGCAATTTATGCTAGGAACTGGAAAATATCTAGATTTAAAGATTTCTTATTTTAGAGATGATAGGAGAGATATATATGCAAGTACAGATGCTGCGGCTAAATACTTAAAAAGTCTTCATGAACGTTTTGGAGATTGGCTATTAGCCATAGCTGCATATAATTGTGGGCCAGGTAATATGAGTAAAGCAATAAGGCGGTCTGGTGGAAAAAAGGACTTTTGGGCCTTAAGAAAGTATTTACCAAAAGAAACCAGAAATTATGTTCCAGCGTTTATAGCGGTCAATTATATGATGGAAAATAAAGATTTACTCAATATTATACCCGTTGAGCCTATAACCTATCATTATCCAATTTCAAATAGATCTATAGATTATGTAACGGTATATAAGAAGTTGTCTTTTTCAAGTATATCTAAGGTTTTAGATATACCGATGAATCAATTAAGCTTTCTAAATCCGGGAATAAAGAAAAATGTCATTCCGTTTTCTAAAGAGGGCTATAAATTGAGATTACCTTGCAATAAAGTAGTACAGTACCATGAACTAATAGATGCTATACAAGCAGAAGAAACATTATATGCAGCAGCCCTTGGAGATACGTACTTTTATGATAAAGATAGAATTACTTATCGTGTAAAGTCTGGCGATAATTTATCTGCAATAGCTAAAAAGCATGCTTGTTCAGTTAGCGACCTAATGGAGTGGAATAATTTAGAAAACTATATAATTTTTATCAATCAAAAATTAATAGTTTATGCAGGAAAAACTCACAACAGCAATTATTTGGCACATAAAACATCAAATAATAAAGGTAATGGGTTCGTATATTATACTATTGAGCGTGGCGATACATTATGGAGTATATCTAAAAAATTTCCAGGCGTTGAAGTGGACTCCATTAAAAGAGACAATCAAATATACAATGTACACAGTCTTCAACCTGGAACCGTGTTAAAAATAGGTTTGGCAAATAATGGTTAAGTACAATTTTATTGCACTGTTATTGGTTTTTATAACATTAGCTTGTTCTGAGAGTGGAGCAAGAAAAGACAACAGTTTTTTACCAGAAGCTCAATATAATGGTGATTATGTTTGGTTAATTTCTGATACTACGAGTTATAAAGGCCAATTAGGTAATCAAATACAGGAGGATTTTTCTCGCCCTTTTGATGTCTTGCCACAAGATGAGAGGTCTTACAAGGTCGCTTTTTCTGAATATATAGGCTTAAATGATCTCATGAAAAGATGGGAGGTAATGATTTTTGCTGTTGACTTAAACAAACCAACTAGATTAAGAGATTATGTATCTGCTCAGTTTAAGCATAAATTATCTAACAGTTCTTCTTTTGAATTTTCTTCTTTTATAGTGAATGATCAGTGGGCACAAAATCAGTTGGTTATATATTTAGTAGGCGCTTCTGAGAAGTCTCTTATTGAGGGATATCAAAAACAAAAAGAGACCATAAATAAAATGATAAATTCACATGTTTTAAAAAGAGAGTCTAGAGCAATTGAAAAGCTTAATAAAAATCATGATTTAGCTAAAGAGATAAAAACAAGCTTCAATTTTGATTTAATTATACCGATTGATTATCGATCAGCAGGCCAAGTAGAAGGAGCTAAATGGTTTATCAAAGACATTCCCAAGGGTTATATGTCTCTAGTTTTTTATCAGGAAAGTTATTCTGACTCATCAATGTTTGAAAAAGAAAGATTAATTCAAAAAAGAGATCAAGTTTTAGGAAAATTTATAAAAGGAGAGTTTGACAATGAAATAATGTCTAGCGAGCGCAGAGTCCTAATTGAAGAGGAAACACTTAACTTCAATGGACAATACGGTAAAAAGTTAAATGGTTTATGGCGTTTGAAAGAGGCTTTTTCAGGAGGGCCTTTTAATCACTATGCTTTCTATAATCCTAGTACACAAAATATAGTTTATATTGATGCTTTTGTAATGGCTCCTGGCGAGAAAAAGAAGCCATTAATGAGAGAATTACAGGGAATCATTCACACCATAAAATTCTAAGGCGTATGCTAAGTGATTTTTTAAGTCCTATTGATGTAGAACAACTATTTGATACAGAAAGTTTTGCGGCTAATCAGATGAAAAATATTTTTTCAATTTATGATAAAGAGTTTCCTGATTTAGAGGGAGTTAATATAGCTATTATTGGAATTCAAGAAGAAACTGGTGCAAGAAATAATGAAGGAACTCAACACGCACCTGATCATGTAAGAAAAGCATTATATAAACTTTATAAACCAGATTATGAGATTAAGGTTGCCGACCTTGGAAATATCAAAGCAGGCAATACTTATCAAGACACTTTATATGCCGTGCGTTCTGTTTGTGGTAAATTACTGTACAACAATATTGTGCCAATTATAATCGGTGGAAGCCACGATCTTACTTATGGTCAGTTTTTAGCCTATGAGGAGATTAATCAAACGGTGAATGTTAC
>Ga0181568_10000838_pt1 | contig 27912 bp, 35 predicted proteins | sample 101ome_20_FD_133758 | JGI IMG/M metagenome (GOLD analysis project Ga0181568, IMG submission 133758) | Coastal salt marsh microbial communities from the Groves Creek Marsh, Skidaway Island, Georgia - 101404AT metaG (megahit assembly) | ecosystem: Environmental > Aquatic > Marine > Intertidal...
GACCTATATACGTACACCAAAGATGAATGCTGTGTCGCGCGGGAGGATGCTCTTAAAAGCCACCTTTGCGGATGTTGTGTGGGTGTGCTACAAAGATGGAGAAACCGAACTTTTCACCAAAAAAAAAGGGATCGACGGGGTCGATTTCTCGATTATGCCGCCGAATATTGGGTACAACAAGCAGGTTGTTCGCCACGTAAAAATAACGGTTTTGAAGTGGGACGACCCAAGCCACCGGTACATCCTTGTTGGCGGCATCATTTTTGCGTGTGGGATTCCCGGTGTCACCAACCTCTACGCGGACGACGACGGCGTCTTTGATCTCCACACGCCGCCTCCTCTTACAAAAGTATGGACACCGTGCCGACTTCGAAAGGATCGCCCCGACGAGCAGTGGCATTCTGGCAACATTGTGCCGGATCCGGCGAGCAGGATCATCCTGACCTCAAACACAAACGAGTGGCATTTTCGGTTGTGGGAGGTTGACAACGTGTACCGGGACGCAGCGCGCACAATCATTGACGACATGGCTACTCGTGCGAATCAACATTTCGCGCGGAATCCGGATCACTGGGGTCCGGAATTTGATGAGCGGGGATTCATTCGACAATCTGAGCTGCGGGTAAGTCGTTTCGTTTTCATTTTGGCCACTGTCATGTTCCCACTTATCATAATCCGTGATTGCAGGTGGATTTTCCATCGATGGCAATGCCCGGGATCTGTATCGAAGAGTGTGCGTCGAACCAAATTGGAGTCACCCTGTACAACAGTATTGTTGACATGGCGGCTTTGATGATTGGACTCAATGAAAAAAAATTATTCGAAATGTTGAAAAAATACCCTTATATCGATAATATGATCGTGTCAACGGACACGGTCATGCTAAACGTCATGGAAGCGTTTACCACGGCAATTCTTGGAATGAGCGGGATGTTTGTGGGTTACAACAATGAGGAAGTCGACGACACAAGTACGCCCCCCCCCCTCCTCCCTTTCCTTTTTTATTTTTTATGAAAACTAATTTTTCTTTTTTTCCCCAGGCGTGCCGTGGCAGAAACTCGGAACCAACAGCGACTGTGAAGACTTTGCGATTGCCGCGGTCGGATTGTACACGTGGCTGTGCAATCCCACTTGCAATTTTCATACCACGGCATCACGCATGGGAAAGCTTATGGCGCAGTGGATCTCGTCAGCGTATCAAACTGCATATGTGGTGACTGGGTACGTGGATCCGTCGGTTGCGCGCCCCGACATTCCTGTTGAAACGTCAAAGCTGGGGGGACATGGATGGTGTATGCTCGAGCGAAAGAAAAACCTCCAATCCGACTACGACATTCGATACGTACTTGTGGAATGCACGGCAATCACGATATCGTATCGACCGATTGGAAAGTACAACCCGGAAATCCCGGTGACATCGAAATGCCAGGAGCTGTTTGGGGGCGTGATTACGCTGTTCCCGCCGGCAAAAGAAATTATCAAGCTGCCGACATCAATGTCCGCAGCCACGTTGCTGGCTCTTGATGAGAAAGGAATTCCGTTTAAGTACAAGACGATCGCGACCGCGTCGACGGCGGCTATTGAGAGGGCTGTGTGCCTTTTGGGAACACACAACGTTGGCGTTGACATGTCCGCGTTTATGCGGGACAAAAGCATTGTGTTTGAATCGGTAGGATCGGCAAGTGCGATGAGTCTGTACAACAAGATGTTCCGGGACTTTCTGCTCCGGCCAACTCCGATCGACATAACGACGATGAAGTTTGCCCGCGAGCCTGTGAGGATTTTCAGTGATATCAAAGCGACCTCAGCCTTTGGCACACCAAAGTACGGGGTGGTAGGGTTTACCGCTGAAGATTTTCAAGTGCGGATGGGGGGGACGATGGCGATTTCGCCGGACATCCAAATCGCAATGACATGGAAACAAACAATGTTTGGAGATCTGTTATTTATTGGTTACTGTGAAATTCAGGGGCTAAAGGACGAGTCATTGGAAAAACACCACGCTCAGGCGGTGGAGCGACCCGAAAACCGGGTCAACCGACGGCTGAAGCGGATCAGACCTTGAACATTCCGTTGGCCCTGATGCAGAACGACCAGTAGCAGCACATGATGAGCGCCATGGCGGCGTCATCGTTCGTAGATGGTGTCTTTCCGGATGGTCCCCTCTCGGTTTCTTTGAATTGAATCAGTTCCTCGCACAGGGTTTCGATGGCAGCCGCGGTAGTCGGTGCTTCAAGGCGTTTGAGGTAGACAGACCCGACGGTTACACACCTGCAACCCAAACGTGTCAATCATTTACACACCTTTTCAGTAAATGTGTGGTCTTACCTGTCCCAGACAAGCAATCTTGCGTCTTGCATGAGTGTCACCAGTGTCTGGAGACCTCCGAGTTTGTTGACGTTGGTGCTCCATACACCTACGTGGTTGCTAATCGATTTTTTAAAATACTCTGGTCTAAACGGCATTGTGTACGATGAGCCGCGAGCCCTTGCGGCATCAATAATATTTTCCACAAGGGTTCGGCTCTGAAACTCGTTGTTGTTGCACCTGGAAGAGGGTCCGTTTTAGCGGTAGACACTGCATGTGAATATTTTCAAAAAAAACTTACTCTACAATCGGAACCACTCGCAGATTCTTGAAGGGTCGGTCTCGCGTCACGAGCTGCTCAAGAACCTTGACGGTGAACGTTGATACAACCGTTGACAGCTGCATCATTTGGCTCTCCTTGATGTTGACTTCTGCGGTGCCGACAATGTAGACGGTTCCACCTCCGGCACGCATACCATCCGTGCCGCGTTCACCCGCCGAGTAGACGATGGCGCAACACCCCATACAGCTTACGGCGTGGCTTGGCGGATCAATGCCAATGTAGACCACCAGTTCTTCATTGCTGACACCTCTGAATGGCTGTGCCGCCTTTGGTGTAATGAACTTGGAGATCCATTTTGCTGGGAGGTAGTTTGTGGTTTCCTCTTTGATCACACCGTACACTTCTTTTTGAAAATCGTCCTGCCGCTTGGCGGGCACGAGGGCCTTCATTTTGTTGAACCCAATTACCGACTTCCATTTGGGAATCATGTTGAGCTTGTGGCAGCATTCTTCGGAAATCCCTGCAATCACCGAATGTGAGTTGTATGTGTGGATAAAACGGAGAAGCACGACGACTTACCGTCCTCACGGCAAGCGTCGCAGATGACGCTGTGGTTAATCAAATAAAACAGGAAATTTCCTTCTGTGTTTGCGGCAATCACGTCGTTGCAAAATGTGGAGAAGAAAGTGCCGCTGTGTGCTGGGGTGGTGGCCATTGAAAAAATCCGCTCTCCGACCTGGATGAGCGGAAACGCGAACTGGTACCAGAAATCCGGCGTCACAAATCCCACCTGAAAAGGAACCGGAGTAAGCACGATGTAATACATTCACTCTCTCCCAACTCTACTTGCCTCGTCAAACATGCACGCGCGTGGAGCGTCCCCACGGCAACTGTCGGCCGTTTTGGGCCGGGCCTTGATGGTGTTGACGGCCGTTGGGTTAAGAGCCGACCGGATCGAGAACCCGATCGAGTTATTTTTTTCGTAAATTCCAAGCTTGACACCAAAGGACGCAAGTTTTAGTTTCCGTTCGGGCTTGTCCCTGATGTCGTCGATGTACCGCTTTGCGCCGTCAATCAGTTCGATGGCGCGGTCACGGGTTGTCGAGTAGACGTAGATGAGCGGTCCACCGATCGGAGACATGATGGCCATGGCGGCCAAAAACCGAGCAAGCGTGGTTGTTTTGCCGTTTTGCCTGCAAATGGAAGTTGGTGAGTAAACAGTAACCCTCTGGGCTGGTTTGGTAACCTCGTACCTGTTGGTTACCCAGACGATGTGCACAAGCTTTGAGAGATCCATTTTGGCATCGATAATGGAGAGTAGTTCGAGCTTGTTGGCCTCGTATTCTTCGCGGCCAACAATGAGAATGAGGTGGGTGGCTACGAGACGTCGGAGCATGAGTTCGTTCTCTCCGAATTTGACATTGGCCCAGTGTGCGGTGCCGAGAAAGTCGAGCACGGCAAGAAATTTGAAAAGCCGCATAATTCCAAGGGGCATTGTGGTGTCGATGTTATTTTGAAGGACAACCCGATCCGCTTCTTCGATTGCATCGTTGGCGGTCTTTCTTCGTTTAAGGGTATCCCAAAGACTGAGACTGGACGTGCGGTACGATTTTGTCTTCTTTGTCGCTTTTTTCGTTTCTTCTTTACCGGTTTGACTGAAGATTTTTTTTCGAAGGTAATAGTTTTTGGAAAGGCGGGCCGTCTCTGGAAGCTTGACGGCGGTGCAGTACCCTTTGAAAAGCGGCAAGTCTCTACTCTTTGTATCGATGGGTTTTGTAGCAAGCCTGGCGCAGACCGTACAGGGTTCGACGTTTCCATAGAGCCAACACATAACAACAGTCAATATTAGAGCGGACAGTGAAATGTGTGTGGGGGTCAATGGATCATCTCGAGGTGGCAATAATTCTGCTGGCGGTGACGTTTGGCTTTCTGGTGGTGATCTACGGTGGACTGTGTTGGAAACGCAACAGCGAGGCACTCAACAAATTGTGATTACGTTCGCTCTTTTATAAAGAGCGCAAAAATACAGTGGTGAACCACAAGCGGCGTGACGGCTGCAATGAGCGGTTTGTGAAGGGTAACGTCGATGTTCCAGTAGAGGAGCGCGGCGGCAACAGCGTTGACGGTCCTGAAAATTCTGATTGGCCAGACGCCGTAGATCACAAGAGCCACGAGGAATCCCGGAAACACGGCCACGAACAGTGGCATCGATACCTTTTTACCGCTGGCCACCAAGCCCGTCAGTGCAACAAGTGCACACCCGGCAATCACCGCCGACACAGCGTAAGCAACTGCCACCGGCATTCTTGTTGCTTTCTTGATTACCGACACCGTGTCGTATCCTACGAGCACCAATGCTGGGATTCCAATTACCGCCGCTGTGCTAACTACAACGGCTCCGCTGACGTCCATGGTTCAGACGATCCAATGATCGACGTGTACCGGGCCGAAGTTTCGTATTGGCGACTGGTCGACGTCATTGGATATATCCCACAAACTCTCACGCTCACACTGAACGTGGCGCACCAATCACTGGCGGCTATTGTCAATGGCGCTCTTTTGGAAAAATGGAAACGAGATAGTTCCGTACAAGATTGCGATGAAGATGAACAACGAAAGACAAGCGGAAAGGACAGTGGATGCGACTCCGACTGACCCTGTACCGGACGTTCCCGCCGCCGCCGATCCACCTTCGGAGTCGAAGTGGTGGTCACCGCTGAAAACAACCACGCGCCCCGCGGCTTCAAAGCCAACCAAATCAAACGGGATTGCGTCTTTTATGTAGGTTGCTATCTGAGTAAAGCAAACGCCAAAGGGTACAGGAACATTGGGATGACCATGTGTGCCACAATCAGTAGTTGGGGGTATTTGTCGTAGTTGCAGTTTCCAGTGGTTAGGTTAGCCGTAACACCGAGGGCTTGGATGAGCACCATCCCAAAAATACGACTCACGGTCTGGCCCATAAACTGGAGAGCACTAATAACAGCCTGCGTGACCGCCTCGCGTCCCTTGATCAACGCAGCGGTGCTTGCAATCACCAGGCTGATCTGGATGATTGTTGATCCGGTGGGCGACAACATCGCGTCACCAAGAATGTACGACGGCTTGTCGTTGAGGTCAAAAACGGTTTTGTTCCACCGTTTGGCAATCATCACGTCTGTGATGCTACTAAAGATGCGGAGCGTGATGCCGGTGATTACCGCTGTCCGACACCGCCACCCTGAGACCCACCGCATGTAGGCCATCATTGCAAGAGCCGCAATCACATGAGCAATGATCTTGGTCCAGCTTGTGTAGAACCTGCAAAGCGGGGAATGTAAGCTGACGACAATACGAACGATCTAGCTTAGTCAACTTACAACAAGTCAAAATCCGGACCACCGACGATACACACGTCTGGTGCAGTGTAGTAGACATCCATGGCTGCGGTGATGTCGACATACCTAAAGACAAAATCAACATTAGACGGCATTGGGTGAAACGAAACCGTCCTCTCCCCTACTTACAATATCTCGTGGAGAAAACTGAACGCACAAATGTTGGCCAACTGCGGTGTGGCGCGGTAGACCCAAAAGGTGTAGCACACAAGAGTCACAGTCATGGTGACGGCTATGCCGAAACTGGTGTAGATGTTGTCGGTGGTGACATTATACATGATTACGAGCAAGAGGATTGCGGTAAAGACCATAGATCCCGCAAGCACGCATTCCTCCCGGGTAGGCGGTGACCGAATCACGCGTCGCTCGGTGTGTTCCTCTGGGTTGAGAAGTTGTTGGATGTCGGTGTTTGTGCCTGCGTCGTCGTTCGAGAACACGTCGTCTGGGTACTTCCAGATGTAGTAAATGAGCGGCAACGACAGCGGGACACACGCCGCGTAACCATAGATGACTCGATGAGCGTCGCTTTCGTCGTCAGCGAGGGAACCCACTACAATCACCCCCAAAATCGCGCCGCTCATTACGAGCCATCGTGTAAAGGGAGCCAGGTTGGCGGAAGCGCCTTCAAATTTGATTTTGGTAGCGTACACGGCCTCAAACAGTGTGTTGACGTTCATAATAAGCGTACCTGTCAAAAAAAAAAAGGGCAGTGCGGTTAAAGGGATTCTAATTTAAAAACAAATAAGGAATCGACATTTGGTGTCGTTTAGACATAGGTAAAGAATTGGAGGCGAACCGCGGGAGTGTTTTTGAGATTTAGAAGTAATAAGGCTGCGAAACATACTCATAATGGTGAAAAAAATCATTGAGTTGGTAGGAGTGGTTGATAACGTGACGCCGATCATGAAGAATGGCATTAGTGACGACACACTGAGCCCGTACCATCGTTTGTGCTTGCCACGGATTGGGTACAGGTCGCTGATGATGGCTGGAAGTGGCTTGCAGCTCCATGGGAGGATTCCAACTGTCTGAACTTTCTGAAGCTCGAGAACCCCTACTTTGTAGTAGTAAAAGAAAAGGGGGAGAACACCGTAGTACAGCATTGAGCCAATGACCCCTTCGACCAGGAGGTAAAACGTGAAAAGGGATACATTGTAGCGGGTGGAGGTGTTCAATCTCAACATGGTTCACCAGCTGCCGGCATTGAGGTTGCGCGTATAAGGTTTATCTTAATTCAACACCTTGATGGAGTGATGCCATCACTCTGCACGGTGTGTCATGAGGTGGAGGCAACCCACGGGTTCTTGTGCGTGGCGGGTATGCACCAGTGTGTGTGCCAAACGTGCGGCAATGAGCCAACGCTTCTAAAGTGCCCCGTGTGCAAGGCCCCACGCACGCGTGCGATTAGGGTATTTGATTCGGGGGTTCCCGGAGAGCCCACCAAGCCGACGCCGCCGTTGCTTACCGAGCCGGAAACGATGGATATCTCCGAGACAACAAATGAGATGGTTGGGCAGTGCGTAGACTATGCGATTGCCGGCAAGGCGATGCTTCAACGAGTAATACCGGCATCTGCGCTTCACCTCTTTGGCGACCATGAAGCGATAACTATGGGGGCGGTTATCGGGACCCCGCACCACTTTCCGACCCGGTTCATCAATGTTGAGGTGATTGTGAAGCTGGCTGCGTTCTTTTCAGAGCTTCCGCGGACTCCTCGAAACATTGACCTCGAAGCAGACATAGCCAAGATGCTGCTGAACGACAACATACGGCCGTTTGACGACATGAAGCATTTGACTGCCACCTACTTCTCGGACATGACAATGCAGGTTCGTATTCTCCACAGCAATGCCAATGGCACAATGTCGCTGACAGGCTCGCTAATACTCGACGATGTGCACTCAATGAGTGCGTACTACACGTACCGAGGCAAGCAACATGCAGTTGGGTATGAATTTGTATTTTTGCCGCGTTGATTTAATCCAAGCACAATGGCGGCATCAAAGCCGGGATTCCGCACCGAGTTTGCGCGGCGGTTCATTGAGCCGAATTAATGTGGTCAAAGTTTGGAACCTCTTTGCCGAGTTCAGCCGCAAAAAAAGTACGGCGAGCTTGCGATCACGGGCGCTGGCTGAGATCCCACCAAACCCATAAACCCGCATTTTTCCAATACACAACACACCGAGTTTCTCAAGTGCTTGGACCAGTCCAAGGACGCGTACATGAAGTGGTTGCTAGCGTGCACAACCAAGATGAAGCCTACCGAGTGTGGACGAGCGTACTGCGCGACGGCCTCTGCAAAACGCACGAGTAAAACAGTGTTTATATGTGATGTAATATAACTGTGTATAGTAGGTGATGGCGGCAGCCGACGACGAGAGCTTTGAAGAGAGCGATTTAGATTATGCCGGGTCAGAGGCTCGATGGCAAGCGCTTCCTTTTGCAACCCAAAAGACAATTGCCCAGGGAGTAGTCGACATTATTAAATCGATCATCGGTGAGGGAAAGATTCCAATAGTTTTCTACTATTCTGCACTCCCGCACCTGACTCGCATGAAAGCCAACATCCAAACCAACGTTCCGGTGCCACTCTATGACAACTTTGACCAGTTCTCGCTCTCAAACTGGGTGGAGATGGCGCACTTTTACAATAAGACAGCGGAAATTGAAGCGCTGTTTGGTCCGTATGGTTTTGAGACGGAGGTACTCGGGGAAAGCCGCGACAGAACGCAGAAGACAAAGATCACGCTGTTCTTGTGCAGTGATGCGAGGTTTATTCCTCCAAATAAGTAAACGAATCTACACTGGTGCGTTCTTGGCTTTCATTTTGGCGTCCTTTTGGTCTTGAGTCTGCTTTTCTCGGTCGCGAATGTTGCCCATTGGCTTCTCCACGAGCGCGTTCTGCTTTATGCCCATCCTCGCTTTGTCAAAGTATTCGACCGGTAGCTCGTATACGCAAGCGTGGAGCTTGATGGCGGCCTCGGTTGTGAGGATCCCTTCTACCATCCGTAGGGTGTGCATGGTAATGCAGGGCTCTATGCGTACTGAGGTGGCCGCGTCCCCGGACGCCTCGCGGCTCAGCTCGGTTACCGCCATCTGCACAAATCGGCGGAGCTGCCGGATGCTTTCGTTGTACCGATCGATTGATACTTCCGCAATCCGATTTGAGGCGGCGATTCGTTCGCTATTAATGTTCTTACCAATAACCTGTGGCACAATATGTTAATACAGACCAGACGGCTGTATGAAGAGGGGAAAAGATATTGACGGCTGTAGGAAGGAAAAAGATGTTGGCGGCTGTAGGAAGAGGGGAAAAAAAATGTTGATGGCTGTAGGAAGGGAAAAGATGTTGGCGGCTGTAGGAAGAGGGGAAAAAAATATTACTTGTGGCATCACTGTCCAGCTGAACAAAATCAGGTTGAACAGAATGTCAAGAATCCGCACGAGATCCTCGGGAGCACGTCGGTACGTGACCTCTCGGGCTTCCCGGCCATCGGTGATAACGTGCTCGGTGTGCTTTTTAACCGGCTTTGGTGGTGGGGTAACCTTGTTCGTGAGGTTGATGGGTGGCTCTTCGTCAAGCTTTCGAACTTTTTCGCTCATTCGTGACAACGCGACGGTGGCTTCGAGCCGGTCGGCCACGCGCGTTTCAAAGGGCTGCATCATGTCGCCCGGGGCGGAAGCCATGGCGCCGTGCACATTTGACTGGAACCAGGGTTCAGAGGACGGGCCCGTCCCGAGGCTCATGAAATTCTTGATCATTTGAGTGTAGAACCCAATCTCGGTGTTGGTGACATCGCGTTTGCCAATGTTGTCAAGAATTTCACTGTGAAGCTTGCTCACGTTGTACGCGTTGGCCGCGAACGACTTGTAGACGGGGACGTCATTTGGCCCGACGCGTACGGGCGGTTCTGGCTGGATCATTCGCCACCCATCAGTGCGGAGGTACTTGGTTCCCTTGTTGTCGTACGGTACCCACCGACGTTCTGCTCGGCTCCAGCGAAGCGCAATGTTTTGCCCGTTGGCAACCTCAGGAAATTTGTGGAGGGTGGGCATGGTCTTGGCACGTTTGGGCGCCCGCTCGTGTGAAATTCGTTTTTCCTCGAGGTCGTCCTCAGATTTGATGGTCACCGTGACGAGACGGTACAGCACAAAGCCATACAGACTGATCTGAAGCAGCATGTCGCGGGTAAAGTCGGTCCACATGGCGTGTTCGTACGCATCGATTTTGATCTTCTCGCTGTACGTCTTGGAACCGAGGGTGGTTGTCCACGCAAAGTCGCAGTTGAGCAGGTCCGCAACGATTGCCTGGGCAAAAACAAAAGACATTAGAATTTGTGTTAACCAGAAGGAGAAGGGGAGGGGGAATCTCACTTCGTAGGCAATCTTCTGAATGGGACACCGCATAAATCGCTCGTAGATATCGTTTGCTGCGGCGAGAGATGGGTCGATACCACCGGTAGCAGCCGAGTGGAGAATCTCGGAAAATGCGGCCATTGTAGCCATAGTTGGTATATTAGGACGCGATAATCGTAGCAAATATCAGTTGCAATGGCTCTGTGCTGACGCTGTCGACAATGCTCCACCAGACGATAGCTGCGATCACCACACTAACGAGGATCGTCTGACGAATCAGGTCAAGATGGAAGCTTCGGTGACTGCTGGTAAGTGCCCTGAAATAGAGAGTAATAAAGGACGTCGCCACCAGTATCCACGGGACCCATTCCTTTGCGTGTCCCTTGCGCATATACAAAATTGCCAGAATTACTTGAATTGTGTTGACCATGACCCTAAACACGTCTCGTACGGACGCGGACGCAGCTTTTTCGGGCTCAATAACAACCTTGTCGACTAATGGTGCCGGAAGAACCAAGGGCGGAGCCACCATGCTGTACAACCCGGGAATGAAACAGGTAACGCCTCTGGTTTCTGTTTGATCTCAATTTGCGGGCTTATGGTGGTCGTTTACAGGCAAGTGAAACCGAGATGCTCGGGTCGAAGCGGTTCACAGACGGTGAATCCCGGTCAATCAAGGATGTGGTGACGTTTCAAGTCTACCCTGATATCGAGGTTCCAACCACGATGTTTCGAATGTGCCCGTGCTTCATCCAACCCCGCCAGGATGTACAAAATGTGCCATGCGCTGTCCAGTCGGAAAGTACAAATTTTGACTACAAGCTGCCGTACAACTTTGGCAGCTTGTCGTACGTCGGAGATTATACGTCTGCTGCTGTAGCACAAACAACCGGTGCATTCTATCGCATATACACCCGGATTGTGGCGATTCCACCGGACGATGGGGGTGCGGCCGATGTGGCGCAGGAGCTTCCAAACGACGATGTCATTCGTCCGGTGATAGATGATGCGCTTGACAACGAGCGCGTCCGGTTTCGGGTGTCGTACGAGCTGTACCATACCAAGCTCATGCACAACAACAAGCTGGTGTTTGTAAGAGCTGGCGGGCAGCCCGCCATTGGGATCATCACAAATCTCAACACCGAGAACATTGACCACCACTTTGTGCAACTAACGTTTGAGGATCCCGCCGAGGCTAAACGGGCTCACGACATCCTTCTCATGCTTGACATGACCATGTACTTGGTTAGAGATCCGGATGTGACGAACGAGCAAATTATTGATACGATTGGGCAGCTCAACGCACGGATTGATAAACTGCCAATGACATTGTTTGGACTAGTGAGCCGGTTTGAGGACGTGCTGCAAATGGGAGCGACGGTGACAACGTCGGTCATGATGATGGGAAGGGCGTACCTGTTAGTGCAGCCGGACTTCTACGACACGCCGTGGGTGCCAGGGGACGACATCTACGCGGTTCTAACAGAAGAAGAAGAACCGTCCTCGACACGGTTGTTCACGATTAAGTATTTTCATTACCATGACATTGAAAAGGGGGAAAAGCTTACTGCTGTGGTCTACATAGGACGGTACCTGGGTACTTCCGACCATGCTTACTACCAATGCTGCGTGGTCACACTTCCCCCTTGCTGCGAAGAATCAATACACGTTTTGTAATCATAAATCACTGGCTGTAGCGGGTGTAGCAGAGGCCTCTTTGTCGTCGGTGAGTGGCCACAACCGAATGGTCACCACCATCAACATCCCAACGCACAGCACAATTCCGAGTGTTAGCACCACCGTCATGTACGTATTTGACGACGGCCTGACTGTGGTCTTCTCGGAATCCGTTTGCTTCACCGTAATTCCTGCGGGGAGCGTGACGGTATACTGTCCTACAGCCACTGCGTTGCGATGTACTATAGCGTTGAACTCCTCGTCGAGTTTGCGACACAAAAACGTGTGGTTGGTAAAAGTTGAAGGGATGATGATGTCCACGCAGTTGTGTCCAACCGGGCCGCATTGGATGCCGTCCCGGCTAAACGTCTGTTGAATGAACGCAAGGACGTCTTCGGCGGTTGGCCGCTCCCCGTCGTCCATTTTTTTAGCGTTCTATTCGTCTACAAGGTTGATGTAAATAGGGGCTTTGGTAGAATCGCACAAGTGGTATGCCCAGCAGCACCCGGTAGCGACACATCGAAAGGGAAATGTGAATACTGCAATCGCCGCAGACAGTCCGGACAAGATTCCGCGGATAATACTAATTACCAGCAGTAGTCCAATGATGGCAGCGACAACAATGATGGCGTGAAGATCCGGGGTGTCCATCACATGAAGGACGCGGTGTCCTGAGGACCTTCGTCGTCGTCGCTGTCGTTCTGCTCAAATGGCTTCTTCACTTCGGTGTAATCCCCTTTTGAAGCGGTCGTGACAACAACGTAGATGATTTGACTTGCCCACACGGTTGCAAGTGTGTAGAGTGTTCCCGCCACAAACAATGACCACTTCACCGCCTCTTCTGCGTCGCTGTTTGCGTACTGAAATACCCACGCTATAAAGCAGAGCAGCATAAAGTAGTGAGAGAGCACCACTACTACAACGGTTAACCGGCTTCCGGCTTGAGTCGCCTCCCGGAGCAAATCAAGCTCGGCGGGAAACTTGGTGAGAATGATGAGCGGATACAGCGCCACAAAGAACGGCGACACCGACTCGTGCATCTTTGCACCGAGATGGTAGTTCTTCACGAGCTGCGGTACCAACGACGCCACCATCATGAACCCCGCAAAGGTCATGAGGGTGATGTCGCGGTGAAACCGGGGCGTGATGGCGTGGGCCAGCCCAAACCACACTACGGCGCTCAGCGCAACCGCCAAGCATACCGACACAATCCCTATTAAAACCTCACTGTCCATCGTGCACGCTTGAACAACCCATACATTGCGTCGCTTATATTTGGCCCCGTATGATACCGCGATAGAATTCGATCTCGTGAAACTCGGTAACGACATGTTTCAAGATGTGTTTGTGCTTTTCGCACAGCGCAAAAAGTGCCATTTTGCCGTCGTTATCAAGGGCAGTGAATGTCCGGGCCACCTTGTTGCGGCTGGTGAACTCAACACCACAGATGCACCGTCGGGCCACCAGTCTGGCCTTGGCGGTCGCAAAGCACTCCCCACACAGCTCGTCGCATCCTACCACGTGGTTGTATGCCGTTACACACCCACACATTCGGCACGCAGTAAACATCCTGGGCTCGGTCATGTCATTAACACTCAATCCGACCACCCGGTTGGTGCGCAGATCCACCTTTTCGACACCAAGGGTCCCGCATGCTGAGCACGTTACGCCAAAGTTGATGGTGTCGACGTGGATGCCATCCTTTGACTTACGACACTTGTTGATGCCGTGCGCTTGTGACAGCACAATACAGCACGTGGTGCACACCAACACAAAGGGCATCGCATTTGGCATGGGCGGTGGCTCGGGGCGTTCGAGTCGCACAGGGATCACCGCAAACGTTGATTGCTGGTACAGCATGTGCACGTACAGGTGAAGGATTGCGCGCCCGCCGGCTGACATCTTTGTTAGCATTGCCTTGAGCTGCGTATTCATTTTGTTGGCTTCGAGGTTGCTGAAGCCATCTCGGAGGGTGTTGATGTCGGTCTCGCGCATGCCAACCTCCGCAAGCACCGTTGCGTAGATTCGTTGCTCGCCGCACTGGCGCCGGAACACGGCGTACATTTTGTGAAGAGACGGCGCGACAATTCTGGCAGCATCTATTTCGGATTTCTGCACCTTCCGCCCGACTTTTAGGGCCTTAATAAGTGCCCACATGATCTCTGACATCTTGACGGGGCGTTCAAAGGATGCGACGATCTTGGGGGGTACGTCAATATTCGGATGCCCAAACAGCCGGGGCCGGAGAAACTTGTCGCACAGGACAATTGACTGGGAGCTGTATTTTTCCCAGTCTGGGTCTTGTTGCAGAAGGTGGTGGAGAGCTGGAAGCATTCGTGCCATGCCAATAGCGTACTCGGCTACCATGGCGTACAAATCTTTGTTGGACAGTTGTGCAATCAGCTTGTACATCCACTCCGTGTCGGTGTTGTAGACCCGCACGCGGAAGGCAGCCGATCCGATTGATGTGGCATGCCGATGCCCACCCACAAGAAACTTGCGCACAAGCTGAACAACGGCTTTGTTCTCTTCAGGTTTGAAAAGGATTGCCTTTCGCAGCAGCGTTCCGATAGATCTAACTGTGGTTGACCTGGGCATCGCCTTTGCCAGGATTTTGCGGAACGCTGTCGGGTCTTGTGGGACTGTAAAGTCGGACACAATGTCGATGGATGGTGGATCTTGAAGTAACACAATGGGCGCCGTTGGCTTTTTGCGTTTGCGCCGTGCTCGCCGTGTTATCACTGGCTCTGAGGGCGACGGCGCCTTTCGCTTTGAGGGAACTGGAAACGGCGCGCTGTTGATGTACGGTCGCCAAATCTTTTCGATTGCAGCTGGAGACAATGGGTATTGATTGTCGGTGTAGACATCTGCCAGCCGGGTTTGTTCGGGTGCAAGGTTCTTGGCGTACACCTCGTGGATCATCAGCTTGTGGGGATGAAGGAGGAGCTTCATGTGGGTATCGATAAGGACGCCCCAGTAGTACGCAACCGTCGATTCTGGTGGCGTTTTGTGCGCTGTGCTCTGAGCGACTCGATACATGGTCGCTACTCGGAGAGCCGCCGCCCGCCGAACGGGGTCGAGAATGGTCAGAATAGCCATCACATCGTCGCTGTCGGCGTAGATTTCGGGGGTGATGCCCCGTTCGGTGTCGCTCGCGTTCATCCAATCAGCAAAAGAGCCTAACAATAGGTTTACAAAGGCGGCATCCAGATTGAGTCGGTGGATTAGGAGGTGTGTCATCCGATGGAGAATGATCTCTAATTCGTCTGGATTCGACGACACACCCCCTCTCAGTTTGACGCCTCGGCACTGCTGTTATAAATGATGGCGCCCTGATCGACAACGCCCTCAATAACACCGGTTTCATCAGTCTTCGTTGGCACAAACCGGAGTTTTCCGGGGTTGTAGGCCACCATCGGACCCGGCATAAACATGACCTGGAAGGGGAATTGACAATAAGACAACGGAATTCTGGTTTGTGGGGGCAAAAGGTAATCTTACATCCGAAGGCATAATCATCTCGGATGCGTTGTACCCTCCAGGCTCGTTCACACGGTTGTAGAACGGCACACGAACCGGCATCACGTTGTGTGGCGACACACCGACGCAGTCGTTCCGGTACAACATAGCAATGGCCGTGACGGTCTTTCGGATGTCAAGGAGACACGGCCCCTCGATAATGGTGCCGTGTGCGTCGAATTCAAGCTGCTGGCTGGGTGTGAGGTACGGATGAAGGGCAATGTTGTTTCCGCGCAGAAGGTATGCCACACAATTTTTGCCCTCGCAGCAGTCTCCGAGACGGTTGCCTTTGGTCTTTGAGAATCGCCCGAGCCGCAATTGTTCCGTTTCGTGCTCCACAAACGATGGCGGGATCGACAATTCAACGGCGTCCGGCGCTCCCACCGTCATAGTGTTGACACTTACGGTGGAAATGTACCGCTTCCACACCTCACCGACCACCCCAAACCTGCAAAGGAAATTATTGTCAATCACGGAGCTTTTGACACACGCCAACAGCCATACTTACTTGTACTCCGGGGCAATCGAGAAGATGGGGCCTTCCGCGGTGTAGACGTCGTTGTCTCTGAGACTTCGGTACGTGGCTCGAACGGCCGGTGGAATTCTTTTCTCATCAGGAACATCGTCTTTCTTGCGAGCCTTGCGGACCGGCGGGGCAAACGCAGTCGGGAGGATCCTTTCGGTAGTTTCCCGTGGGTCCATGAACGCAGCGTTCCATCTGCCGGTTGGCTCAGGGCGCTTGGCAAGCTGCTGAAGAAAGTGAACGTTGTTCGAGACCATCTCGACCACACTGAGCAGGTTGTCAAGCCCCATCGTTGGGGTTGGTTCTGACCCACTCTGGTATATGCGATACAATCAAACCGACATCAACCAGCTGGACATGCCGCGCCGCCGGCGGGACGGGTCACTTGACACCGGAAAATACACGGGTGCAATCACTTCTCAGTATCGTTCTGGGAGTCGCCTCGACGACCGATTCCGGGTGTCGAACTTCACTCAAGCCACGTTTATTAGTGGAAAGACGCTCGAGCGGTACTGGCACCGTCCGGATCTTTACACATCAGACGATCCTGACATTTGGTACTTTCTTCGGTACACACCAACCATCAACATGGTCGATAACAGCTGTGACCATTGTGTAACCCGTCACCACTATCTCAAGCTGTCGTGCTCGATGACGCGGAACATTCCGACACGGTACACCGATCCAACCGTCTTGTAAGTGATGATAAAGAAAAGAAAAGGGGAAACAAATGACTGACTAACTAAATTTTGACAGGTACAATTTTTTGAACCCACTCGGGCCGCACTACACTTTTGAAGTGATTGAAGAAGAAAAGCCTCCCGGACGTGGATCGGTGGCTGAAGTGTATGCCCGTGTTGCTCGCAAGTGATACGCACATATAAGAGCAAGCACGCGAAGTATAGGTATGCCACAACAATGTCGACAAGAGTCTGGGCACCTCCACCACTGCCGCCAGCGCCGGAGCCAACGGCACCGCCGGCGCCAGTGATTTTTGTTACGCCAGTACCAATTAATAACATAGATCAAGATGATGATGCGGATGCACTACTTGATACCATTGCTGAACTTCAAACAAAGGTCGATTATCTCAATCAACTTGTTCGTTACAAAGAAGAATTAGCCCAGCACCAGTATAAAATGTACGATCAACTTGTTCGTCGTGGTCGTGGACCACCACTTGCCGGCCCAACGGTGTGGGTGTGGGCAGACAACAGGGATGCCATGGTCACTCAAAAAGGCAAGATCATCAAGCCGTTTCCAACCAGCCCAAAGCCACGTGCTTCACTTGGTGCACACCAAGTGCGTGTGTACCCACCACCGCGCCGGCAAGGCGATGTGCTTGTCAAGCCAATGATTGACGACTGGCGGATTCCGGAGAACACAATGGTGTTTCGGGTGGTCAAGCGGTTTCCGACCAAGCTCAACTACAAGGGGGCACCGGAGACCGGGAAGCGCCGGCGAACGGCGGTTGTCGAAGACGTGTTTGCGAACTGGTACAACCGTGCGCTCTATCACGCTCCAGAGCCACGACCAGTACGAGACATTGACCCACAAAATGGTGTCGCTGCCGATATGGTGGCAGCGGATTTGGCGGCGATTGCGCGTGGTCGGCGGTCCGACGACTACGACATTGAGTTTGCTGGCGTGTCGTACGAAGGTGTCACTGACCCAGTGGCAGCATCTCGAGTTCCGGACATCAAGGGCAGGTTCACGGTTTCTGTCAATGGAATTGTAAGTCTTTTTCGCTCTTTTTGTTGTGTTACTTTATCGGCATACTCAAAGATATTACATTACAGGTCACAATTTATTGCGACACGCGATACCTCGAAGCGGAAAACGCACGTGTTGGAGAAGCTCTCGAATGGATCCCCCGGGGCAGCGGGCAGTCGTGGAGACAGCTCAAGACAAAGTTTGAGGGCCCAATTATCTGCAAGTTTGACATTCGGCGGTACCGCCAAGTGTCGTTTCGCGACCCCGGACGGTACAATGACGGCGGCAGACCTCCAAATACCCACAGCCTGACAAGCATGAAGATTGACGCAAACCCGACGGCGGTCACGGTCAACAAAGGGCCGTTTAAAGAGGGTGTTGACGGAGGCGTCCCGATTGTCGTTCCGGTCAACCCTGGTCGAGGGCTCGATCTTGCTCGCGTGGCTTTTACCGGTGGTGAGCGGGACCCGGAGTTTGATGCGTACCTCAAATTCATCGGGGCTGACAAAGAAGATCTTCAACAACACCCCCAATGGAAATCGTACTTCAAGTTGATGAAAGATCTTCAACTTGATCCGTACGGGTTTGGATTTGATTCAGAAAGTAAGTACGATAAAATGACCGCGGCGGACCGCTCTGAAATGAACAGCCGGTTGATGATGATTTCGCAGCTCGGGCTTCATCTCGGCGGCTTTAGTGACGGCGACCCAATCCCAGGCGACGTTGAAGGCGACCACAACTGGCTGATGCTTCCTGGTGCGTACCTTTATGCGGTCGCTGAAAACATTGTCGGGGGTGGAATCAATTACGAGAACGCCGCCTACATGTTTCCCAACTTCCAACAGCAGGTGCAGTGGATTTATGACCAAGAGCCTAAAGTGTTTGACGAGCTGAAAAGTCGTGGCATCATCTACATGACAAGTTCGGGCGACTATGGTTTTGAGCTCTTTAATTATGCAGATGCAGAAGATGAGGACAATCCACTCTCAATGGAGGCGAGAGATGTGGTCGACCAAGCTCTTGGAGCCGGGCCTGCAAAGTACCTTTTTGTGGCGTCGATAAACGCACTACGTCATGCCATGGACACCGGTGCAGTCATCAATGAGACGAACCGTCCGATCGCTTACACGTGGAACATCATTGAGCAGCTCGCCCGCGAAATCGACCTTCTCAAAGATTCAAGAGACAGCGGTAAGGGAAATGTGAGTGAGGACATTGCCGAGCTTAGAGAACTCTCTGAGCAGTACATCTATGCTTTGAAACGTGGTTTAAGAATACCGGATAATTTGATTGAAAAAATTGAATACCTCGCCGAAAAGGTGGGAACGGTAAAAGTAATCAACAAGGGACTCCAGAAACTTCTTTCGTCACCGGTTATTGGGTTGCCAATCAAAGACAATGCGATTGTGCCCCCAGAGGCTATCGAGGCTGGCTACACGACACTTCAAAACTTTGAAAAGGACTACAACAAACTGTTCAACGCGATCGGTTTGCGCCCCCCTCCTGGAGGAGTCCACAACTTTTCTGCCGGAATGAAGATGCTCCTCGAGCAGTACAACACTCTGATGTACGAAAACGAGCACCTTGAAGAAGACGGGAGAAAGGCACCGGCGGCGTTTTCGACGGCGTCTGTGGATCTCCTTGTGCGGTCACAGCAGGGATTCAAGCTGTCTAAGGTCGAACAGTCGCGACTGCGCGGGCTCTATCAGTACATGGATGGCCGCGATGGCAAGCCCTCGATTCGAGACATTGAATCGGCGATTGCGGTGTTGATCGCCAAGGCAAACGATCCGGGTGTTAAGTCGTGGGAAAACGCGGCCGCAGCATTCAACAGCCAACTCACTCGTCTTGACCAGAAACTTAAGGCGCAACTCAACGCTGCTGCTGCCAACTACTTCCGTACGGTCCATACGGCATCGTACGACGACACGATCACACAAAAGTACATCAACATTTTGAAGAGACAAAGCATAAGCAATGAAGAGTTTACACAGACGGATAGAGCGTACCTGCCTCGACTGCTGACGACGGTCGGGAAGCACGCGAATGCGTACCCCCCCCCAAACTGGCGCACCGTTGAATCAGCGGCAATGACACTTTCGATTGCGGCGGTGAATGCAGTCGCTCCTGAGTATGCCGAGTACGACAACAAAACGCTCCGTGAATACGGTGATGACCACGGTACGTCGTGGGTGTTTAACAGCTTTGAAAAACTTTCTGTCACGGGGCTGTACAACCCGAACATCAGACCGAGCATTCCTGGATGGGTCGACCCATCCCGGTACCCCGAGCGACAGTTTTCGTCATTGTTGACCAACACACAGATTGCCGGGTCGCTTCTGCACCTGATTGCGATGAATTCGAACGAAAATGATCTTAAGAGTCTTTACATGCATTGGAAGGAGTCGTTCAGCTTTCGGCCAAGGTTTGTAGATTCGGATGAACTCGAGCTTCGCATCCGTGCAGAATCTGTGAACACTGCAGCTGAAATTCTCGTTGAGTGCGTGAACGCCATGGACAAGGCAGCGTTTACAGGACCGTTTAAATTTCTGATCAACCGCGCGGGGCGTACAGACGCTGATTACTACAGAGATGCGCGATTTTATTGGACTACATTAAGTAACAATAAGACGGTTATTCTCAAACTTGGGGTCAACGACGGAAATTTTGAACGCTTTGCGCGGTTTTACAAAGCTCAAAAATTGAGCGGATATCAATACGCGCATTTAATCGAGGTGGGAGCCACCGGGCTTCAAGCTGACGTTGCTCAGATGATTAAGAAAGCAAAAGAACTGAACAAAGCACAGGGTGAATCAATTCACTTTGATCTTTCGTCGGCGATTAGTAAGGCGTTCCCAGACGTATCCGAAGAGGATCAAGAAACCGTCCGAGCACGCCTTGCAGATGTGCGACGCGGGGGTGATGAGTGGATGGTCACCGCGACGAACTACTTTGCCGAGTTCCCAGAAGCGTTCCCCCACGTTGAAGAGATGACCGGTGCCGGTCGCCCAAGCCGAGCGGCTTGCTACTGGCTGGACCATCCATGGAGCGTTATTTACGCATCGACTGGTATTGCGAAAACAATTCCAGATACAGACAAACGTACGGCGGATTTTGCCAAAAACATGATCGCGACACTCAAGGTGGCAGCGTGCCCAGACGATCCCACTGTCGGAAAACTCAACAAGAACCAGAAATGGTTCCAACTCCTTCGTCCGGAAGGGTCTGCCGCCCCGCTCACGGTGCTGTTTACTGCGATGCAAACCGACAATGATGATGGACACAGATACCTAAACCGCTACATCGGCCAAACCCACGGTGTGTACAACCCAACGACGCACTCGCTGGTTGGCAAACCCTCACGCACGGCGAGCGTGTCTATGGAAGTGGCCAAGAACGTCCTGACGAGCGCCGAGTTTGGCAGCCGCATTGCTAACATCCAGAAGCATGCCATCCGGATGAAAACGGCCGCGATCGACGCATTGCGAACCGCTGCGATGATGGGGATTGGCGAAGCCCACATCAAGTCGAAGGGAACCTTGGCCAGCTTTGTCAATGAAAGAAGAGTGCAAGAAAATCAACAATTCAAGGAAGGCAACCCGGTTAAGATGCACTCTAATGTTACAGGTGACCCCTGGGTAGACAACCTAGCCGTTGTCACAAACCCGTACGCCCGGCGGTTTGGGACTCTCCTCGAAATGAAGACGGACATGATCCGGGTGATGCTTAACCCGGCTTTGTCGTGCCCGGTTGTGAAGCGGTAGACTGCACACACACGCCCCCCACCCCTCTTTGTCACCATGCTTTCCTCCCTTTGCACATCCACCTGTACTATAAGACAAGTAAGCACTAAATGAAGTGACACGATGTGGTTTGTTTTGGTGTTGGTGGTAGCGTCGAACCGGGTGACCCCAATAGAAATCCCTCCCAACGACATCATTTTGTCGGGGAACGTGTATCTCGGTAGTTCAAAGACCAAAGTGATATGTTATTGGAATTTTACATCCAATGCAGTGACGACGATGCCCTCAACAGTGGTGTTGAGCAGTTCTTCGTTGATCAAAAATAACCACACCGTGACCGATTACGTGTATGCGCACTATCAGACGGCAGGCCATAACATCACGGGAGAGGTGACGTATCCAACGACGTCGGCAGCGAACACGATCCCAACAATGCAGATGGCCATGTCGGAATTAGCAACGGACGTCTCTGTAATTTACGACTTTTATGGCGAATCGTTTCTGTACCTAGGGGAGATCCCCGAAAGCTTTCGGGCGCATATGATTTCCCTTGGCAGAACACCGATAGCTGGTCCTTTGACGCTCGATGCGATTCCGATCACAGTGACAAATGGCGGATCCACAACCACAATGAATTTGAACCTTGGTGCGGTTTTTCACGATTGCAATGCAGCTGACACGGGGACGTGGACAATTGATGGGACATCAATCGATATTACCTGTAAAAACGGAACCAACAGTGGCACTTCCATCATTTCTGCGTACGCGCTTGGGATTGGCGTCCACGTATCAACGGACCTTGATTTTTACAAGCCTAACAACCACGAGTTTGACCACGTTACGGCAGGGTTTATCATTGCGTTGCTGCTGCTGTACTTTGGGACATGGCTGATGTGGACCCGCGATCTCCCGACCGACATTGTGTCACCGAGCCGACGACGATCGACTTGGATACGCATCAGCCACCACTACGTCCCAATCAACTGTGCCATCATGCTTCTGATCATGTCGCGGAATATGTGGTCTGCCGCGCAGGACAGCCACGGACTGTACAACATCGAAACAATTGACATGATTGGGCTGGCTCATCTACGAGTCTACGTGCAAGCGTATGCGTTTGGATTTACTCCGCTTGTGGTGGGAACAACTCTGATTCTGTTTGCGTACGGCAATAGCGTCCACCGTCCGGCAGAGTCTACCGAGACAACCGAATCATCTATGACTGATACCATCGCAGATCCTGTCAAGTTCTTCACGTGGGGAAGCGAGGCACTGAACACGTGGAGACTTTCATTCCGAGTGCTATTGTTCTTTGGGGCGCAAGCTGCGGCCATCATAATTGTAATAGTGTTTTGGATCTACGCAATGCAAAACGGGACGTCGGCTGCGCTTTCGGCTGTCTACACGTCACTCGTACTGTTGTACTGGTCATCAGCATCTCGAATCCAGTGGAAGCTTCGGCATCGGTATGCGGCATTGTCTGAACACGACGCAGTGCTATTGTTGTACATCAGCTGGTCGGTACGGGTGCTCATACTACTGTCCATTACCGCCAACACTCCGTACGACATTGGGGGAGTGTTTGCCGTCCAATTTCATACGTTCGTGTCGATTGGCGCTGGGATTCTTGTGGCCATTATTACTGGTCGAACCGCCGGAATGATGGATCGGGTTGGTGGCATTGAATCACTTGTAATGTTTTCGGCGGCCGGGATCTTTGCTCTTTCGTTCTCTGTCCTATTTGGGCTTGGCTCAATGTATGGATCAACGGGGGCACTTCGAGATCATCCAGACGACAGTGCGCTGTGCGCAATTGTTGGGACCGCCCTTTTTGCTACACTTGGATACGGCTATGAGTGGCGACGAAGGAGATGATGAGTCGTGGACAGACGAACACAGCTCCGTACTACTGCTGCTTGAGGAGAAGGCGGAAGAGCTTCCCGAAGGACTTCGAGATGCAGTCACAGCCGCGACGTCTGGAAAGTACGTGACGCAGACGTCTGTACAACGGGTGGCGTCTCATCTCGACAGTTTGGATGATTCTCCACTCAAAAACCTTGTGAGTCCCTCTTCTTTTCCTTTTTCTGTGTTTGTGATTGTTTATTGATTGACTTGTCATGCAGGTGAGTGAATACAAGTTCAAGCGGGCCAAAGTAATGCCACGAAAGCACAAAATTAAGAATTTGGGGGTACGACAGACACACCGGGATCGGATCGCCGGCAAGTCAAAGAAGAAGCCGGTGGTGAAGCAAATGCGGGCAGAGAAGGCCGACCCGGCGCTCGAGTCTGACGGAGGTGTGGCGCTGTTTGCCCGACTTGTGGAATCGATCAAGGCGAAATGACCTTGAAGCCGAGCCGTTTGACGTGCGCTGCGAGTGCGGCCTTTGACATTTCGATGTCGATCCGCGGTCGTGCTGTTGCAGTAGCCGAGTATGTATTTAGGTCCCCCAGATGCATCATTGCAACAGTAAACGGAAGCGTGTCTGCAAGGTCTCGCGCGTCGATCAGTGGTGGAGGATGCCGCTGCCCGACGGGCCGGCGTACTTTTGCGGGATCATCCATCCCCCGCCGAGTCCCGAGTTGAATCGACAGTTACCTGCGGGGTACCCTCTGAGTCTTGAGCAACTCTATTCCCTTGCCCCCGAGCTACCCGGTGCTCCAATTTTGGTAGAGCACGCTGGAATCCACGACGCGGTTGATTCTACGACCGCGAGTAATGGCCAGCTGGCTCCCCGAGAGGCGGTGATTGCTGAACTGCACGACCTCGGAGAGAGCGATGCCACCAAGTCGCCGGTTGGGACGGTACTCGAGGCCCACGTGATCGAACCAAGCGGGGCACTGTATGTGGTGTTTGAGGTAAGTTTTTTAACAAAAATCAATGGTTGACAATGGCGTGTTCTTATACAATGTCAGATCCACGCAGGTCTGCCATGGGTGGTGTGGCTGGTACGAAACGGGTTTCTGGCGGGGCTGAGCCTCACGACTCTGGTGACCACATCACGGATGCGACCGTACGAAGTGTCGCTGACTCGAGAGCCAGCTCGACCTCACTGCTACATTCTCTACAGTTCGGCGGAGCTGGATAAGGTGCGGTCGTATATGCGCAAGATACAAACAGGGGACATCCACGACTACTCGGCTACTCTTCGCCGGCCGTATCGAATCATGGCGGCATCGGCAACCCAAATGGAGATGGATTTGAAGTCAGCGGCCGACACACCAGCCGAGCCACCGGCACCTGCTGCGAAGCCCGAGCTCGATCTGAGTGGCGAGTCGATCATGGCGGCAATTTCCGCACATCCTGATGTCGCGCAGCGCGAGCTGCTGATGGCAAGTATTGATATGATGACAAAGAGAGCGACGGAACAGAAAGAGCGTGCAGACGCCGAGGCGGCTCAAGTGGTCGAGCTCCAGAAGCAGGTGGAGGCGTCCGAGAAAAGCGGCCGGCTCAACACGGCGTTCCTCGGTTCCACACTCAAACAGTTTCGTTCCGATCTGCCAGATGATGTAGCCGACGCACTCGATCCCGAACTCCAGGAGCAAGCCATGACCACCACAGATCCGGACGTGGTACGGGCGGCGTGGAGCCAACATATGATTACCGCCTCAATGACCAAGATGCTTCAGCGAAAAGCCGCGCTTGAGCAGCCGTCAAACGACCGAAAGCGGAAGGCCGAGGAACCGGCTCGGGAGTCGGACAAGGTTCGGGACACGACACACGAGCGAATGGCTGCCATCAACCAATTGATCACCGGCTCAGCCAGCACAATGCCAACGGCAACCCCCGCTACCTCTGGATCTACAGCCAAGCTCACGCCGGAAGAGATGCGGACGGCGGCTTCTATGAAGCTCGCGGCTGCGTTTGACAGCTTCCGACCGTTGGTTTGAGACACAAGTCGCGCATTTCATCTATTTGAGTATGCGAATAAGAGAATGAAGGGCTTTGTAAAGAGTCTCGCCGTGCTCTTTGAACGCTTTTGGTGTGTAGACTTCCTCCCAGTGCATTTGAAGTTTTGTAGTGATTACCGCCGGAGAGGCCGAAGAGCTTGTGGCGACGGGGGCCAAATTGTAGAGTTCAGCTGCTCGGTGGTGGACTACCCTGTAGGCTTGATAGAGTTTCACATTTATTGCTGTGCTCTTCTTTTGCGGCTTGCCGTCGATTGTGAGGATCCACATTCCATCTGGTTGCTCGGTCCATTTCACCGCGGCGTTCCACGGTTGGGAGGCCACCAAATTGGCTACTCCGGTGTGCTTAGTGTACCACCTGGTGGCGTTGACAGCAGTGATCACCCGCGTGACCAAGGCGTCGACACTTTCGGCGGCCTTGGCCATTGTGTCGTGCGTGATGCAGTGCCTTGAGTAATTTTGGGCTGCCGCTCGCTTTGAAGCCTTTGCGACGTCCGCGGTGGGATCCTCCATCATTACTTGAGTGAGGTGAACAATCACATCGTGAGCAAGACATTTGTCAAACTCATTAACCATGTCGTTCACGTCGCTTGTGAGTTTGATCCGGGACGCCGATCGCCCTTCGACTGCCGGTGGGGTTGGCATCACAAAGTATCTCAAACAAACGTTGATGCGGGGTGCCGAGTTTAAGCGGCGGTCTAACGTGCCCAGGCCAGCTGGCAAGAATAGTGCCAGCAAGGGATTGGCAATTGGGCGTTACGCCGACCACCTTCTTCACCGGTACTACAGCAAGCGCAAGAAGCTGCCGGCGAGCCAACGAGATGGTCGTGCCGACAAGATCATCCGGCACCTCGAGAATGATCTGGGACTCCGGCACGTTGCCACACAGTACCCCGTGTGCGCCAGTTGGGACACCCACAAGATCAAAACGGAGATTGACTTTATTGGTGTCAAGGGGAACAAGGTGGTGGTGGTGGAGCTCAAGTGCACCCAGTAAGTAATCACCCTCCACAGATTGACACCCCGGTTTCGAGGAGATGACAGTTCACCGCACACCCTCCAGTGCAATCCCGGGTATTATAGCACCACCAGTGTCTTCTAAGCCGTTCATTCCTCGCAGATTCACGTTGGCTCAGCATGAGAAGCTCTACAAACTGCCGTGCGGCGCTCCAAAACTTGCCAACTTTCTGCCGAACACTGAGGAGTGCCACCACCAGCTTCAGGTAAGTGACCTTTGTATCACGGTCAGGGGCCAGCTCCGGCGTTAAAGTGTGGCTCACCCCCGCAGACCGGGTTTGGGATGCTTGGGCTCCGCGAGGCAATCGGAGATGGACCGGAGATTGTTGGACGGGTGGTTATTTCCACTTCCGATGCCGTCAAGTCGTACCAGTGTTCGGACGTTTTTGCTAAGCGGGCGCACTTTAGCGTGCCCCACGTGGGTGCAAGCCGGGCCCCAAAGGTGAACCACCGAATACAACTGCTCAAGGTGCCCGAGCACGCCAAGGATCGTGCGGATGTGATGGCGACCCTCGGACCCAAAGGGTGGTCAACTGTGGTGTCGACCAACAAGCATGGTCTCAGTTGTGTGTGTGCTCGACCAAACGGCACTGCCCACGCCGCGGTGGCAATCATCAACGATCCGTCCGCGACCGGAACGGCGACATTAAAGTACAAAAGGACGCGACTCCATGTGATCAAGGCGGCAGCGGCTCTCGAGAAAAAGTTCAAAACGCCGGTGGTGCCGGTGATTTTGACGTCTACTCATGGGTTGTTCACGTACCACCGCCTTCAGAGTCGTACACCCGTATGAAATGCCGACATTAAAAGCGATTGATCGTATATGAGAAAGCTTTTGTCAGAACCGTAGCGACCCTCGTCACAATGGCGATGACTACCGCAGACCATCCGGCGACCTCGATCAACCAGGCCCTCTTCCCGGGGGAATCGTCTGGGCGACAGGGGTTTGCCGGTGCTTCCGGGAGCGGAGGTCCACTCGATGTCGGAACCGCCCTCGCCAAAGCTATGTCGGAGATGATGCTCGACTCGACGGATACCAGTCGGAACATGAACATGGGCGGTGGTGTGCCGGTTCACAGCGGACCTCCGCGAACCACAACGTCGCTCACGCACATCTTCAACGGCACGGCGGAAGTGATTCAGCGAAAGGCGGCCATGAGCTTTGCTACCCGCGCTGACCCCGTCAAGGCCATAATGGCACAACAAATTGTCACAAAGTCAAAAATTATCGTGATCACTCCAGCCGTCACTGGCGGTGGGGCGCAGATCACCCCGGAGCGAGCGGCCGCTCGGGTGGTTTCCACTGAGGCGCACGCCCGCGAGTTTGAGCTTGCGAGGTACGGTCTCGATGTGATCATGAACATCAACGCGTTCCACCAGCCACTGGTGGCGGCGGAGGAGCTCAACACCAAGCTGAAGGCGCAGCGGCTTCAGATGGACGAAGCCTGGATCGGCATCACGTAAAATCCCCCCCCCCCCCCCCCCCCCCCC